>Ga0209949_1000634_pt1 | contig 18263 bp, 13 predicted proteins | sample SalPonC_black_MG_FD_185711 | JGI IMG/M metagenome (GOLD analysis project Ga0209949, IMG submission 185711) | Salt pond soil microbial communities from South San Francisco under conditions of wetland restoration - Salt Pond MetaG... | ecosystem: Environmental > Aquatic > Marine > Intertidal zone... | reverse complement strand
TCATCCATCACCGATGCTTATGGCACGGAAATCACCCCTGAAGGGGTCTTTATCATCATCCCCACCTTTACCACTGCCCTGCACCCCATGGGCCACAAAAAAATACCTGTCACCGGAAACACCCGGTTTTTTCCGAAAAAAAAAATCGGGCGCCAGGCCCTGCTGGTGGATTATTTCAAACCTCTGGAAGTGGTAAAAGAAAAAAATTTGCCATGTCACCTGTCCTTTCTGCTGGATATCCAGGTGGAAACCCTTCTGCTGGATAACGGCTCCCTGGACCTGTCGCCACCGGGCATGCGCAACCTGAAAGAATATTTCACTATTTTTGAAGAAACCGCCCGGCTGCGGCGCAAACAGATGACCAGATCGGTTATCAGGGGACTGAAAAAACAATTTTTTTCTGACAGCAGATACAAGGACCTGGATACTGCCCAAAAGCGGCAATACCGGCATAAAATTGCCGTGCACAGAGATTTTTGCAAAAAAACAACCGTAACCACATCCCGTATCAGTGCTGCGGCATTTTTCCTGCGGTCAGCCAGAGATTATCTGGCAGCCAATGCCGATAAAACAGCCATCATTGCCCATTTGATAACACCGGAAGCTGACCTGCTGGAGCACCGATATGGCAGGATCGCCTCCACGTCAGAGCCGGAAGAGCTGTTTTCCCGTGCGTCTTGTGATTTTTTTGGGGTGTTCCGGTTTTATGCCACCGCCCTGGTGTTTGGCCGCCACAAACAGGCGGCAGACCGGTTTATCCAGGCCCATCCGGCAATCTATGATCCAGTGGCAGACCGCTTTATGCCGCATAGATGAAGCAGGCTGCATACAGATCCCCGGTTATCTGCTGAATTTAAACCCCGGCTGGACCTGGATGAGTTTTTTGGTATAAGGATGTTCTGGATGCCGGATAATATTTTCTGCGGTATTGACCTCAACAATATGGCCCTCGTTTATGACCGCAATCCTGTCACACAGATATCTGGCAGCTGCCAGGTTATGGGTGATGAACAAAAAGGTCATGCCAAAGGTGGCTTTGATATCCATCAAAAGCTTGAACAACTGGATGGCAATGGTGGCATCCAGCATGGAGGTGGGTTCATCTGCCACGATAAATTCAGGCTCCACCACAATGGCCCGGGCAATGGCCACCCGCTGGCGCTGGCCCCCGGAAAGCTGGTGGGGATACCGGTTATAAAATGATTTTCCCGGAGACAATCCCACGGTTTCAAGGGTGTGGATCACCTTTTTGGAACGGGATTCAGGGGTGCCGATCTTCTGCACCACCAGCGGCTCCATAACAGTTTCTGCAATAGACAGGTGGGAATTGAGGCTCTGGTAAGGGTCTTGAAAAATCATCTGCACCCTGGAACGAAATTCTTTTAAGGCCCGGCCTTTTAACCCGCGGACAGGAACCTTGTTGAACAAAATTTCACCGGCAGTGGGCTGCTCAAGTCTGAGCAGCAGCCTGCCGGTGGTGGTTTTACCGCTGCCGCTCTGTCCCACCAGACCGAAAATTTCCCCTGTTTCAATACAAAGATCAATACCGTTCAAGGCCAGAACCGTATTCTGGTGTCTGGCAAACAGCTGTTTTCTGGGAAAATAGGTCTTGCTCACCCCTTTCATCTCAACCAGGGGCGATGTTTTTTTATCAGGTTTTCCCATGGCTGCCTCTGATGATTTGTGGTTCACAGCAAAATGCTTTGTGGGTGCCGGATATATCAATCCAGTCAGGGGCCTCTTTTCTGCAGACACCTGAACATACCTTGCAGTTGTCGGCAAACCGGCAGGAACCGATGTCTGATAGAAGATCAGGAGATTCCTGCATGTCCGGAATGACAATATCGTTCAGGTTGTCCAAAGACAGATAAGATCCGAGCAGGCTGCGGGTGTAGGGATGTCTGGGAGAGGTGAACACCTCTTTTTTGGTGCCTGTTTCAACCAGCTGGCCTGCATACATCACACAGATCCGGTCACAGACAGAGGCCACCACGGCAATATCGTGGGAAATAAAAATCAGGCCGGTGCGGGTTTTTTGCTGTACTTTTCTGATTTCCTGGAGAATCTGGTCCTGGACAATGACATCCAGTGCAGTGGTGGGTTCATCCGCAATAATCAGATCCGGGTCACAGGCCAGGGCCATGGCAATGATAACCCGTTGTTTCATGCCGCCGGAATATTCATGGGGATAATCTTTCATGCGCTGCACCGGAATATCCACCAGACTGAACAATTCCTGTAACCGGGCTGTAAGATCTGCGCTGGACATGTCAGGCTGGTGGGTGATGATGGCCTCTTTGATCTGGTCCTCCACCCGGTGCACCGGATTCAAGGCATTCATGGCTGCCTGGAATATCATGGCAATTTTGGCACCCCTTACCCTGCGCCACTGTTTTTCTTTCAAAAGCACCAGATCTTCTCCTTGAAACTGGATGCTGCCGTCCAGGATAACGGCATTTTCCGGCAGAAGGCCCATCAGGGCCATGCCGATGGTGGTCTTGCCGCAGCCGGATTCTCCCACAAATCCCAGTGGACTGCCTTTTTCCAGATCAAAACTGATGTTGTCCACCGCCTTTAACAGCCCTTTTTTGGTCTTGTACCCGATGGTCAGGTTCTTTACAGATAAAAGTGCCATAGATTCAGGACTGCCCCTCCTTTCTCAACCGGGGATCCAGCACCTCGTCCATGGCCCTGCCAAGCATGTAAAACGCCAGGGTCAAAAGAGATATGCATACCCCGGGGGGTATCAGCCAGTAGGGTGCCTGAAACATATGTCCGGATTTCCACACCCACTGGAGCATCATGCCCCAGCTTACCTGGCTGGGATCACCGAATCCCAGAAAGGACAATGCCGCTTCCACCAGGATGGCGGCAGTGACCCGGAAGGTCATGTACAAAAAGGCCAGGGGCAGTACATTGGGCATGATATGCCGGAAAATAATACGCAGATGAGACGCGCCTGCCACCCGGGAGGCCTCGATAAACGGCCGGTGTTTCAATGACAGGGTCTGGGACCGGATCACCCGGGAGACCGCCGGCCAGCGCATGATGGCAATGATGAACACAATGATCCAGATATTGAACTGGCCGAACAAAGAAGCTAAAATCAGCAGAATAACCAGAGAGGGCAGCACCATGATGATATCTGCCGTGCGCATGAGAAAGGCGTCAAACAGCCCGCCGGTATAGCCGGCCACCATCCCGACAAGCGTACCGATGACAATACTGAAAAATGCTGCGGACAGCCCCACAATAAATGCCACCTTTGCCCCTTCCAGAAGCTGGGCCAGAAGATCTCTTCCCACATTGTCCGTGCCCAGCCAGTGGGTGAGGCTCGGACCGGTGGAAACCCTGATATCAGGATCGATGCCGGTCATGGGATCATACATGGGACCGATAAGCGGCACAAAAAAAGAGGCAATGGCCATGAACATGAATACCACCAGGATGATCACACCGGTTTTCCCCAGAGGATTTTTTATAAAAATCTGCCATCCTTTGTAAAACCGCTGCAGAGAATACTTGTTCAGCACAGGCACATCCTTTTTTTACTAATATGTAATCCTGGGATCCAGCCAGGCATACAACAGATCCACAATAAGGTTTGCCACCAGTACCACCAGGGCAATGAGCAGAAAACAGGCCTGGGCCAGGGGATAATCATTGTTGCTCACGGCAAATATCAGTTCTTTGCCAATGCCGGGCCAGGTGAAAATCTGTTCTGTCAGGGCACCGCCGTTGATGGAAAAGGCAAGGGAAAGTCCCACAGAGGTAATCACGGGCAGCGCAGCATTCTGGGCAGCATGTTTGTTGCGGATGACTTTTTCACTCAGCCCTTTTGCCCGGGCAGTGATAATATAATCTTCTCTGAGAACCGAGAGCATGGAAGAGCGCATCAACAGCAGATAAGAACCCAGGTTGATGATGAACAATGTCAAAAGCGGCAGCATCAGATGGTGAAGAACATCCAGTATCCGGATAAACAAGGAGGCATTTCCCACCCACAAAGAGGGGGTCAGCACCCCGCCTAAAGGAAACAGACCAAGCTTGAATCCCAGAATCCACAGCAAAAGCAGGGCAAACCAGGGAATAAACAGGGTATAACACACAAGGGCGGAAATGGACATGACATTGTCCAGAGACGAGCCTTTGCGCCAGGCAGCAATTTTACCCAGAAAAACCCCCACAAATGCCGCCAGAACCGTGGAGGTGGTGAACAGCAGAATGGTCCATTTGAGTTTGTCTAAAATGATGGTGGAAACCTGTTCCCCGTAATGAAAGGAAAACCCGAAATTACCGGTGAAAAAATTTTTCACATAAATAATATATTGTTCCCACAAAGGTCTGTCCAGTCCCATCTGTTCAATAAGATGGGCCATGTCTTCAGGGGTGAGCATGGGATCCACCATTTTGGATATGGGATCTCCCGGAGACAAACGGAACAAAAAAAACAACACCGTCAGAATCACAAAGAAAATGAAAGCGACTTCCACCAGTTTTACCAGAATATAGCTGGATTTTTTCATTTTATTTCAAACACTTTATGTGTCTACTTTATCGGCTTGACCACGCAAAGCGACCAGATATTTCCAATGCCGTTCACTTTTTCCACCCAGCCTTCAAAACGTTTGTTTACGGTGGCCTCGATGATATGGGGATTGTATAAGGGATAATAAGGCACATCTTCCAGGAGCATTTCCTGCATTTTGTAAATCATCTGCCTGCGTTTTTCAACATCTACAACAAGGCGCTGCTCTGCGGCCAGAGTGTCAAACGCCTCATTTGTGTATCCGCTCATGTTCCAGCCATTGGGCCTGTCATTATCTGAAGAGAAAAACGCCCCCAGATAATCAGGATCCAGATTCAGTTTGCCGTATCCCAGGACAAAGGCGTCAAAATCGTGATTTCCCTTGACTGTCTCCAGCAGGGAATTAAAGGACATGGGCCTGGCAAAAGCGGGCAGGCCGAGTTTTCTGAGCCACTCCTGTATCATGGTGCCGGCAAAGGCTCGCTTGGGGTCATAATCTGCCGGCGGGGTCAGAATAACAAATTTTTCCATTTTTTCTCCAGAGGGCAGGAGAATATCAGAAGGGGTGGTCAGTGTTCCGTCGTCCTTTACCGGCGGTACTTTCCAGGAATATCCCGCAGATTTGAGCATGTCCCGGGCTGCGGTGATCCGCTGTTTTTCGTCCATCCCTGCCCCGTATTTTCTCACATCAGGGTTATGCCAGAAATGGTTGCCCGAAGGTATGATGGAATCCATGGGCGTGCCGTAATCCTGAAGGATCCGGTTTAAAATGAACTGCTTGTCCACTACGGTTGCAACTGCCTGGCGCAGAATTTTGTCATCAAAAGGGGGTCTGCGCAGATTGAACCCCAGGTAATACAGGGCGCTTTTTTTATTAAAATGCAGATCGATATCGGCATTTTCTTCCAGATCCTGGATATAGCCGGGCTGGATATCCCACCAGTAATAATCGATGTCCCCTTTTTTTAAAGCCAGAATCGCCACATCCGTGGTCCCGTAAATGTTGAACAAAAGATTGTCCACATACGGGCCCAGATCAAAGCCTGCAATATTTTTGCCCTCCCCGAAAAAATAGGGGTTTTTTGTCATGTGTATATAGGCGCCCTTCTCATATTCATGCAGTATGAAAGGGCCGGTTCCCAAGGGTTTTTCCACCTGAAAATCCTGCAGGATACGCAGGGGTTTTTCTTTGGTCAAAGCATTTTTGGCCACAGGTCCCCATTCTTTTTTGGAAACCATGGGAGCGGTCATGACCCGTGACATGAAAATAGCGGAAGGCTCTTTTAAATGAAAGACCACGGTATGGGCATCAGGGGCTTCCAGTTTTTCAATTATTTTCCATTTGCTGTAGTACCTGGGAATTTTAAAATCAAAAAACAGCTGTTTGGTAAACAGCACATCTTCACTGGTAAAATCGGATCCGTCAGACCATTTGGCTTTTCGCAGATGTATGGTATAGGTCAGCGCGGCTTCATCAAACACCGGTTCTTCTTTGGCCAGCCAGGGAATGATTTCCAGGGTCTTGGGGTGACGCAGGAAAAGCGGCTGATAGATCTGTGACAGAATGTTGCGCGAATTGATATCGGTTCCCAGCCAGATATTCAGGGACCGGGGTTCTTCAGGCAGTCCGATTTTCAAAAAAGTGGTATCCTGGGATTTTTGACACGATATTGCCATACCTGTGATGACTATCAAAAAAACCGCCGGCAGCAGCCGGGTGAAAAAAATGTTATACCACCTGCGGGATATTTTTTTGGGGATTGTCCTGTTTTGATGCACTGATTTTCTCCTCTATAAAATCTACTACTTTGGTTTCAAGCCTCTGACTGGTGAACCGGTTTATCCGGGGAATACCGCCGGGACTGATGCAATTGATTTCAACCAGCTTGTCGCCTATGATATCAATCCCCACAAAAAAGAGGCCGTCTTTTCTCAGTTTGTGTTTAATACGGCGGCAGACTGCTTTTTGGGCCTCTGTGATCTCGTGTTTAAAGGCCAGTGCCCCTGCATGTACATTGGTGCGGAAATCACCTGAAATGGATCGTCTGCCCATGGCCCCCAGAATTTCGCCGTTGAGCAAAAGAATCCGGACATCGCCTTCTTCCTTGACCTGTTTTAAATACTCCTGCACCATTATGGGCCTGCGTTCCGGATAGGGTTTGCCTGCCTTGACATAATAATTGATAAGGGAATTGAGATTTTCCTGGTCCTGGTTGCTCACCTTGATAACCCCGTGCCCCCCGTGCCCGTGCAGGGGCTTGATGACCATGGCCCCGCCAAAATCATCAATGATTTTTTTCAACCGGTTGGGATCCCTGGACACATGGGTTTCAGGAATGATATCGGGAAAATTAAGGATATATGCTTTGCTGTTGCCGTTGAGCTGGCCCAGGATATTGTTTACCAGAAACACCTGGTCGCTCACCGGTCCTAAAAATTCCAGCATCTCATAATTGACGGGAGGGTCTTTTCTCAAAAACAGGACATCCAGGTCTGTCACGGTTTCAAATATCAATTCTTCCTTGTCCAGGCACTGCACCAGCTCTGCCCAGTAGGCCTGAATGGAATTGTCTTTTGTCACAGAGATATGGCGCATTCTTGCCACCACTTCATTTTTGCGGACATAGACATCATGGGGTTCGAGAAAAAAGACCTCATGGCCCCGCTGGTTGCACTCATACATGATATGGGCGGTGGTGTCCCAGACCGGGTCGATCTGCCGCAAATCATCCATTAAAAATGCGATTTCCATGATATCTGTGTAAGACCTCCGCATCAGTATCTTCCTGGTTAAAAATTCTTCTAGAATTTAGTTCCCTGTAAAGTAAGTCAAGACAGCAAAATTGTCAAATGCTTATGAAAATTTAATGAAACACAAGACAAGCCCGGCATATTTGTGTAATATTATATTTTTTACTACCCAACTCACATCGGAGGGAATACATGGGAAACACCCTTTTTATACAATTTTTCAGCCAGACCGGCAGCGGGTGGTTTGACCTGTGCAACGGGTTTTCAGATACCTGGGATCTTTGCCGGAGCAAAGGGGATTTTCTGTGGATTCCCCTGGAACAGGAGACAGAGCAATGGTATGACGAAAGTGCGTATACCCCTGTTTTTCTGCCCATTGAGAAAGGGACCGCATATGTAAGCGCAAGTTACGTGAACCAGTTATACCAGGCTTATCTGTGGGCATGCCAGTACCCGGACATCCAGTTCATTGTGGGCGGCCCGGTGGCATCGGAGCGTTATGGTGCAGCACCGGGATGGCATTCCGTGCATTTCAAGGTGGAGCAGCCTTTGCCCTCCAACCTGTTTTTGACAGGACAAAGCGTTGAATCCCTGTTCGGGGTGCCTGAATTTTCCGGCAGATGGCATCTGGAGGTACCGGAACAGATTCCAAAAAACAGCCGGATCTATTTTTCTTATACCCTTGAAAACCAGTGCTATTGGAAAAAATGCCCCTTTTGCTCCATAGCCCAGCATTCTTCTGAACATTTCAGGAAACGCAAACTTCTGGATCTGGCTTTTACTGACCTGAATTACAACGGACACAAGATTGTCCGGCTCAACACCGGATCCATGACCCCGGAACATATCAGAAACATTCTGCCTGTTCTGCCTGTGCGCCCGGATATGGAATACCGGTTTTTCATGCGGGCTGCAGCTGCGGAAACCCGGGCCATGGAAACGGCTGTATCCAGGATGAAAGGTGCGATTCCAGACTGCACCCTGGGATTTGGCATTGAATTTCCTTCAGACCGCATGTGGCAATACCTGAACAAGGGCACCCGCATGGATGAAGTGATAAAAACGCTTACCTTCTGCACAAAAACCGGTTTCAAGGTCAATGCCAATGTCATTTTAGGCTGGAACAACCTGGTGGAGCAGGATCTGCGTGATCTGGAAGGGTTCATGGCAAACCTGTCTGCGCACAGTGTCACCACACTTCAGCTGCGGTGGCTGTTTGCCCATCCCTATACCCGGATTTACGACACCTACGACGGGGCGCAGAACAGTATCCGGCTGGGACCTTTCAACTGCGGGTTCAATGTAAGGGTCAACCCGGACCAGCAGGAACTGAACCAGCGTGCCGGCCGGATCATTAAAAAGTACTGTGATAAAAAGGGGATCACACTGCAGGGCTATAAAAACCTTAACAAGGGGCTGGCATAGCTGCCTTTTCTGTGTCCGTTTTTCTCAGGACAATGCCGCTGTATTGACAACAAAATGCAGATGGTTATCCTGATGAGACATATCACAGGTAAAAAGAGCAAATAAAAAACGGATAATTGCTTGTTGCACCCTTTGGGAGACCCGATGATGTTCAGGAAAAACAGCACAGATAAAGGGGTCCGAGAAATCCTGGTGATGGGGGTTTTCTGGCGGATTCTTTTTATCGAGGCAGTGCTTCTGGTATATTCCCTTGTTTACCGCTGGCTGGCTGAAGATGCAGGGCCGATGGAGCTTTTCTGGTATGCTGTGAGAATTATGGTGCTGGTGGGCATTATCATTGTGTTCATGGTGGTGAGCCTGAAACAGTTTCTCACGCAAAAGATCATCGATCCCCTGGAGCGTATCGCCGCAGCCAACAGAGAAATAGAAAAAAATTTTTCCAGGACGGATACCATAGATCTGCCGCCGGACACCCCGGATGAGATCACAACCATTGTCACCTCCAGGGGGGCCATGCTCAAACGGATTATCCAGGTATCTGACGAAAGGCTCCACCTGATGAACTTCATCAAGGAAACCTTTGGCCGGTATCTTTCCATAAAAGTGGTGGAAGAAATTCTTTCCTCCAAAAAGGGCAGGCAGATCGGTGGCACCCGCAAAACCGTCACCGTGCTCATGGCCGATTTGCGGGGATTTACCAGCCTTTCAGAATCCCGGGATCCTGAAGAAATGGTGCAGCTGCTCAACCGGTATCTCAAAAAAATGTCCGCCATTATCCTGTCCCATGACGGCATTATCGATGAAATCATCGGGGATGCCATCCTTGCGGTGTTCGGGGCACCCGAACCCCATGAAAATGATCCGGAACGGGCCATTGCCTGTGCCCTGGGAATGCAGAACTGCCTGGTCCACCTCAATAAAGAGATCACAAAGGAAGGATATCCAGCCCTTGAAATGGGTATCGGTATCAATACCGGCAGTGTGATTGTGGGAAATATCGGATCAGAGCTGCGCATGAAATACGGGATTGTCGGTGACACAGTCAACCGGGCGGCAAGGATCGAATCCAACAGTATCGGCGGCCAGGTGCTCATTGGAGAATCCACCTGCAAATCGGTCCATACTGCTTTAAAAACAGATCCTCCCAAAACCATTATGATGAAGGGCATGAAAAAACCCCTTGTTTTTTATGCAGTATATGCCATTGAGATGGAGGGAAAAACAATTGCCATAAAAGTGCCCCCCGCACCCGGCCCGCTTCTGGACATCCAGATACCTTTGCACTGCTGGGTTATTCAGGATAAAAAACTGGCCGCCATCCCCCTGGCCGGCACCACCCTTTTTATGGATGAAACCCAGATCCATATCCAGACCACGCGTCCTGTCGCACCGCTGACAGATGTGAGGCTCAATTTTGATTTCTGTCTGGAGGCCCATTGTTTCGGCGACATCTATGCCAAATGCACAGCCATTGAAATGGTGCGCGGCAGCCATCACTGTGAACTGCATGTCACTGCCATGGAAGAAAAGGACCGGGCTGTCATCAGGCAATGGATGGCGGAAGCAGCTGCCTGACCTTCATGACCCACTGCAGCCGGGGCTTTTTCCTTGACAAGATCTCAAAAAAGTATTTGGATGGTGCATATAGTTTTCACTGCCGGTTTTTGTAAATATAATTTCATCAAGGATTTTCAACAATGGAAAACAACCTGCACAGACAAGCTGTATCCTTTGATGGCAGAATACCGGTAAAATGGTGGGCCTGGCTCCTTTTTTTCTGTCTGATCTGTACAACCCCGGCTGCTGCCGGCGAAGAAAAACAGATCACCAATCATCTGGGCATGACCTTTATCCGGGTGGCTTCCGGCACATTTCTCATGGGAAGCCCTGAAACCGAAGAACACAGGACAAGCAACGAAACACAGCACCAGGTTCACATCAAAAAGCCCTTTTACCTCCAGCAAAAAGAAGTAACCCTGGAACAATGGCGCGCTGTGATGGGAAAAAGCTGGTTTATCAAACGGGAAGGCACGGCCCAGACCCCGGTCACCCGGGTTTCTTTTTTTGACGCCCAGAAATTTATCAGAAAACTTAACAAAAAAGGCAGTGCCCGATACCGGCTTCCTTCAGAAGCGGAATGGGAATATGCCTGCAGGGCCGGCACCACCACCGCGTACAGCTGGGGAAATGATATTGACTGTTCCAGGGCCATGTATGCCAACAACCCGAGAAAATTGTGTGATTGCTGTGATTATTACCGGTCTGTGGGCCTGCCGGTAAACGGACCTGCACCAGTGGGGTCCTTTGCCCCCAATCCATGGGGATTTTATGACATGCACGGCAATGTCTGGGAATGGTGCGCAGATGTATATACTGAGGATATCCGCACCTCCGGGGCCAGCACCCGCGATTTTTTATCCACCCAGCCCAGGGTGCGGCGGGGCGGCAGCTGGTTCAAATACGGCTTTTACCTCAGAAGCGCCAACCGCGCCTATGCCCATCCCGGATCCAGGTTCCAGACCACCGGGTTCAGACTGGTCCGTGAGACAGATTGATGCGCGCAAGACTGTTAGATCTTCTCAAGATATATGAAGAAGAGCTTACCTTGTTTCTGTGGGCCGCTGCCCTTTTGTTCATCATCCGCAGTTCAGGCATCATCCTCAACAACTATGCGGAAACCGCCTTTTTAAAGCGCTACGGGGTGGAATATCTGCCTATGGTCAATATGCTCAATGCGGTGGCCACTTTTTTTGTCACCGGCTTTCTGGCCGCTTTTTTGAACAAGACACCAGGTGCCAGACTCCTGTCATATGTCTTTATTTTCTCAGGCATCGTTGTCACGGTGATCAGACTGCTCATCCCCTTTGGCTTCAATCTGCTTTACCCCCTGCTGTTTATGCTCAAAAGCCAGTTTGAACTGCTCCATGCCCTGCTTTTCTGGAACATGTGCAATGACCTTTTCAATACCAGACAGTCCAAACGGCTGTTTCCTCTGCTCACCGCAGGGGGGGTCATCGGTCTCATCCTGGGCAGTTTTGGCACCCCCTGGTTTGCAAGCCTTTTCAGCATGGATAACCTGCTGTATCTATACCTTTTTACCACCGTTGCCGGTGCATTCATGATCCAGGCCATGGGGCGCAGTTTCGCCACATTGATATTCACGGAAAAAACCGGGGTATCCGGCAAAAAAAAGCCTGCCATGATCGAAGAAATAAAAAGGGTGTACCCCCTGGTGAAAGATTCCATTCTGGTGAAAATAGTTCTGGTCCTGACATTCATGCCCAATGTGCTCATCCCCATCATGAACTACCAGTTCAATTTTGCTGTAAATGAGCGGTTTGCCTCGGAAAGCGCCATGATCCAGTTTTTCGGTAATTTCAGAGGGGCGCTGTATATCGTCAGTCTGTGTATTTTATTGTTTGTGGGACGTATTTACGGCCGGTGGGGACTGCCTGTGGCCCTCATGTTCCACCCTTTTAACTATATGCTGGCATTTATGGCATTTCTGCTGCGCTTTGACGTGTTTTCAGCCATATATGCCAGGATGTCCACCAATATCATCCGCACAACCATTAACGGACCCGCCAACAGCATTCTCATCGGACTCTTTCCTGAATCCTACCGGGACATGATCCGTCCTTTTTTACGGGGCACTGTTGTCAGAATTGCCCTGTTCACAGGATCTGCCCTGATCCTGGTTTCCACGCCATTGTTTCATCCCCGGTACCTGAGCCTGGTGGCCCTGCCTTTTCTCCTTGCCTGGATGGCGGCGCCCTTTGTACTCAAGGCCCATTACTCAAAAATCCTGCTGGACATGATCTCCAGAAACCTGCTGGATATCAAAAGCCTTGACCAAAAAGAACTGGGCCAGATTTTTAACCAGGAAAAAACACTGGCAGACCTGGAATCCTCATTTCTGGCCGCCCGGGGCAGTGATGCAATCTGGTATGCCAGACTGCTGAAAAATTTTTCTCCGGACCGGCTGGACCGATTGATTCTCAAAAACCTGGACCACCAGGATGAGGATACCCAGGTGGCCCTCATCAAAATGATCTCCCCTGAATTCGGACCGCAGGCCGCAAAAGAACTGATCCGCTATTTGTCCCCCCATCGCCATGAAACCACCATCGCCATCTTAAAGATTATTGTCCGCCATGGTATCCAGGGTGTAGAGCCATCTGAATTCTCCTGCTTTATGAACAGTTCCCACCCGGTGGTCAGGGGATTTGCCTGTGCATGCCGGTATGCCCATGAGCCGGAATCTATCCAAAAATGCATCAATGACTGGCTGTCCCGCACAGATACAACCTTTCGCCAGTCCGGTATTATCTGTGCAGGATTGAGCGGACACCAGGAATATATCCCCAGGCTCCAGGCCCTGCTCAAGGAACCTGAAATTGATCCGGTTATACCAGATATCATCAGAGCCCTGTCCCGGCTGCAGACGGAGGCAGGCCATTCAGCAGCTTTGTCCTACCTGGATCACAGACACAAAGAAGTGCGCATGGCAGCTCTGGATGCCCTTTCCATAACAGATGATGATACTTTGAAAAAAGCGATTCTTCTGCTGGGAGATCCTTCAGATGCCATCCATGATTTTGCCTTTGAAAAAATCAAAACCGCGGACTATCAGAACAATCTGCTGCTGGTGGAATCTTTGGGACTGCCGTCCACCAGGATCAGGCGGGGACTTTTTAAGCTGCTGGAAACCCTGGACATAAAAGAGTTTGATGTGTTGCTGTTCGCAAAAAAAAATCTTTCCAAAGCCTATGAATACCTGGCCATGGCCCAGTCTTTGGAAAACCTTCCCCAGGGGGGGATGCGGGATCTTGCCATGGAACATCTGGTGGAAAAAAAAGAAATGGTATTGGAAAACATTCTCAAGGTTCTGGCCATCCATGACCTGACCAAACGGATGAAATCCGCCTGGCAGGGAATTTTCTCTTCTGATACCCGCCAGCGGGCCAATGCCATTGAACTGCTAAATGATGTTCTGGACAAAAAAACCTTTAAAACCATGCTGCCGCTTCTGGAAAGCCCGACCCCTTCAATGGCTTTGACAGAGGGCAGGAAACTTACCAAAATACCGGAATTGGACACAGAAGGAGAACAGGCAGTATCAAATCTGATTTCCTCTGCTGACTGGGTAGATGTGGTCATTGGATTGGGTATTTTTCGAGAAACACCAGATATATCCATAAACCAGGACCTGCTTGAGAACCTGAAACAATCTGATAACCAGCATATTTCAAGGGAAGTTGACATGATATGGAACAAAAACAAAAAGTCCGGGGAAAACAACGGGGAAGCATCATCCCAAAAATTATCTCTGGGGGAGAAGATACTTCTTTTAAAGGAAATCGAAATATTTTCCGGGTTGAGCGCCTCAGAACTTGCAGCCATTGCCGGTGTCACCGAGGAAAAAGCATATGATGAAAATGCGGATGTGATCAAGCAAAACAGTGTCGGCGAAACCGTTTTCCTGATCATTGACGGCAAGGTATCAGTAATCATGGAGCGGGAAAACGGCAACGAGGAGCGCATTGACCAGATGTCATCAGGCAGCGCATTTGGGGAAATGGCATTGATTGATGATTCCCCCAGGTCCGCCACTATCCGAACCATGACCCACTGCCGGTTTCTCATCCTTCACAAACAGGAATTCAAGGAAACCGCCATGGAATTTCCCCGCATTGCCCTGCAGATATGTTCGGTTCTCAGCCAACGGATCAGGCATCTGCATTCCCTGGTCCAGGAAAAAGAGTGCTGAATTTCTCTATCAGATATGCGGTTATAAAATGGCTGAAACCATAACAAGCCCAGCCTGGACCCAAATATTTTCATGTCCGTGTTCAAGCTGTGGCAGGCGCCAGCAAAGCTGTGATGGTATTGGCCAGATCATCTCTCCCCTGTTTTCTGAGCAGGGGTATCAAAGGACGGTAAAAAGGCGGCCTGACCCGGATGGTAATATCAAATCGGGCAATATCTTCTGACCGGACTTCATCTGCTGTAAAGGCCCGGGTCTTGTGCAAAAGCCCTAAGGCGGTAAGCTCGGTCATGGTGCGCACACATTTTTCACATCTCCCGCAGTTGAGCAAATCCGGAACATTGGCCAGGCAGACCCGGAAATTTTGAAATGCCGTATCCCATTCAGAGACAATTTTGATTTTTTCCAGACGGGACATCTCATAATCCCGGTGGCGGATTCTCATGCCATAGCTGGAGTATTCCGGATCCAGCAGCGGGTGGGAGCCGCAGGGGTGCAGGTGGGGGATATCATAGGATGAGGCGATGAACATCAGATTGATCCGGCTGCTGAAATTATGGGCCATGGCCGCCAGCACCGCGCCAAAAAAACTGTCCAGCCACAAATCACGTTCATCGCACAAATGGCGGATATTGGTGTACACCGGCACAAGCGTTGTGCCGGCATCCCGGGTGATACAGGAGGCTGCGGTCAGGGCCCGGTCGAACACATGCAGTTTTGCCCCCCTCTCCTTTACACCGCCGATATCGAATCCATGGAGAAAAAAACTGTCCCTGACATAGGCCGGATGGGTGTCAGGATAATGCAGCCGGTTTTGGCGCAGGGCAGCCAGAGAATCCATGCCGCCGGACATGACCATGCCGGCCCTGGGCTGTACCGGCGGATTCTGGTGTTTTCGAACACCGGATTCTACGGGAATGGGAACATACCGCCCCTGTGTCCAGTGGGACAGAATATGCATGGCCACCTGCACCCCTTCCTTGAGAAACGGACAGACAGCACCTTCCACAAAAATGCGTTTTTCTCCCAGATGCAGGGCCGGCAAAAGGCACCCCACCAGGAAGGCATCCGGGCTGGCACCAAATCCCCGGGCATATGCCTTCGGGGTCTTGATATAGACATCCTTGTCAGGATGACCACTTTGTTCGAAACTGACCCTGGCAGAAGCCATGGCAAAATCGCTGTCCTGTGTCAATTGTATACCGGTGATTTTCATAGGCTGTGTTTTGTCATAAAGGTTTACGTTTGTCCAGGGCACAGGTTTTGCCCAAAGTTGAAAGCACATGGGCAATGATTTTTTTGGCAATGTCTGTTCCAGTGGCAGCTTCCAATCCCCTGAAACCAGGGGAATAATTCACCTCCACCACATGGGGAAGGCCCTCTTTTTCCACCATCATATCAATGCCGGCAATGTCCAGTGAACAGGCCCTGGCAGCTGAAACAGCCATGTCCGCCAACGCTTTGGGCGGATCAAAACCTGTGGCCTGTCCTTTTTGATGGATATTGGTCCTGAAATCACCTGGAACGGGTGTCAGGTGCACGGCACCGGCCACCCGGCCGCCAATCACAAGAATCCTGGCATCCATCCTGGCTTTGGGGGCAAAAAACCGCTGCACCACCAGCCCTTTTACCGGATCAAGCATGTTTGCAACACAGGTTTGTGCCCCGGATCTGTCATCGATTTTCACCACGCCGTCCCCCCCCATGCCGAAAGGCTGTTTGACAATGACCGGGTATCCGCCCAACTGGTCAACAGCAGCAAAAAAACTGTCAGCCCTGGTGACAAAACAGGAATCGGGAACCCGAATTCCTGCCGCAGACAGGGTCTGGAGGGTGATAAACTGATGCCTGGCAATGGTCACCCCTTCCAGTCCGTTCACCAGAGGGATGCCCATTGCCTGAAACTGGCGCAGCACCACAAACCCGTATTCACCCATGGGTGACCCCTGGCGGGGCATCACCACATCCGGCAGATCACCGGTATTACGGCTTTTACGCAAATCATCTGAGTTGCCCGCTGTTCCGGAGCCGGCTCTCACCCCAAAAAAGATGCTCTCGGACAAAAGCCCTCCCCTACCGGAATTGTGCTTTTCCAGAGAACAGATCAACCGGTATGGGTTGATGAGCTGGATCCTGTGGCCGGCAGTTCTGGCAGCTGTCTGCAGCCTGCCATTGGGGTGAAACCCGAACCCGTGCACCGTGAGAATGCCGATATTCACAGGCTGCTGTCTTTTGGGATTTCCAAAGATGAGATCATGTGCGCCGGCATCCAGATGCCCATGTGTTTACCTGCCTTTTCACTGAAATAGGTTGTAATCTTTCGGGTATTGTTTTGCAGGGCAATTTTCTGGGTGGCCAGGTTGTCTTCGCCAATAATGGAAAACACCCTGTATTTGCCGGCCCTTCTGGTCAGGCCCTCCAGCAGTTTTCTGCCCACGCCCAAAGCCCGGTATTCAGGCCGCACCGAGGTATATCCCCGTTCCACAAACCCGGAAAAATCCAGGCCGGTTGCTGTTTTCAGCCGGGCTGTCAAGGCCTTTCTGGGATGTTTCAGGCAGGAGTTTCCCACCAGCACCCCATTTTCCACAGCATACCCGATCACATACGCTTTTTCAAGGTTGGACCGGACGTGGGCCAGATCCACGGATCCCCCTGCCCCCACCATGGCGCAGACCGTATCCAGATATCCCTCCGGCAGATCTGCAGGCGGTGTATAATGATAGGCTATATTCCGGCCCAGGGCAAATAAATCAGTGCCGTGAAACCGCAGCCGGATCAGGTGATCCACAGGAAATTTTGCCAGACATGCCAGCAGCCGGGCAGGTGTTCTTAAAAGTTCCCAGGCCGGCCTGCCCGGCAGGGGGGCTGCCATATCATAGGCGCTGGCAACCGGTCCGACATTTTCGGGAATATCATATGAATGCACAATGTGGGGGTTGTCCATGATAAATTTCACAACAGGCCCGGCGGTTGTGTTCCCCATAGATGCCGGGACTGTCACATGGTTCCATATGTCCTGCCTGGAAACCGGCCACAACAGGTGATCCGGTATCTTTGCCAGGCCTGGCGCACATTGCCAGTTGATAAGCTTCAACCCGTTTTCCTGCCACCCGGCCAGCTGGTTTTTCCCAACCGGTTCCCGGGATGGATCCAGACCGGCTGTGATCCCGAATACCATGGATGCCGGTTTTTCTGCCAGCCATCGGGACAAACGGTCCATACAGGACACCAGATCCGGTGCTGGTCGGCCGGATGCATCCCCCTGAAAAAAAAACCCGGCTGCATCACTGTAGTCCTGCTGATGCAAATGCCGGAACAATGCATCCTGGTCGTTAAAAGCAAAGGGATCCACTGTATATATCTGTCCAAATGCACTGTCATGGACCAGATCTGTAAGGGTGATGCCGCCGCTTTCTGCACCGGCGGTCAATGGGTTATGCGCCATATTCATTCTTTTGCTGTCCGGGTTCCCGAATGGTTACATACAATTGCACTGGCAGTGCAGCTCCCGTCATGCTGATCTGTTGACATTATCCGGTGTGCTGGCAGAAGTCAAGAACAGGCCCCCTGGGCAACCTCATTTTAAATATAATTATACCATAAATTCAATGAGTTATAGCAAATTTCAAATACCTTCACATTGATTTGATCTATAACACCGGTCTGGCGACATATCGCAGGGTACATTGGCCTAAGCTGCACTGGATAATAACAGCACCCATTTACAATGGTCTGATGGATACTTATTTTGTTAAGAAAAAGGAGGATCTGAAATGAAAGCAGCGTTTCATT
>Ga0209949_1000628_pt1 | contig 18334 bp, 18 predicted proteins | sample SalPonC_black_MG_FD_185711 | JGI IMG/M metagenome (GOLD analysis project Ga0209949, IMG submission 185711) | Salt pond soil microbial communities from South San Francisco under conditions of wetland restoration - Salt Pond MetaG... | ecosystem: Environmental > Aquatic > Marine > Intertidal zone... | reverse complement strand
TTCAGCATTTTCATGCCGGATCCCCTGCGTATAGCACCCTCATAACTGAGTGCAGAGCAACGGCCGGGCCTGGGTATAACGAGCGCTTCCATACACGCCTCTTAATCAGACAATAACCTCCCGCGATCATACCGTTTGGTCTCTATTTGTATTAGCGGACACTTTCATTGCCCAATGATGGGCAATGAAAGATGACCGCGCTGACAGCCCCTGTCGGCAGCTGGCAGGGCATTATTGCAGCATCTTGATCTTTTTTGTTGAGGAGCTTCGCCATTGTGCTTTCCATTCTGTCCCACGATTGAGAGCCATGCCGATAACACTGTACGACACACTGACCCGTTCGCCCAAACTTTTAGCGCCTGCAACTGGTAAGCCCTTCCGCTTTTATTGCTGTGGTCCGACTGTATACGGTCCCGCCCATGTTGGGAATTTTAGAACGTTTTTATTGCAAGACGTTTTGCACAGGGCACTTGAAGTCGACGGTATAGAATTGATACATGTGCGGAATATCACTGATGTCGACGACAAGACCATTCGTGAATCCCGAAAAGAGGGCGAGAGCCTGCAAGCCTTTACTGAAAAATGGACGCAGCAATTTCATGCGGATTGCGCCGCCCTCAATATGCGACCGCCTACGCTCGAGCCGCAAGCCACTGCACATATTGGCGAACAAATCGATATGATTGCACGTTTGATCGACCAGGGCCACGCCTACGTCAGCACCGATGGCTCCGTGTATTTCAAAGTCAAAAGCTGCCAACATTACGGTCAATTATCGCACCTGGATCCAGCATCCCTGCAAACGCAGAGCGAGAATTCAGCCGGCCGGGCCAACGATGCCGATGAGTACGACCGCGAGTCCGTCAACGATTTTGCGCTCTGGAAAGCGCATAAACCTGAAGACGGGCCCAACAGTTGGGACAGTCCGTGGGGAAAAGGGCGACCTGGGTGGCACATTGAGTGTTCGGCGATGAGCACAAAATATCTAGGCGAATCCTTTGATCTGCACGGCGGGGGTGTCGACTTGTGCTTTCCTCACCACGAAAATGAAATCGCTCAGAGCGAATGCGCCACGGGCATCCGTCCGTTTGCCAAACATTGGTTTCACTGCGCACACTTGATGGTCAACAACGCCAAGATGTCGAAAAGTCTGGGCAACTTCTACACCCTGGCAGATATTCGCGACAAAGGGTATGCGCCGATGGTGCTGCGGTATGCACTGATTTCCGGGCATTATCGACAGTCGCTCAATTTGACTGAAAACAGTTTAAATTCAGCACAGAGCGCCCTCAACAAATTGGAAAAAACCGTTGCCAAGCTACTGCCACGCGCCCACCTGTCGCCCGAAGAGTTCCTCGCTAGGATCCAACCCAATGCCTTGGCCACCACCGGTATATTTGCCGGAGCCTGGAATGCACTGGCCGATGATCTCAATATTCCAGCCTGTCTGGGCGAACTCTTCACAGCCCTTAAAAATCTCGATGATCCAGACTTCGATACAACTGCGGTACGAGGCCAGCTCGAAGCACTGGGATCACTGCTGTATGCTCTGGGGCTATCCCTTTTCTATGCGGATTCCACAGCCTCGCGTCCGATTCCAGATGAGATTCAAGAACTGGCACAACAACGTTGGCAGGCCAAATCAAATAAAGACTGGTCGACTGCAGACCGATTGCGCGACGAAATGAGCAAAAAAGGCTGGCGCATTCTCGATCGTAAAGACGGCTACGATATCGAGCGAGCTGACGCTGAAAAAGGGTGACGCCAGATGATCAGTGCCTGGAAAAAGCACTTAATTTCATGCGAAACTGCACGATAGTCCTGTATATTTTTCTTTCGGGCTACACCTGTTTTTAATCCTTGCAGATGATACAGATCCATGTCATCGATAGGCCTGATATTTGTGTGATTTCAAGCGGATCGTGAACCGTTTATTTTCTGTCCAAAACATGTCTGATTTTCTCTGTTGTCATTCGGTTCTCACTGAAATCGATCTTCTTCCGGTTCCTTCATTTTTGAGCTTCTTCGGACGTTTCGGCATTTGGATCCCCAATGTCGTTGCTAACAGTGCGACTGAAGGCATCCTCATGATAGGAATGGCACTGCTGTTTTTAGCGCTGGGTGTGGTGTACACCTGGTCCAACAAGAAGATCAAGCGACTGAAAAGCCAACTGAAAGCAGGCAAACAAGCACTCGAACAGGAGCAAACCATCCGGGCTCAGACAGAAGAGACCTTTGCTGCGACCAAGGAACAAGCAGACAAGGCGCTCGCCGAAGCCCAGGAGGCCGTTAAACAAGCTGAAATCGCTAATCAGGCCAAAGGTACCTTTCTGGCGACCATGAGTCATGAAATTCGCACACCGCTCAACTGTATCCTCGGTCTTGCCGAAGTCCTGATGGCAACTGAGCCTACTGATGAGCAGAAAGACTACCTGGATTCCATCCGCAGTAGTGTTAATGCCCTGCTGGGGATCATCGGCAACGTCCTGGATTACTCCAAAATTGAGTCTGGTAATTTAGAGCTACGCCCAGAGCGCTTCAGTATGAACGATTTACTCAATGAAGTGAATAAATTATTTTACGTAAGTGCACGGCAAAAAGGCATTGAATTTCAGTGTAAGATGGGATCCGATGTGCCACTGCACATCATTTGTGACCGCAATCATCTGCGCCAAGTCATCATCAATTTAGTCGGCAATGCCATCAAGTTTACCGAACGCGGAGAAGTCGTGATCAGCGTGAATCGAGAGCGCCTTTCACCTGAGCAATCGCCCAGTCCAGGCAAAGTCTTTTACAAGGTGATTATTACGGTTGCCGACACCGGCATCGGTATACCCGAGGAACGCCGGGACGAATTGTTCAAGCCGTTTCACCAGTTGGTGAGCTCCAAGACGCGTAAATACGAAGGTACGGGTCTGGGACTGGCCATTTGTAAAAAAGTGGTCGAGGCGATGGAGGGTGAAATCACCATCGAGAAAAACGAGCCACAGGGCACTTTATTTAAAGCACATCTGTTGCTCGAAGGGTTCTCGGTGAAAAAACCGACGCAACCGCCCATCGATTCACTCGGAGGCCGGGGGCTGTATAAACACGCCTTGGGCTCGAGCTTCTATTCACACAGAATTCTGGTTGCAGACGACAATCCATTAAACTGCAAAGTGATGAAAGCAATGATGGAAAAAATGGGCCATCAGGCAGAATTTGTAAACAACGGCCTGGATGCGATCCAATATCTGCGGAAAAACAAGGTCGACCTTATTTTTATGGATATCATGATGCCGGTATGCGACGGGATTGAAGCCACTGAAAAAATTAGAGCCGGTGAGGCCGGTGAAGAACACAAAGACGTTCCCATTGTGGCATTAACTGCATTTGCGCTTACCTCAGACCGCGAGAAATTCCTGTCGTGTGGGATGGACTTCTATTTAACCAAACCGGTAGAGCCTGAATTCCTGCGCGAATTACTGACAACGCTTGCTCGCAAAAATAGAAACAATCCCCCCAAGCGAAATAATGATCCGAACGATCGCTAGCCTGGTGAGTTTCCTCCCAAGGCAAAGCTTAATTTCGTCCAAATCGAAACAGGTGCTATTGCGGTAACTGGGACCGTTCGTTTTGCCGCATACAGCAGCCAAGTTGAACGCGAACCTTAAAAAAAACGGCAAAGGTCTCGCAAATTTGTAGACGGAGTGGATCGGAGATTTGGAGCGAGTGACGACTTTGCTAAGGACACCTGGTAAAATCACGTGATGATTTGTCGGCATAGGTCCAGGCAAAAGCAGGGCATGCTGTCCACAGTCGACATCACACTCGCAAACGCTCACATTTTGGGATTCACGTCGGCGACGTTTTAGCGCAGATTACAATGCTATGTCTGATTCATTTACGCTCTCGGGGAACATTGTCGACGTTGTTGGCCAAACCGTATTTCCCGGCACACTCTCGGTAGAAGCGGGCAAGATTGCCACAATCACACCCACACCTGGAGTGACCTACCCAACCACCTACTCACCGGGCCTGGTCGACGCCCATGTGCACATCGAAAGCTCCATGCTTGCACCGAGTGAATTCGCGCGTGCAGCAACCCAACACGGTACCGTTGCAACCGTCAGCGATCCACATGAAATCGCCAACGTGCTCGGCATAGAGGGAATCGAATGGATGATCGAAAATGGTCATCGCAGCCCGTTTAAATTTTATTTTGGAGCACCCTCCTGCGTTCCGGCAACGCCTTTCGAAACTGCAGGTGCCCAATTCGGCCCTGAAGACATACAATACTTATTGTCTAAACCGGAAATAAAATACCTCGCTGAAGTGATGAACTTCCCAGCAGTGGTCGCACGCGAACCAAAGATGATGGCTATCATTCAGGTAGCACAAGCGCTTGGTAAACGCATTGATGGTCACTCGCCTGGCCTGCTCGATGAGCCACTTGAACAGTATGTCCGCGCAGGCATTGAAACCGACCATGAGTGCACAACATTACTCGAAGCGCAACAACGCATCCAGCTCGGGATGAAAGTGGCCATTCGGGAGGGTTCAGCTGCTAAAAACTTTGAGGCCCTCTGGCCCATCATTCACGCCTCCCCCGACGCCGTTTTTTTGTGCAGCGACGACAAACACCCGGATGATCTGGTCATCGGCCACATCAATGCACTCTTACGGCGTCTCGTCGACAAGGGCATTGATCCGCTGACTGCGATCCAGCTCGCAACCCTTAACCCAGTGCGCCATTACGGACTGGAGGTCGGCTTGCTCCAACCTGGCGACCCGGCGGATATCGTCGAATGGAACGATCTAAAAACCTTTGAGGCTCAGCGCACCTGGATCGACGGCCAACTCGTCGCCACCCGACAACAGCCCCAACTACCGAGCATTACGGTGACACCGATTAATCGCTTCTCGACCCAACCCCAAACCGTTGACGCATTTCGCCTAAGCGTCGCAGCGGGTAGCCGGGCGCATGTCATCAGCGCACTTGACGGACAGTTATTCACTCATAAAGAGCAGCACACATTTGCGGAGACATTGACCAACTTCGAATCGGACACTGCGAATAATATCCTCAAAATCGCTGTGGTGAATCGCTACACGTTTGCACCTCCTGCAATTGGATTGGTAACAAACTTTGGTTTGCGCCGAGGTGCCATGGCATCCAGCGTTGCGCACGATTCTCATAATATCGTGGCCGTTGGCACTCACGACGTATTTCTCTGCGCAGCGGTCAACGCAGTCATTGCTGCACAAGGGGGCTTATGTGCGGTTAACGATGATACCACCCTGGTACTGCCTCTGCCGATTGCCGGCCTGATGAGTGAGCGCGATGCATGGCAAGTTGCCACCGAATTCAAAGCACTTACCAGAATGGTACAGGATAACGGTTGCGCGCTCACCTCCCCTTTCATGACATTGTCGTTCATGGCGCTCCTCGTTATTCCCGACTTAAAAATGAGTGATCGAGGTCTGTTTGACGTGCATGCCTTTAACTATATGGATCTGTTGAGTAATGGTTCGTCACAAAATGCCAGGAAGACCAAATGACAAGTCGATCATGGCTGATATCTCACTCAGGTTTATGAGAGGTGACTAAATTCGAAAAATGAGGCTCCGAGCATGCTGCACATCATTTTATACCGTCCAGAGATCCCACAAAACACCGGCAACATTGGGCGACTGTGCGCCGTTACCAACTGTCGGCTGCACTTGATTCATCCCCTCGGGTTTTCCATCACGGAGAAGGCGATTCGCCGCAGCGGCATGGATTACTGGCAAGAACTGGATGTTTGCCAGCACGTCAACTGGGAAGCTTTTATCGCTTCTCCACAGCGGCCACAACGATTGTGGCTACTCACCACTCAAGCCACTCAGTGTTACTGGGATGCTGCCTATCAAGATGGAGATGGCCTGTTATTCGGCAACGAAGGTCACGGCGCCCCTCCTTTTGTCCACCAATATGTGAGCGATGCATTTCGGATTAAAATTCCGCACCCCAATCACTCCACGCGTTCCCTCAATCTAGCGACCAGCGTGGGCATTGCCTGTTACGAAGCGCTGCGTCAATTGCGCTGAGGTATGGCGAATAATAGGGGCTGTCACCGACGCCGGTCACTCATCATCCGGTCGGCTTCACGCATCTGCGCCTTCTTTTTTAAATCTTCGCGCTTATCATACAGTTTTTTGCCACGGCACAAAGCGATTTCGACCTTGAGCAACCCTCCCTTAAAATACATACGAACCGGGACCAACGCTTGCCCACCGGTCTCCATAGCTTGGCGTAATTTCGTGATTTGTTTCTTTTTCAATAAGAGCAGTCGTGGGCGCGTGGGCTTGTGATTATTTAAGTTCCCAAATGCATATTCGGCAATGTGCGCATGATAGAGGACCGGTATATCTTTATCGATACGCACAAAGGCATCATTCAACTGCACCTTACCCGCACGAACCGCCTTGATTTCAGTTCCCAACAGCTTGATTCCAGCCTCGAATTTTTCACCTACTATATAATTGTGGAAAATCTTAGCGTTCCGGAACTCTCTGGGCTTGTCTGCCTTGTTCTTTTTTTTGCCTGCCATGAATCAGTCCCCTAACACAACAAAGGCCGGATCCGCAAACATCCAGCCTTAGTCAAAAGAAATCGCGCGAAAAAACTAACGACCTGCAGGGTCGTACAATTCGTAATCAATTTTTCCTTCGATGATTTCGCGCAATGCAACATCTTCAGGCTCGAGCTTTTCCAGAGACTCAACCAATGGTTTCATCCCTTGTTTGAGCTGCTTGGTGCGCCGGGAAACCACATTCACCAAAATATTCGGATCTGTAATGATCTTGTGTGCTTCTTTCAAATATTCGTCTCTCAATTGAAACCTCCGATTGTATTAAATTATCTAAACAGGTAGACGTCCGTTACGGAAAAAGACAGAAAATTGGGGTGATCTCGGAATTAAGCAAGAATTTTTTAAAATCAAAGATGGTTTTTCTCAGCGGCTTAATCTATACATTCACACCTATGAGCAAACTCATGATTGGATGGACCACCGCGTCCGATGAACCCACTGCCAAATGGTTGGCCGATCGCCTGGTTGAATCAAAGCTCGCAGCATGTGTCCAAGTCAGTGGCCCGATCATGTCCCACTATCAGTGGGAGGGAAAGACAGAGATTGCACAGGAATATCAGTTAAGTGTTAAGTATCTTGCGAACAATGGTAAAGCCATTCTTGACTGGCTGCATCAAAACCACCCTTACGAAGTTCCCGAATGGGTTGCCATCCAAGTCGACTGCGCATCTGCAGATTATTTTAAATGGGCCCAGTCGGTTGCACCCGAACGTTTTGACTGACCAATTTTGGGGTTGATTTTTCAATAGCAAGGCCTTTACTCACCCTTTTCAGCAATTTTCAAAGGAAGTGTATACCATGTCTCAACATCCAAGTTTCAAAAAAGGTGGAGCATCTGCTCTAAAAAAACGCAGCGTCCTCAAGCGCTTTGAAAGAGTTGATTTGCTCAGAAAACGGGGCGAGTGGGGAGAAGGTGACCGTGTCGTAGGTCTAAAAAAGACCAAACCAGAAGAATAAGTCATTTTGCTTTCAGGATTTAATGCAAAAAGCCTCGTCTGCAAACGGGGTTTTTTTGTATGAACGCCCGCTTCAGAACACGCACACTGCACTCAAATTTTGCAAACAACGTTTTTTTCAATTGCAAACATGGAGATTCATTTTAACATTCATCCCTAATAGGTACTTGTGAAAATTTAAAAATGTTACCGTTTTGGCCGCTCCACATTTAGCCCGCTCCCGACCATAATCATTATCCTGCCAACAGGGAGGCGTCTAATGTGCCCTAAGATGACACCCATCATGTTGCAACCATCCGCAATTTTAAATCAAGAATACACCCTCAGTGATTTAGAGTTCACCCTCTCACACGACCTGGAGGAAGGAAAAGTCGAAAAAGGGTTGATCATGTTGAAGCATGTTCCTTCCAAAAAATACATGCTGGTCTCGTCGGAGCAATTATTGATTTTAAAGCGCTTTCGCAAGCCATTGCGTGTCGCCAGGCTGGTTCCCACGCTAATCGAAGACCGTAAATGCCCGCCTTTGCGAGAACTGTATGAGCTCATCCTCCAATGTTTAGAAAAAGGCATTCTCGAATCAGAGAAAATCCAACCGACCAGCACCCGCGCGGAAGCGTCAGAATGGAATTTAAAGCTGCATCTGAAAATGGGCAAACGATTTGCCATTCTTTCTATCATTTTCGGGCTAACCAGTCTCTATTTCAGTGACCTGAGATTACCCTTTACCAATAGTGTGACTACATGGTACCCCTTTGCGCTCATCATCGCGGGTTACCTTGCTATCTGTGGCGCGATCAGTCTGGGGTATTTTCTCTCAGCATGTTTGCTCCGCGGCTTCAATCACGAAGTTTACGATGTTTGTTTCAATTGGAAAAACTTGTTTCCTCACTTCTATGTGGATATTTCGGATGCATGCATGAGCGGCAGGCACCGCGAAGCCTCCATTGCATTGGTGCAGCTGGCTCCGATTTTTCTTTTCTCAGGTATCATCGCCTTTGTTGAGCCGCAGATTATGTTCATCTTAGTTTTGGGAATATTCCAGGCCACTCAACCGCACCGCAACAGTTCCGGATGGTTACTGTTGGAAAGCTTGTTCAGACGAAAAACCATCGATACCGACAAACAATCCTATTTCGCTGAGGCGATGTCCTGGAAAGAACGCTGGGCCAAGCGGTTTAAGACAACGGATAAAAAGTTTATTTTTATCTCGAGTCTGTATACGGTGGCATGGGCCTCAGCGTTTGGTTATTTTTTCCTGAGGCTTTTTAATATTCCCCTCACGGCTTATATAAAAACCTATGTTGAACGGGGGTATCATTGGAACTTCTTCGTTTTCATCCTCACCATCTTATTATTGTGCGGAATTTATATCTGCATTCAGTGGTTTAAAAGCATTACCAAGACGTCTGTCCCTCTCCGTAAGAAAAAAGCGGATTTGTACATCGACTCGGTCGATAACCCCGACCTGACACTTGAAGAAGTTGTTTATTTTCTCAAAGACTGCCTGCTGTTTCAGGATTTGAGTGAAGACGAACTATCTGAAGTCGCCGAACACCTCGAACTGCGATACTTTGAAAAGAAAAAATTTGTGCTGCGCGAAGGAGAGGTGGACACGGAATTGCACATCATTGCCAGCGGTCGGGTTGAAATGATGATGGCGTTAAAAAGCGGCCGTCCCGTCCGCATTGCAGAGCTGGGCGCAGGAGAAATTTTTGCTGAAAGAGCTGCTATTTTGGGCACCCCCAGTACCCGATCGATCCGAACCCTGACGCCCACTTGGTGCCTGGTCATGAAAACAGATGACTTCAAACAGCTCATCTTAAAACGAGTCAGTCGCCAACGCTTGAGTCACATTGCGGAAAAACAATACTTTCTGTATCGAATTGATCTGTGCAAAGAGTGGACTGCAAAAACTATGGCTGACTTTGCCTACATGGCCAACTTCAGCGAATATAAAGCGGGTGAATATATTTTAACCAAAGGTATTTCAAACAAGTTTTTCTACATCGTCTACGAAGGCATCATTGAGTTTCAGAAAAACGGTAAAGCCGTGAAACGGCTGCGCAGTGGCGATTGTTTCGGAGAAGTCGGCCTTCTCGAAAACAGTGTGAGGAGCAACGATGTTGTATCCGTTACCGATACTCGCTGTCTGGTGGTTTCTCGAGCAGATTTTTTAAACATGCTGGGCAAAGATTATCACTTCGGTTTACAATTCGAACGCATTGCTTCGAAGAGGCTTAAACGACCGGTGTTCCCCCTGAAGCAAGGCATCAACTATAGCGATGCTGCGTTGCGTTAAATCGGGCAGACATGCACAACACCTTCTGATTGCTCAACTTGATAGCTAAGCAAAAAATAAAGCTTCTGCTAAAGCTTTTTCATCGCTTAAAAAGTGCACCTGCAATGGCACCTCAATCTTACCGTCGCCAAAATCAGCATGGATCACCGAGGATTGGGATGCTGCACAAAAGACCCAGGCAAACTGCTTTTGTTGTTGCGCAAACGTCCATGTGGACTCCAAACAGTTGGAAGATTTCGCACACCCGCGGACAACCCTGAATTTCGCTTTAAAATCCACCCCTGCCTGTTGTGCACAATCGGCCAGGCACCGTTCTAGCCATTTAGCCAGATTATCAGCTTCCCCTGAGCGGCAATCACTGTGATGGACAGAGACTTCTTCCAACCCAGTCACTAAACTTGCAGGTTGAAACGAACTAAAAAACTGCCCGAGGGACTGGCGCAGGGGCAACAACCGCGCAAACGCCAAATCGCGAATTGCCTGAGGCTGTTCCCAGGGAATCGCAGCATACGCATCCCCCTCAATGGTAGAATCGTAAATCGCACGCCGACAACGTCCGACAAACTCAAGGTGGATCTCCTCGATTCGCTGGGCGGGCACTCGAAAAAACCAGTGGTAGGTAGGAAGATCACTCTCCAGCCAAATCGACACCTGGTTGTCCAGGAAGCCAGCTACACGAGTTGGATACCCCAACATCAGCGCTTCGCAACAGCACATGTCGCGCATCGTTTCACCAATGTAACATTGCGAAAAAAGCTTCGCCTCAAGCAGTGCATCGCTGAATTCGCGCCCTTGTGGACACAGAACGATGATGCGGCAAGGATACCGCTGGGCGAATTCGATGGCTGTATCGAAGATCCTGAGAGCCTCCTCTGCCGTAGCCTGCATGCCGAAATGAATCACCAGGTTCATTTGCGAAGCTCTGAAACCGGAGGGTGCGTCTTGGCTTTCCTGGTAAGACACCTGCCACATATTGGACAACGTATTCATCACCTCAGATACGGGCATTTGTTCGCCCGGAAGCGCATCAAATATAGATTGCTCTTTACTCATCGTGCTACGGTCCCGGTCGACGCCATTCGTGTTTACGTTCCCACAGCAGTCGATCTGCCTCTAACGGGCCCCACGAACCAGCTACATAATTCGCCAAGCCTTTTCTGCCACAAGCATCCCAAAAATCGAGAATGGGCGTGTACAACTTCCACGACGTTTCGGTTTCATCCCCGCGGATAAACAGCGTACTGTCACCAACCATCGCATCCAATATCAACCGCTCATACGCTTCAGGTGTATTGGAGCCAAAAGTGGTCGCATACCGGAAGTGCATCTTCACCGGCTGCGTCCGGGTTTCCAAACCCGGGATTTTTGAATTCATCAACAAGGTCGTACCCTCGTCTGGCTGGATTTGAATGACCAACGTATTTTGGGCTAAATCAAATCGAGTCGTATCCGAAAACAAAATACCGGGAGGACGTTTAAACTGAATCGCTATCTCAGACACGCGACGCGCCAGCCGTTTACCTGAGCGCAAATAGAAAGGCACCCCTTGCCAGCGCCAATTATTAATCGACAAGCGCAGTGCTGCATATGTCTCTGTGGACGATTGCGGGGGGATGTCTTTTTCGTCCAAGTAACCCGGCACTTTTTCGCCCGCAATCAATCCAGACGCGTATTGCCCACGAACGACGTCGCTGCCGTCCGGGGATAAATCGACCGGTTGAATCGCCTTCAACAACTTTACTTTTTCGTTGCGGATGGCTTCGGCTGCCAGCGATACCGGTGCCTCCATAGAGACGAGGCTGAGCAATTGCATGGTATGATTTTGAATCATATCCCGCGTCGCACCACTGTGGTCATAATACCCCCCACGCGATCCGACGCCCAAACTTTCCGCTACGGTTATCTGCACACAATCGACGTAATTGCGGTTCCAGATCGGTTCAAAGATCGCATTGGCAAACCGCAACACCAATAAATCCTGCACGGTTTCTTTCCCCAGGTAATGGTCAATGCGATAGACCTGGTTTTCCGCAAATTGGTCCGTGATCACGCGATTCAATTCCACCGCAGTTTGCAAATCTCGACCAAACGGTTTCTCGATGATGACCTTGGAAGCCAGTTCCGTTCCCTCGTGATGACGCGCTAACCCGCAAGCACCTAGATTTTCCAGAATGGCACGAAACACCGTGGGCGGAGTCGAAATGTAAAACATGTACTGCACGTCGCGGCCCAACTGCTTTTCGATTTCAGCACATTTCTTGGCAAGGGATCTAAAGGCTTCCAAATCGTCATAAGCACCCGCATGATAAAATGTATTCTCGCTGATACGTTCCCAGGTTTCCGCTATCAGCGAACGGCGCGAATGCGCTTCGATATCTTCCTTAGACATCTCTCGAAACTTACTGTCCTCGATCGAACTCCGACCATAACCAATCAACCAAAAGCTCGAAGGCAATAAATTGTCGACCCCAAGGTTATAAATTGCAGGTAACAATTTTCTCGAAGTTAAATCGCCGGATGCTCCAAAAATAACCATAATAGTTGGAGGTGCACCTCTGTGTTTGCTCAGTCCCTGTAAAAATGGATGCCTTGGAGTTTCAGCCATAAAATAAATCTTGGAAAGCTACGTTTGTGTGTGTGAACTCTAACCCGGATTTCTCAAAAGAATCGAAGCAGAATTGGCTCAGGTCTGGAAAATAGCAGTGCCAAACGCAGCCATGAGGATGCAGCTGGGCAAAACACCCTGCAAATTCGGATGGCAAGTTGCGTGCTGTTATTTTCGGTCATGGGCGATTATGCTCGATGAGTGGTGAGAAATTCAGGCTAGATTAACGTTAGCGTTGGCGTGATAGAGAGCCAAGCATAATATTGAAACGGACATCTAACCGGCAAAGCTGAAATTTCAAATTTGCAAGCAGCGTCAGTGCAAAAACAGGTTAGCATTTACAGGGGTAAGGAAATAACTTATCTTATGCTCTCATTTGACCTGTCTAAATTTTCCGTAATGGAACGTGCCTTTACAGACCTCATGCCAACTTTAATTGGGATACGGCAACACTTACACGCCCACCCAGAATTGGCGTTTCAGGAAAATGACACTGCAGCCCACCTCACTGAACAACTACATAAATGGGGTCTGGAAGTGACAACCAACGTGGGCCAGACAGGCCTTACCGTGACGCTCGACTCCGGCAAACCTGGAAAGACCGTCGCCCTGCGTGCCGACATGGACGCCCTGCCGATTACTGAAGAAACTCAACTCCCTTACGCCTCAAAAAATCCAGGCATCATGCATGCGTGTGGCCACGATGGCCACTGCGCGACGTTAATGGGCGTGATCCATGTTCTCAAAGATAGGCGCACTGCGTTTAAAGGAAAAATTAAATGCATTTTCCAACCCGCTGAAGAGGGTCTCGCAGGCGCTTTGCGCATGATAGAAGACGGTGTGCTGGAAGGCGTCGACGCCATTTTTGGCTACCACAATATGCCAGGCATTGCAATCGGTCAGGCAGGCTCTCGGGTTGGCTGTCTACTTGCTTCGATGAGTAGTTTTACGCTCAAAATCATGGGTAAGGGCGGGCATGCAGCGTATCCGCATACCACCGTCGACCCAATTGTTATCAGTGCCCAGGTCATTGCGGCCTTGCAAACCATCGCCAGTCGATTTACCAGCCCGACCGAACCGGTTGTGGTGTCTGTGACGCACATGGATAGCGGCCCCCGCAGTTTCAATATCATCCCCAACTCCGTCACGCTCAATGGCACCCTGCGCGCAACGTCCCCTACAACTAAACGCGCGGTGATCCACCACCTACGGTCAATGGTCGCTGGTATCTGTAGTGCTCACCGCGCAAAAGCCGACGTCCATATCAGTGACGGTTATCCCTGCACCCTCAACACTGCAGACGAAACAGCTATTGTGTGCGACGTCATCCGTGACACCCTCGGTGCCGACAATCTAGTCGAAATTGCAGCTCCTCATCTGGCAGCAGAAGATTTCTCGTTCTATCTGCAGCGCGTGCCAGGGTGCTTCTTCTTCGTCGGCAACGGCGAAAACAGCTCCGGATTACACACGTCAAACTATAATTTTGCAGATGCGATCCTGCCCATCGCCGGCACGCTTATGTGCAAGGCTGCACTGAAATATTTGGAGGATTCGCCCTCCGCATCTGCACATCCAGTTAACCTTTCCGCTCAATAAGTAACTAACAGACGATGAAACAACGATCTGCCAACAAGAAAACAACTCCAAACTTACCCGCCAGAACAGATTGGCGCACCACGGATCAACAGGAATTGCTCAAACGCAAACTTAGAGCTGAGGAAGAAACCTATCAGATCAAACATCAAAAGCCAGAGCACCCTATCTATGCCAATTTTGCCGTAAAGTCTGCCAGCGGTGTCCATTATACAGTCGAAATAAGGGACCTCAAAACCGGTGCCTACAGCTGCACCTGCACGGATTTTCGGATCAATTGCCTTGGCACTTGCAAGCACATTGAAGGTGTTTTGTTGTATTTACAAAAAAAGACACCTTAAACAATACCGCCAAGCCACAGCCGCATCGTCACAATGGGCCGACATCGTCCCCGCCCCCGATACAGGCCGCCTAAAAGTTGAGCGTAACCTCAGCAAACTACCGCGTTCCTTGCGCACTTTTTTTGATCAAAATGGTTTACAGAATACAGAGCTGGACCCCTTTGCACTGTGCAACGCCCTGTCGCAGTCCCGTTCAAAGTAGCTGCGCATTTCGCAGGAGGTAGGCTTTTGGCTTAAAACCGTGCGACGCGCTCGAGAAAAAATCGCCAATCGACGCGACTATGAAACCGGCGTGATCGACGGGCGTTATCCCGAACACGTTACCTTAAGCCCACTCTTTCCCTATCAACGCGAAGGGATGCTGCACCTTGTATTGTAAAGAGCGAGCCTTACTGGCGGACGAAATGGGCCTGGGAAAAACCATTCAAGGCATGGCTGCCTGTGCGCTGCTGCATCGTCTGGGCAAAGCCCGTCGGGTGTTGGTGGTCGCACCGGCTTCGCTGAAGACGGAATGGGAAGAACAAATCAAAAAATTCACCAGGCTGCCCTTACAACTGGTATTCGGCAGCCAGGGAACTCGCAATGCGCTGTACAGCCAACCCGAGCAACCGTTTTTTACCATTTGCAATTACGAGCAAATCCTGCGCGACAGCCTGACGATCAACACTTACTTAAAGCCCGATATTATCGTTCTCGACGAGGCTCAGCGCATAAAAAACTGGTCGAGCAAAACCGCTCAAGCGGTGAAGCGGTTGAACAGTCGCTATGCATTTGTCCTGACGGGCACCCCCCTGGAAAACCGCATCGACGAACTCAAGTCGATTATCGATTTCCTCGATCCCTCTCTGTTAGGTCCGCTGCGCTCGCTTTAACTCATTTTTATAGGTTGAACCCCCGGAACCGGGGTGTTCGACGGAAGCTGGCCAGCACTGCTGGCAGTGTGCCTCCCGGGCCAGCTGGAGATGGCGCACCCATCCCTCTCGCTCCACCATTCAACGCGCTCCGCAAAGCTTCGCTTGTTCATGGCAGGCCGGAACAGTTTAATGACATTACCCCCAACAAAATGACTTTAATTCTACATTGTTAAACATAGATCTTTGAGTCTTGCTGGGAACGCCATTTTAGCGAAAAGATGGACAGGTTGGTTTCATCCTCGAATGTTTAATAATGTGGAATTAAAAGCGTCGAATGCCCTGAGCCGGTCGAAGGGCCACTATCCCGGAATCGTCACCAGGGACGATGCCCGGGAATATTTCGAGATTTTGCCAAACTGATTTAATTTAAGAACTCCATGAATCCGCCAAAGATTCTGCCTGTTCCAGAACTCTTGCAACCGCTTCATCCTGACCTTTGGCTGGATATTTGTATTTTCGCAGAAGACGTTAGATCAGAAGCTGCATCTTAGCCTGTACACTTTCCCGCACCTGCCAGTCTACGGATGTGTTTTGCCGGAGCTTTTCGGTCAATTCCGATGCTAACTTTTTTAACGTGTCATCACCCATCTCCCGCAGCACTTCGGGTTTCTCAGCCAGTGCATCATAAAAGGCGATCTCATCAACGTTGAGCCCAAGCGCTTCATTACGCTCCATCGCTTTTTTTAAATCTTTAGCCATCTGGATGAGTTTTTCGATTACCTGCGCGGTCTCAATCGCCCGGTTGTGGTATTTCCTTAATGACTCCATCAATCGTTCGCTGAATTTCTTCTGCTGCACAACGTTTGTCCGGGTATATGCCTTGATTTGATCCCGCATAAGTTTCTCCAGTAGTTCCACTGCGAGATTCTTTGCCGGCATATTCGGAACTTCGTCGAGAAATTCCTCTGACAACAGCCCAATGTCTGGTTTGTCGATGCCCGCCAAAGCAAAGATATCGGCTACACCCTCGGAGATAACTGCGTTGTCCAAGATCCTTTTTAGTGCTGAATGCTGTTCTGCCTTGGAGAGCTTTTTGTCAACGGAGGTGTAATTTACAATCGCCGCCTTCGTCGGCGCCGTGTCATGGCGTCACCTTAACTGCCGACGTGGACGTCAGTGTTCTTTGGAATAAAGCATTGCTACCAATTAAAATTACACCCCTGAAGGCCTCCCTGCGGCTGTGTTTAGCCCGAATCACTCACGTGCGGTCGGAATCGTTCACTGACACCGGTCAACTACACAACCACACAAGTATGCGCGCTGCGCTCTATCGCTGGGTAGACGACAAAAACGCATTTATTTTGAGGGTTTTACTGCCATCTCACGTTAAAGAAAGCATGCAAGACAAAGATTTTGGCCATTTGATCCGCCGGATGAGGGACATCCCGCAACCAAAGTGTCCGGCGGACGTCGAAAGCAATGTGCTCCGGCGTGTGCGGCTCGCTGCCGCCCCGCCCGCCCCGTCACTCTACGACTGGCTACTCGGCATCGTGCCTAAACCCTCATTTGTATTGCCGGTCATGGCCTTGACTCTGCTTGTCAATCTCGCTAGCACCATGATGTCGGCCAATTTGCATGGCGACAGCACTCAAAAGCCAATTATTGCGTCGAAGGCACTGGGATTTGACGTATTCCAGAGCAAAACCATTTTAAATTTAGAAGCAAATTAACATATGGGCTATGAATGCAATAAAAAGCGTAAAATCTGGGTTTTAACAGGACTGATCGTGGGCCTGATTCTCGTGTGCACCCTGGTTTCATCCATTACCTTACATCTGCTGATCGACCCAGCAGAGGTGCTCGAATATACCGAAGAAGACGGGCATCAATGGCTTCACCAGGAACTGGATTTAACCCCTGAGGAAATCAAAGCAATTGACTCATTCGAGCCGGAGTACCAACAGGAGCGGGCTGCTCTGCAAGACCAGTTTCAAGCAAAGATCGAAGAACTGCGCCAGGTAATCATCCGTTCGGATACATTCTCGGAGGAGGTCAAAGCAACGATTCACGAACTGCACATCATCCACGGGCAGCTCCAGGAACTATCGATACAGCACTATTATCAAATGATGCACATTTTGCCAGCGGACAAGCAAGCGCGCTTACAAGCTATCGCGGCAAAAGCCCTCAGCGTTCCACAATCATAACTGGATGAACCCCGAGGTTAAAGACGAGGAGCTGATTGCAAAAATTGGCCAAGGCAACGAAGATGCACTCGTCACGTTGATGGAACGCCATAAGCAGGCGATCTTTCAGTTTGTCTATCGCTATTTGCAGAATTTAGCGGATGCCGCAGAAGTCACCGAAGAAACATTCTTTAAGGTTTATCAAAACGCAGATCGATTCAAGTTGAATACAGCTGCCCCCAGGACCTGGATATTCACTATCGCTCTCAATTTAAGCCGCGACCGGATTCGAAGGGAGAAAAAACGTAAAGGGCAGATCTCCCTGCAGGACTCAACTCAAACCAGTGAAACGGGCTGGTCCCTTGAAGATAAGCTACATTCCGGTGCTCAAGCCCCTTTTCAAGCTGTCATGTCCGCCGAAGCTGTGCAGCGCATCCAACGACAAATAGCCCTGCTTCCAGAGAAACTGAAATTTCCTTTTATATTCTGTATTTTGGAAGAACATAGTTACGACGCGTGCGCTGCGATCCTGCATACCCGTCGAAAAGTAATCGAGACACGCATTTATCGGGCACGCCAATTGCTTAAACGACAATTCGACAACGATTTCGAGAAAAGTCTTCGCGTTTAAGCAATGTATCCTGGTTGAACGGGCATTGCGACCGAGCGCGCTTCTTTGCTTTGCAAACCATAAACGTCTCCACCCATTTCTTATGAACAAAAAAGCCGACATCTACCGTATGGTCACGCCAGACCACCTGTGCCCTTGGGGCATCAAAGCATGGGATCTTCTTAAACGCAAAGGTTTCGAGGTGCACGATCACCCCATCGAATCAATGGAAGCCAATGAGCAGTATAAAAAAACTCACAACGTGGATGAAACCCC
>Ga0209949_1000626_pt1 | contig 18357 bp, 16 predicted proteins | sample SalPonC_black_MG_FD_185711 | JGI IMG/M metagenome (GOLD analysis project Ga0209949, IMG submission 185711) | Salt pond soil microbial communities from South San Francisco under conditions of wetland restoration - Salt Pond MetaG... | ecosystem: Environmental > Aquatic > Marine > Intertidal zone... | reverse complement strand
GATTGTCGGTGATGTCGAGAAGCCCATTGATGAATGAGCGGTAGCAGTAGACGACCTCCGCCATGACTTCGTCGCGATCGTCGGTCTCAGGCAGATTCTTGACGAAGAATCCGCCCTTGGCGCCGACCGGCACGATCATGGTGTTTTTGACCGTCTGCGCCTTCATGAGGCCGAGCACTTCGGTACGAAAATCCTCCCGCCGGTCCGACCAGCGCAGGCCGCCGCGAGCGACTTTGCCTCCTCTAAGGTGCACCCCTTCGACGCGTGGGGAGTACACCCAGACTTCGCGGTAAGGCCGCGGTTTGGGCAGATCCGGCAGCGCCCTGGAGTCGAACTTGAAGCTCATGTATTCGTGATGCTGACCACGCGCATCGAGCTGGAAGAAATTGCTCCTCAGCATCGCGCGAATCGTGTCGCTGAAGCTCCTGAGTATCCGGTCCTGATCGGCGCTGGCCACCGAGTCGAGGATTCGCAACAGCGCCTTGCGCACGGCAACCGCATCGTCGTCCCGGCCCTCGGTCTCGCGGGCCAGATAAACATCCTCGAGAAAATCATGCAAAACGGCGTCGTCGATACGTTTGGCAAGCTCCAGGCACTGGTGCCGCAGATGCTTGCGCGCGGCAACTCGCCTGGCGCGCTTTTCTTCAGAACGCGTCGGGTCGAATCGCGCTTCAAAATACTCGACCAGCAAGCGCGCCGCCAGCGGCCAGGCCGCCAGGGTCTGTTCCATGTAATTCTGCGAAAACGGCGATCCTGTCTGCTGCAGATACTTGGCGCAGGCGCGCAACATGCAGGCCTGACGCCAGTCCAGCTTCGCCAGCAATATCAAACGGTTGAAGCCGTCGTTTTCGGCCTGGCCGCGCCAGGTCCGCTCGAACGCTTCCTGAAAATGGGTGCGGATCAGATCCAGGTTGAGTCCGTCGGAAATCGGCGGTTGCATGTCGAAGTCCTGGATCCAGACGCAATTGCCGTCGGAGAGCTTCAACTCATAGGGCCGCTCCGAGACGATACGCATGCCGAGATTCTCGAGCATGGGAAGCACGTCCGACAGTGGAATCGGCTTGTTGTACTTGAACAGCTTGAAGCGCAGAATGCCCTGAACGCGCCGCTTCGGTTTGTACAGACTCATCTGCAGGTCTTCAACGTTGCGAAGGCTGGCTGCGGTCAGCACATCGAAGCTCGCCACATGGGGGGCCACATCACCCTGATAGCTCAAGGGAAAGGCATTTCCGAAATGCCTGAGCAGTTCCAGGCCCTTTTCTTCCCCGCACTTGTGAATCAGGATTTCGCCCAATTCATCGCCCCAGCTCCGGATCGCTTCCTTGATCCGCGACTCGACGTCGGAGACGTCGAAATCCACCTCGCGCTCGGCGCGCGGACGAATGATCACGTGCATGCGGGCCAGCTTCGATTCGCCGACCTGAACGGAAAAATCGAGTCGCTCGCCTTTCAGTGCACGCTTCAGAATCGCCTGGACCTTCTGCCGATTCTCGGTGTTGAAGCGGTCCCGGGGTATGAACACCATGCACGAATAGAAACGGCCGAAGCGCTCGCGACGAATGAACAGTCGCGTCTGGGCGCGCTCCTGGAGGTCCAGGATGCCTACGCTGAGTTCGAGCAGGTCGTCTATGCCGGCCTGGAAAAGTTCGTCGCGGGGCAATGTTTCGAGAATGTGCATCAGCGCCTTGCCGGCGTGCGACCCGGGGCGCAGACCTGATTGCGCCAATACGCGCTCGACCTTGATTCTCACCAGCGGCGTATCGTGACAGCGCCGGATGTATGCGCCTGACGTGAACAGCCCGATGATGCGCTTTTCCCCGCTAACCCGGCCTGAATCGTCGAATCGAAGCACCGAGATATAGTCCATGTAGCCGTCGCGGTGAACAGTCGCCCGGCCGTTGGTCTTGGTGATGATGATGGGATGGATCTCGCCGCTGGTGCCTCGCGAATCGCCCGACAGATCGCTGATAAGTCGCGAAGGCGACTTCCGATGGGTCTCGCGCATCAGGCCGAGACCGCTTTCATCGACGGGGGCCAGCACGCGCCCGTCCTCGCGCTCGGAGATCCTGTATTCCCGATACCCCAGAAAGATGAAATGGTCGTCGGCGAGCCACTTGAAGAATTCGCGCGCCTCCACCAGCTCCTGCGAATCAAGCCCGGACTTGCTCTCGGCCAGCTCGTCGGCAATCTCCAGGGCCTTGCGGGTCATCGCCTGCCAGTCGCCGACCGCGACGCGCACGTCGGCAAGCGCCGCACGAATGCGGCGCTCGATTCGCGCCAGCGCGTCCGGCGATGTCTGGCGATCGATATGGATGTGGATCAGGGATTCAGCCGTAACTTGTCCGGAATCATCATCTCCTGCCATCTCCAGGAAATGTCCGCCCTGGTCGCGCTTGAGTCGAACGACCGGGTGGACGATCAGGTGCACGCCGATGTCCAGCCGCGATAGTGCCAGAACGACGGAATCGACCAGGAAAGGCATATCGTCGTTGACCATCTCGACGACGGTATGGGTGGAAGACCACCCGTTCGATTCATCTGTCGGGTTGTATACCCTGATCAGCAGTTCGCCTGGGCGGCGCTGCCGAAGAAAATCGAAAAAACCGGAAACCATTCGGGCCAGCTGCGCCGCGGAATCCTCGTCGTCCTCGACTGCCGGATAATGGCGCAGGAACTGGCGTGCAAAAGCCTTTTCCGGTTCAGGCGTTTGTGGTCCGAATCCTTCGAGCACCTCGTGTATCTTTTTTTTCTTGTTCATGCAGCTACCCCGAGCAGTCGCTTTTTACTCCCGACAGCATCAGGCGGTTCTCGCCCGATGCTGCCGCACCGTTCATCAGCGCAGTCCCGTTTCCAGCCGTCCGATGACCATCCGCTGAATCTCGCTGGTGCCCTCGTAGATTTCCGTGATCTTGGCATCGCGAAAGTATCGCTCCACCGGCATTTCCTTGCTGTAGCCCATGCCGCCGTGAATCTGGACGGCCTGGTGGGTAATCCACATCGCGGCCTCCGAAGCCACCAGCTTGGCCATCGAACCGTCGACGGTAAAGCGCGCACCGCTGGCCTGCGCCTGCTGCTTGATCCAGGCGGCCTTGAACGTGAGAAGGCGTGAAGCTTCCAGCCGCGACTTCATGTCCGCGATCTTGGCCTGAATCATCTGGAAACTGCCGATCTCCCGACCAAAGGCCTTGCGCTCGCGCGCATAGGCGACGCTGGCCTCATAGGCGGCCTGGGCAATGCCCACGGCCTGGGCGGCAATGCCGATACGCCCCGCATCGAGCACGCCCATCGCGATCTTGAAGCCCTCGCCTTCGGCGCCAAGCAGACACTCGGCGGGGCACTTGTAGTCATCGAGCTCTATTTCACATGTGGCCGAGGCACGGATGCCGAGCTTGGGCTCGGTCTTGCCGCGGCTGAAACCTTCGGCTTCGGCATCGATTATGAATGCCGAAACGCCCCTGGCGCCGGCCTCAGGATCGGTCATCGCGAACAGCACAAGATAGCGCGCGTATGGTCCCGATGTGATCCACGACTTGCGCGCGTTGATCACGTAATGGCTGCCGTCGTCGGATTTCACCGCACGCGATTTCATGTTCGACGCATCGGATCCCGACTGGGGCTCGGTCAACGCATAGGCGCCGATCTCGGCGCCGCTGGCGATGGCTCGCACGTACTTTTCCTTCTGATCTTCGGTGCCGTGCTTGAGGATGCCGTTGCAGAACAGCGAGTTGTTGACGCTCATGATGGTGCCGTGCGCGGCATCCGCGGCACAGATCTCGATCATGGCCAGCACGTAGCCGATGGTGTCCAGGCCGGCGCCGCCGTAGGCTTCGGGCACCTCGATGCCCATCAGGCCCAGTTCGCCCATGGCCTGGATGTTTTCCAGCGGGAATTCACCCGACTGGTCGAAATCGGCCGCAACCGGCGCGATACGCTCGCGTGCGAAATCGCGCGCGGCGGACTGGATCATCTGCTGCTCTTCGGTCAAATTGAAATTCATGACGGAACGTTTCCTGAAAAGGTTTGGAAAACGGCCACGACAACTGGACCGGACGTCTCTCCGGCCGTGTCGAAAGCACAAGAATCAATTAAAAAACAAGTATATCACCCGGGCGCGAATTTTCATTTGGCGGACGCAGGACGAGCCGTCATTTCAACGTATTGTGAACAAGTTCTCTTGACACCGGCCCCGAGTGCGCTAAACTTGTATCTCCGGTTTGGGGTTCCCCCCTTCCCCGCTCCGGATTGTGGCCGAGGTTCCCCCCTTGCCTCGGCCACTTCTTTTATGCCGAGGTGGCGGAATTGGTAGACGCGCTGGCTTCAGGTGCCAGTGTCCATTAGGACGTGGAGGTTCGAGTCCTCTCCTCGGCACCATCTTCAAGCTCGATCAGGCGCGCAGGTTAGAATATGGTTGCCTGCCGAGGTGGCGGAACTGGTAGACGCGCCAGGTTTAGGTCCTGGTGGGAATTCCCGTGGAGGTTCGAGTCCTCTCCTCGGCACCATCGAAAACTTTTCAGCACGGATCCGGGCGACAAGGTTCGGGTTTCCGGGAAAAAAGCGCCAAGCAGAACCCGGCGCCTTCAGAATGCATTGATCCCGGTCAGTTCGCGTCCGACAACGAGTTGATGGATGGTTTCGGTGCCCTCGTAGGTAATCACCGATTCCAGATTGAGCATATGTCGAATCGGCACGTATTCCAGCGTGATCCCGGCGCCGCCCAGCACATCGCGGCACTCGCGCGCAATGTCCAGCGCCATGCGCACGTTGTTCCACTTGGCCAGACTGACCTGGGTGGGATGCATCCTGCCGAGGTCCTTGAGCCGGCCGAGCCGGAGCGCCATCAGTTGAGCCAGCGTGATTCGCCGCCCCATGTCGGCCAGTTTCAGCTGCACGGCCTGGTTCGCAGCCAGCGGACGCTTGAACAATTCGCGGTCTGAAGTATAGTCCAGCGTCTCGGATAGACATGCGATGGCCGCACCTATTGGTCCCCAGGTAATGCCGTAGCGCGCCTGGGTCAGGCAGGACAGCGGCCCCTTGAGTCCAGTTGCGCCCGGCAGACGATTGGCATCGGGCACGCGGACGTTGTCAAAGTAGAGTTCCGAGGTCACCGAGGCTCTCAGCGACATCTTGGCCTTGACGTCTCGCGCCTCGAAACCCTTCGAGTCGGTTTCGACGATGAATCCCTGGATGCCGTCGTCCGTTCTGGCCCAGACGATCGCGATCTTGGCCATGGTGCCGTTGGTGATCCACATCTTGGCGCCGTTGAGAATCCAGTCGTCGCCGTCACGTTTCGCATGCGTTTTCATATTTGCCGGGTCAGATCCGCCGTGCGGCTCGGTCAGGCCGAAACAGCCGATGATTTCGCCAGCGGCCATCCCGGGCAGCCAGGCCTCGCGCTGCTCTTCCGAGCCGAAGGCGTGAATCGGATACATGCACAGCGACGATTGGACAGAGACAAAGCTCCTGAGGCCGGAGTCGCCACGCTCGAGTTCCTGGCAGATCAGTCCGTAACTGACCGAATTCAGGCCTGCGCAGCCGTAGCCTTCGAGGCTGGACCCGAGCAACCCCAGATCGGCGATTTCGGGAATAAGCTCTTCCGGAAAACGACCCGTGTCGAAGCACTCCGGGATGAGGGGTAGCGCGCGCTCGTCGACGAAGCGGGCAACCGAGTCCCGAATCATGCGCTCTTCGTCGCTGAGTTCGCCGGAAACGTTGTAAAGATCAAGCGGATCGAGTTTTGACATGAAATCCTGACTCTGGCTTATGAAATTGATTATGGGATAAGGCTAACCCGCCGGCGTGCCCACTGCGACAATGCGTTGCAATGCTGATGGCGCCGCGGGGCGGGCCGTGGTGGCCGTTGCAATCCCGATTGCGCAGGATTGTACCAGCGCGGCCTCATGCCGGATCCAAGGATCGCTATAATAGCGGGCTGGATTTACCTGGATGGAATATTTATGCGTCATTTATGGATTGTGGCCGTAATGATCGCTTTCGCGCCGCTCGATTCGTCGGCTCAAGGCGATCCCGAGCGTGGGAAGGTCGTTGCCTATACATGCACCGGATGCCATGGGATTCCGTTCTACAAGAACATCTATCCGACCTACAGCGTGCCCAAACTCGGCGGCCAGAATCAGGAATACCTGATTTCCGCGCTCAAGGCCTATCGCGAAGGCACGCGCCGGCACGCCACAATGCAGGCTCAGGCCGCGACGCTTTCCGATCAGGACATCCTCGACGTAACCGCCTATTTCGTGAGCATCGGAGAGAACGAGTCATGAATCGCCTTACTCTATTGACCGGGATAATTGTCGCGAGCATTATTTCGCTTACGCTCAGCAGCCCGGTGCATGCCGCGGGCGGCGATTATCGCCGCGGACTCGAAAAGTCCCAGGTTTGCCAGTCATGCCACGGACGTACCGGCAACGAGAGCCTGCAGCCGAGCTACCCCAGGCTGGCTGGTCAGCACAAAGACTATCTGGTGCACGCGCTCAAGAGTTATCGTGACGGCAGCCGGCAGAACGCGGTGATGGCGGGTTTCGCCGGCAGCCTCAGCGATCAGGACATCGCGGACCTCGCCGCCTGGTATTCGCGCCAGAAAGGATTACAGGATCTGAAAGTAGATTGACGAATTCTCCGGGTGCCGCGCGAACCTGCCGCAGAGCGGTTCCCGATCATCGCGCCGGCGTTTCGCACTCGTCAGCAACATCTCATTCGTAGTAGGGGTTTTTCCCGGTATCATGATCGGTACCGTCCGTGACATTGCGGATCTCCGGCACCAGCTCACGCAGTTGCGTCTCTATACCCTGTCGGAGGGTCACATCGACCATTCCGCAGCCGTGACAACCACCACCGAAGCGCAGAACAACATCGTTTTCATCGGTCACGTCGACCAGCGAGACGACACCGCCGTGCGAGGCCACCATCGGATTGATGCGTGATTCCAGAACCCACGAAATGCGTTCGTGCATCGAGGCATCCTCATCCGGCGTCTGGCCTCTCAACCCAGGTGCCCGAATACTCAGCTCTCCGCCGGTTGCATTGGTCTCGAAATCTATCATTGCACCATCCAGGGCCTCCTGACTGTCTTGCGAGACAAACAGTGTGAAAGCGCCGCAGTCTACCGCCTCATCGTGGGCCTGTTCTTTTCCGGGCGGACAGAAGTTCAGGCTCACGTCGGCGGATGGCGTCCCGGCCTGACGGGTGAACAACCGAAGCTGTGTGCCCGCCGGCTGGTCTTCGAGAAGCTTTGCGAAATAGTCGCGTGCGGTTGGCGTTACTGTAAGCATGGCCATTCCCATCGATTGAATTAATTGTGAAAGTATATCGCACCGAATCAGTCCTGTTTCAACCCGGACCGGCGAGAATCAGTGGTTTTTGCAATGAGGACCCCGATGAAGGGTCTATTACAAACCCGGACACGGTCGTCGGAATAGTCGTGCACCAACCGGGCTCAGTCCGCCCCGGTCTCCAGACGCTCCAGCAGCCATGGCAGCGAATGATCCAGGCGCCAGTCCATGCCGCTATGGTTGCCGTCGAATTCAACGTGGTGATGGCCGACCCCGGCAGCGGACAGGCGGGCGGCGAATTCACGCGTCCCGTAGTGGATGAAATACTGGTCGCGATTGCCGGCGTCAAGCCAGAGTCCGCGCAGCTGCTTCAACGCGTCGAATGCATCACGATCGTAGCAGACCGGATCGAATGCCAGCCAGCGCTGCCAGACCGTATCGTCGACCCGGGCCGTGAACGGATCGAAGGGCAGCTCAAGATTCAGTGGCCTGCCCGGCGCGGGAGAATAACTGGCGGCCAGGCACAGCACCATCAATGCATGGAATGCACGACCCGAGGGTTTGCGCGCACGCCAGAATCCCGAGACGAAGGCCTCGCAGTCCCCGTCCCACATCGCCAATTCGTCGCAGCAACTGACAAAATCGCGCTTATAGACCCGATCGAAACCACAGTCACCGGCATGGCTGGCCACGCCACCGAACACGCCGGGGAATCGAACAGCCAGGTGCAGACCCCCGAACCCGCCCGAAGACTTGCCGAAAACACCGCGCGCTTCCGGACGCGCGATCGTTCGGAATCGGCGATCGACTTCCGGCACCAGTTCCTCGACGATATGCCGGGCGTAATCGCCCATCGCCGGCGAATCGACAAACTGGTTTCCGCCCAGCGAAGTATAGCTGTCGGGCATCACGACAATTGTAGAGGGCATTGAACCTGACGCGATAAGCCGATCCAGCCGCTGCGGCAGATTCTCGCCGTGATTACGCCATGCGATCTGGGCCGGGCCGGAGCTCGTATAGGCCGGGAGGCTCCAAAGTACCGGGTAGTGCCGTTGGGTTTCGCGAGGGTAGCCGGGCGGGAGATAGACCAGCACGTTGCGAGCGGTTGGGTCGCCGAGCGGATTGGCTTGGCCCAGAACCCGTGAATCGAAGGAAAAAGATTCGACCGCACCGCATTTTTCGGGCAGACCGGGGCGCAATGCCCTGACGCTTGTCAATTCGCTCATGCCTGCCGGAGAGGAACGACCTTGCGCTCCTTCGGCGGCACGCGTCCCATCTCCGGCACCAGTTGCGTCAGGATTTCGCGGAGCTGCCGGGAGTCGTATTGCTGTACCGAACGCTCTGCCCGCAGAATGATGGCATCAAGGTCCTTGACGGCTTCGACACCATTCCGCGCAAGCAGAATCTTCTCGTGGCCGGTGCTGGCATATGACTCGTGTGCGTGAAAGAGTTCCTCGAACAGCTTTTCGCCCGGTCGAAGACCGGTGTAGACAATCTCTATGTCATGGCCGGGCTCCTTTCCGGCCAGGCGGATCAACTGTTCGGCCAGGTAGCTGATACGAACCGGCTGACCCATGTCGAGCACGAACACCTCGCCGCCCTCGCCCAACACGGCGGCTTGCATAATCAACTGGCCTGCCTCTGCAATGGTCATGAAGTAACGTGAGATCTCCGGGTGCGTGACCGTCACCGGACCACCCTTTCGGATCTGCTCATTGAACAGCGGTACGACCGAACCGGTCGAATTGAGCACGTTGCCGAAGCGCACCGTGATGAAGCGCGTGTCGGCGCGTGCATTGACCTGCTGGCAATACAGTTCAGCGATGCGTTTGGTCGCGCCCATGACGTTGCACGGGTTGACTGCCTTGTCGGTCGAGATCAGCACAAATGTACTCACCGCGTGGCGCGCCGCCGCATCGGCCATGCGAATGGTTCCGACAACGTTGTTGCGGAATGCTTCGCGAACCTGGTTCTGCAACATCGGCAGATGCTTGTAGGCGGCTGCGTGAAAGATCACGTCCGGCCGATGGCGCGCAACCACGTTTTCGACCGTCGCCGGATCGCACACGTCGCCCAGCACCGAATCCATCACCAGATCATGAAACTCGCCCCGCAGGTCGTAATCGATCCGGTACAGGTTGTACTCGGAGCTGTCGAGCACCACCAGTCCTGCCGGATCCAGCCGTGCAATCTGTCGGCAGAGTTCGGCGCCGATCGAACCGCCACCACCGGTGACCAATACTCTTTTGCCGGCCAGGCCGGCGCGTATCGCATTCCAATCCAGGGAAACCGGATCACGGCCCAGCAGGTCGTCGATTGCGACCGGCTTCAGGTCCTCGAATCGAGTAATGCTGGCGCCAAGCTCTTTCAGCGTCGGCAGGGTCTTGAACTCTACGCCGGATTCTTCGCACAATGCAACCACTCGCTGCATCTGATTGTTGGTCGCCGAAGGAATCGCGATGACGACAAGATCGATTGCCGCTTCGCGTGCAATCCGGGGCATCTTTTGCACGCTGCCCAGTATCGGCACCCCGTCGATCTCGGTGCCCTTGAGCCGCCGGCTGTCGTCGAGGAAGCCGACCAGCTCAAAGCCGCCGCGGCGGCGCAGTTCAGGCAGCAACAGACGGCCGGACCGTCCTGCGCCGATGATCAGCGTGCGCTGGCTGGCACGTCGCCACCGCACCTCGGTACGCATATCCTTGAACGTGCGAAACGCAAGTCGTGGAAGACCCAGCGAAACAAGCAGAATGAGGGGATAAAGCCAAAGCATGGGTGCCACGATCTCGACACCTTGCTCCATGATGAGAAGAACCGCGCCAATCGCCACCGCGCCGAGCAGCGACGCGCGCACCAGGTTGCCCAGGTCCGGCAGACTGGCAAAGCGCCACAGACCCCGATAGAGTCCGATGCGCCAATAAACGAAACTCTGAATGCCCATCAAGAGCATCCCCTCGGTACCGAGACTCAGCACGGTCGGCCATGGTGCACCAAACATCGCATATGCACACCAGCGCGCCAGAAACCAGGCAAGACCGGCGACAAGCACGTCGTGAATCACCACAAAAGTGCGGGTATTCCGGTATCCGTGAGGCCGTTTGAAGACACGGAGATTCATGTCATCCTGCGCTTGTTTGAAAGGACAAAATGAACAACGTACCAGACTCCCGCAAGGATGACAGTCAGTGCCGCGGCCACCCCTATATCTGCCTGCGGTTTCGAAAGCGCGAGGACCGTAGCCGGCACGATCAGCACGCCGTTGAGAACAATCCAGGCTATAAGTACTTTGCCATGGCTCCAGCCAAGGCGGATCAGGTACTGGTATGCGTGATCCGCGTGCGCAGTATACCACTGCTCCCCGCGGGCCAGCCGCCAGCAAAGTGTGACGGTGGCATCAATCACGAAGGGAGAAACGATAATGAACGACACCCATACCGAGAAACTGCCGCTAAGCGTTGCCGTCAGCGCAAGGCTGCCAGCACACCATCCCAGCAACAACGATCCCGAGTCGCCGAGAAAAATGCTTGCCGTGGGGCGATTCCAGAAAAGAAAGCCCAACGAAGCGCCTGCTGCAACCGCGGCCAGCCAGAATCCCGTGGTTTCCCCGGCCAATCCAAAAGCAAAAGCAAACAGGACAAAACTGATCGCGGCCTGGGACGAGGCAAGCCCGTCCGATCCATCCATGAAATTGAACAGATTCATCATCCAGATGATGGCGACTACTGCCATGGGCGTCCACAACCATGTGGCCCTAACGGTTGTCCCGGCGATACCTATCGACTCTACCGGCCCAAGCCAGGCCGTGATTCCCACCGCAACCAGCAGCTGTATTCCCAGGCGCCAGCCGACGCCCAGCGGCGAATGATCATCAAACCAGCCCAGTAGCGAAACAATGGCGGCGCCGCCAATAAAAGCCACCACCAGCGCGTTGTCCGGAGCGAATGCCAGCGCCGTCGCCACCACCGAAACGCCAACCGCCAATCCCCCGCCGCGGGCGACTGGTGCGGAGTGACTGCGGCGTTCGCCCGGCTGGTCGATCAAACCCCGGCGGCGAGAATACCAGCGCACCAGCGGCGTCAGAACAGCCGCAACAATGAGCGCGACGCCGGCCGATTGCCAGGCGTCCAGTATCATTCCCCAAGCACACCGATGACCGGCCGGGTCGTCTCCCATTCACGACAACTCGGACATTGCCAATGCCAGGTCTGGCCGCTGAAACCACACTGGCGGCAGCGAAAGCGCGGCTGATCGTCCAGTAGACGGTGCATGAGATTGCGCAGCAACGCCGGATCGATCTCGTCGATGCGATGACCGTGGCGGTGCATCAGTTCCAGTAACTGGTAGAGGCCACGTGCAGTCGGCCGTTTCTGGAGCTGTTCAAGCAGAAAATTTATGGCGCCGGCCGGGTCACTTTCGGCCTGGATGGCTGCAAACGCAAGCACAGGAGCAAGCGTCGCGCTCCGCGTGACCAGTTGCTTGAGCCAATCCAGCAATTCCGGTTCGCGCCCGAGCTCCGAAAAACAGCGCGAAAGACTTTCGACCACGATCACGGTTATGTCAGGATCCAGTTCGCAGGCCCGTTGATAATTCTCCGCAGCTGCCGCCCAGCGCCCCTCTGCCGCATCGAGGTCCGCTTCCAGCAGGTACGCCCGTGTACATTCGCCATGATGGTTGCGCGCGGTTTCGAGGTGACGACGGGCATTTTCGCTGTCGCCTTCCTGACCGGCCTGAACAGCGATTTCGCAGTGAAATTGCGCAATCAGCGCCGAGGTATTCCAATCACAAAACTGTCCCAGCCTGCGGGCCTGCACGATGGCATTTTTCCAGTCCTTTTCTTGCTGGTATATCGAAAGAAGGTTCCGAATCGCAACTTCCGAATACCGACCGTCTTCAGCAAGCTCGCTGAACAATTTTTCGGCGCGGTCGAGGAGACCGGCACGCATATAGTCTTCGCCGAGTTCCAGCAGGGCCTGGATCCGGTGCTGATCGCTCAGGTTTGAACGGCTGATGATGTGACGATGGAACCGAATGGCCTTGTCAACTTCACCCCTTCGCCTGAAGAGATTGCCGATCGCCAGGTGCGTTTCGGCAGTCTCGGTATTGATCTCGGCCAGCTTGAGAAAGACTTCGATGGCCTTGTCGGGCTGCTCGTTGAGGAGGTAGTTGAGACCCTTGAAGTAGTTCGACGAAATAACGTGCTGTTGCCGTCGCTCGCCACGGCGATAGGCCCTCGTTGCAGCCCACCATCCCGACCATGCTGCCACCGGAACAAATGCCAACGCAAGCCAGAAAGGCTCAGGCATCGGTCAGACTCTTGCTGGCCTCCGGCGTTCTTGCAGGCACCGTTCGCCGCGAACGGCTACGAAACACCATGAAAGTGGCGGCGAACACGAGACCTATTACCAGGCCGGCACAGGCCGACAGTGCAACGACCGCGCCAAGCGATGCCGTCCACTGGACGAAAACAAGTTCGAGGGTGACGGGATCCGGATTGAGCGCGCCGAGGAAAATGCCGATCAGGGCACCCAGGATCACTGCAAAGCCGAGCAGCCAGCGCCACACGGGATCAGTCCCCTGCAGCCTGATTCACGCGCTCGCGAAGTTCCTTGCCGGGTTTGAAATGCGGCACGTGCTTGCCGGGAAGTGCGACCGAGTCGCCGGTCTTGGGATTGCGGCCGATTCGCGGTGGCCGGAAATGCAGGCAGAAGCTGCCGAAACCCCTGATTTCGATCCGATCACCGTTGGCAAGCGCTGCGCTCATCTGTTCAATGATGGAGCGGACCGCGAGGTCGACGTCGGTCTGGCTGAGATGTTGTTGTTGGTCGGCCAGCTTTTCTATCAGCTCGGACTTGGTCATGCCGTCACTCCGTGACTGTGCGGCGGACCCGGGGTCCGCCGCGTGAATCACCACTACTGGATCAGTCCTTGCCAAGCTGCTCACGCAGCAGTTCGCCGAGCTTGGTACCGCCGGATTTCGGCTGCTGATATTGATCAACAGCATCGGCGAGCTCTTCGTCGTCCTTGGCCCGGATTGAAAGCGTCAGGTTGCGCGTCTTGCGATCCAGTGCAACGAACTTGGCTTCGACCTCGTCGCCAACGCTGTAGATCTTGGTCGCGTCGTCGACACGCTCCTTGGCCATGTCGTTGGCCTTGAGATAACCGTCAACGCCGTCAGCCAGTTCGACGACCGCGCCCTTGGCATCGATTTCACGGACCTTGCCGTTGACGATCGAACCGCGCGGATGCTCGGCCATGTAGGTTGCGAACGGATCCTGGTCGAGCTGCTTGATACCCAGCGATATGCGCTCGCGCTCGGGATCCACGGCCAGCACGACGGCCTCGACTTCTTCGCCCTTGCGGAAATTGCGAATGGCTTCTTCGCCCGGCGTCATCCATGAGATGTCGGACAGGTGAACCAGGCCATCGATATCGCCTTCCAGCCCGATGAAGATGCCGAAGTCGGTGATCGACTTGATCGTGCCGGAGACCTTGTCGCCCTTGTTGTGCAGGGCTGCAAACGCTTCCCACGGGTTCGGACGGACCTGCTTCATGCCCATCGAGATTCGACGACGTTCGCCGTCGACGTCCAGAACCATGACCTCGACTTCCTCGCCGATGTGCACAACCTTGTTCGGATTGACGTTCTTGTTGGTCCAGTCCATTTCGGATACGTGGACAAGACCCTCGACACCATCCTCGATCTCGACAAAGCAGCCGTAGTCGGTGATGTTGGTGACCCGACCGAACAGGCGCGAGCCCGGCGGATAGCGTCGATCGATGTTGTCCCACGGATCTTCGCCAAGCTGCTTGAGTCCCAGGGATACGCGCATGCGCTCGCGGTCGAAACGGAGCACGCGGACTTCCAGCTCGTCGCCAACTTCGACGACTTCCGAAGGATGACGAACGCGCTTCCAGGCCATGTCGGTAATGTGAAGCAGACCATCGATGCCGCCCAGGTCGATAAATGCGCCGTAGTCGGTAAGGTTCTTGACCACACCCTTGACCACTGCGCCTTCCTCGAGCCGGTCGATCAGGTCTTCGCGCTCGGCGGCGAATTCATGTTCCACAACCGCGCGTCGCGAGACCACCAGGTTATTGCGGCGACGATCGAGCTTGATGATCTTGAACTCGAGGTCCTTGCCTTCGAGATAGCTCGGATCGCGGACCGGCCGCACATCGACGAGCGAGCCCGGGAGGAATGCGCGGATGCCGTCGATACTGACGGTGAAGCCACCCTTGACCTTGCCCGAAATCTGGCCGATTACATTTTCCTCGGCCTCGCTGGCCGTTTCCAGCTTGTCCCAGATGCGGGCGCGCTTGGCCTTTTCGCGCGACAGGCGGGTTTCGCCGAAACCGTCCTCCACCGCGTCGAGCGAGACTTCGACTTCATCGCCGACCTCGACTTCGAGTTCGCCGTCGTCGGTCTGGAACTGGTGGATGGGCACGATGCCCTCTGACTTCAGACCGGCATTGACGACAACGACGTCTTCGCGGATTTCGACAACGCGACCGGTGACGATCGCACCCGGGCGAAGTTTGGATTCATCCAGACTCTGTTCAAATAACTCGGCAAAGGATTCGGTCATTGGATTGCGTGCTTCCTGCACGACTGGCGCAGCTGCTGTACTCAAGAGTGGTGTCCCGTTGGTTCTTGTCATCTGCATCCGCAAGGCGAACGCTCGTTAATGGAGTACACCGACAGGCCTTTGAAACGGGCCTTCCGGTGCACGGCTATACGCTACTGTTTTGTGTCTTTTGGAACCAGGCCTCCGAATCGCTCTCGGGCAAGCCCGACCACGCGTTCGATGACCTCGTCCAGCGGCAGACAGGTCGAATCGACCACTACCGCATCGGGGGCGGGCACGGTTGGCGCAACCGATCGTTCACGGTCGCGTTTGTCGCGGGCCTGCATATCCCGAAGAAGACGCGAAAGAATAACACTTTCTCCTTTTTCCTTCAACTGCTTATGACGCCTTTTAGCGCGTTCCTCCACGCCCGCCTCGAGAAAAACCTTCAATTCCGCGTCCGGAAATACAATCGTACCCATATCACGGCCATCGGCTACAAGTCCCGGCCTGGCCCGATAGGCCCGCTGCAGCTCCAGCAGCGCGGTGCGCACGGCGGGGATGGCAGCCACCCGGGAGGCCATCACGCTGACGTCCTCGCCGCGTAGCGAATCGCCGACCTCGCGGTCGTCAAGGAACACGGCAATGCCGTCATCCGCGGCCCGGAACTCGAGATGCAAGTTGCGTGTGAGCTCGACCAGCGCCTGTTCATCATCTGCGGCGACCTCACACGCCAGCGCAGCCAGCGCCACCGACCTGTATACGGCCCCGGAATCGAGCGCGTTCCAGCCAAGACGGCGCGCGACAGCCGCCGAGACCGCGCCCTTCCCGGCGCCCGATGGACCATCGATGGTCAGCACCGGCGGCCTGGATCTTGCTTGCATCAACGCCATTCCAGTTGCGCTCCCAGCGATTCGAGATGTTGGGCGAAGGCCGGATAGCTGGTTCGCATCCATTCCGCACCATCAATCTCCACCGGCCCTTCGGCCACCAGCGCAAGCACGGCCAGGCTCATTGCAATTCGGTGGTCACCCTCGGAGTCGACACGACCGCCCAGAATCCGACCACCGCGAACCGTCGCGCCGTCGGGCCGCTCTTCCACATATGCACCAAGCCGCCTGAGCTGACGGCTCATCACGGCCAGGCGATCGGATTCCTTGACCCGAAGCTCGCCGGCGCCGGAAATCACGGTTTCGCCCCGGGCCGCCGCGCCCATCGCCATGACAAGCGGAAATTCGTCTATCGCAAGCGGCACCCATTCGGCCGGAATGCTGATGCCGACCAATTGCGCCGGACTCGAAACGTCGAGGTTCGCGACCGGTTCGGCGCCCGCAGTGGCATCCGCGATCGAGTGCACCTGGACGGCGCCGGCTGCCATCTGCTCGATGATGCGCAGGAAGCCGTCACGCGTGGGGTTGACGCCCACCGGACCGATATCAACGCGGGAGCCCGGCACCAGGGCCGCCGCGGCGATCATGAACGCGGCCGAAGACAGATCGCCCGGTACTGCGATCCGGGCTGCCTTCGGGCGTACCGGGCCGATCAGCCGAGCCTCGCAATTGCCGCGGTCGACGGCCACACCGAAGGCCGGCAGAAGACGCTCGGTGTGATCGCGTGACACGCCAGGTTCGACAACGCGGGTCTCGCCGGCCGCATTGAGCCCGGCCAGCAGAATGGCCGACTTGACCTGCGCGCTGGCCACCTTCAGCTTGCGATTCAGCGGCTTCAACTGCCGCGGCTCGACAATCAGTGGCGCGTGCCCATCCCGACTTTCGATGCGCGCACCCATGGCGCCGAGGGGTTCGACGATTCGCTGCATGGGCCGGCGCGAGAGCGAGGCATCGCCGATCAATTGCACCCGCGTGCCGAACAAGTCCGGGTGACCGCACAACGCCCCGGTGAGCAAACGCAAGCCGGTACCGGAATTGCCCAGGTCCAGCGGCATCGACGGGGGGGCCAGCCGGCCGCCCTCGATTTGCACTCGACCGCCGTCGCGCGCGACGCGAGCGCCGAGACTGGACATCGCGCCCAGTGTGGCCAGCGTATCTTCGGCCTCGAGGAACCCTTCGATGTACGTCGTGCCCTCGGCCAGGCCGCCGAAGATCGCCGCACGGTGCGACACCGATTTGTCTCCGGGCGGCGCCACCCGGCCGGCCAGCGGAGAAGCGGCAGGATGAATCGTCAGCTTCATGGCGTTCGAATCAAAGCATTTCGCCCAGCGCTTTCAACAAGCGCCGGTTCTGCGCCTCGGTGCCGACAGTGATCCGGAGATAGTTTCCCAGCCCGTAGTTGCCGACCGGCCGCACGATCACCCCTTTGTGCAGCAGTTCTTCATTCAGGTCGGCGCCCAGGCGGTCGAATCGGGCCAGGACGAAATTGGCGACCGACGGAATGACCGCAGCGCCGAGTTCGATCAGACCGTCGCGAAGCTGGACCAGCCCGTCACTGTTCATCTCGCGCGAGCGGCGTATGAAGTCCTGATCGGCCAGCGCGGCGCGCGCCGCTACCAGGGCAAGCGAGTTGACATTGAAGGCCGGCCGCACGCGGTTCAGCAGATCGGCGATACCGGGGTTGGACAACGCGTAACCGACGCGGAGTCCAGCCAGACCGTAGGCCTTGGAAAACGTACGGGTCACGACCAGGTTCGGAAATCGTTCCAGCCACTGGGAAGCGTCTCCGAGTTCGTCCGACTCGGCATATTCGGTGTAGGCCTCGTCAACCACGCAGATCACGTGTCCGGGCAGGGAGGCGAGAAAATCCTGCACCCGCTTGCCATCCAGCCAGGTGCCGGTGGGATTGTTGGGGTTGGCAATCCAGACCATCCGGGTATCGGGCCCCACCCGCTCGTACAGCGCCCTCAGATCATGGCCCAGCGGCATCAATGGATGATCTTCCGGCAGCGCCGGTGCCACTACGGGCTCGGCGCCGACCATTTGCGTGGCGATCGGGTAGACGGCAAAGCAGTATTGGGAAAACAGCGACTGAAGCCCGGGCTGCAAGAACACCTGGGCCAGGAACACCAGCACATCATTGGAACCATTGCCCAGCGTGATGCAATCGGTGGCCACACCATGACGCTCGGCCAGTGCCGATTTCAGGTGGAAACCATTGGCATCCGGGTAAAGCCAGACGTCTTCGAGTGCGGCACGCACGGCCGCCACCGCATCCGGACTTGCGCCCAGCGGATTTTCGTTCGACGCAAGCTTGATCGAATCGCTTACGCCGTATTCCCGCTCGAGTTCGTCGATTGGCTTGCCCGGCGTGTATGGCTTGAGTTCGCGCACGCCGGGAACGGCGAGTTCGGAGTAATCAAGAAATTCCATTTAATCGTTTTCCGCTTTTGGCTCTCGTTGCATCAGCACCTTGACGCCCTTGGCAGCGCTCCAGCCGCGGAACAGGATGCCGTGTACTTGCTCGGAAATCGGCATTTCGACGCCGGCTCTCTCGGCGGCCCGCATTACCTCTTCGGCGGCGTGATAACCCTCGACCACCTGGCCGATGGTCTTCAT
>Ga0209949_1000624_pt1 | contig 18367 bp, 19 predicted proteins | sample SalPonC_black_MG_FD_185711 | JGI IMG/M metagenome (GOLD analysis project Ga0209949, IMG submission 185711) | Salt pond soil microbial communities from South San Francisco under conditions of wetland restoration - Salt Pond MetaG... | ecosystem: Environmental > Aquatic > Marine > Intertidal zone... | reverse complement strand
ATGACCGATGTGGCCAGTTCGGTCCGCCCCCTTTCCCAGCGGGAAAAGAATTTCGGACTTGTGGCTATCCCTTTTGCCAAAGATCCCCTGGCGGTGATCACCCATCAATCCACCCCTGTGGATGCCCTGACCACAGAACAGCTTCAGTCACTGTTTTCAGGCAATGTCGCCAACTGGAAAGAGGTGGGCGGTCCTGACCTGGCCGTCACCCTGGTGGTGCCGGGCGATCAGACCGGTGCCCACAAAAATTTCAGGCGCCAGGTGATGCGCCACAACGATGTGCACTATGATTACATGACCTACGCGTCCACCCGGGTGCTGGAAGCCATTGAATCTCTGCCTCCGGGTGCAGTGTCCTTTATCTCCAGAGGCGCCCAGATCACCCATCCCAAAGTGAAGGTGATTCAGATCGACGGCACCAAACCCGGTGATGCAGATTACCCGTATTACCAGATGTTCAATCTGGTGACCAAGGGCGAACCTGCCGGCACTGTAAAGGTATTTGTGGATTTCCTCACGTCTGAAAAAGGCCGGTCCCTGATCCTGGAAAAGGGCATGCTGCCTGTCGAATGATCCCATGTTCCAGGAAACTTGCCGAGACAGAGACCAGACCCGGTGCCGGGCACCGGTGTGTAAAAAATGCACATAATTTATCCCCAGCTGTTTCACGCCCCTTTTCAATGAATGAATCAGGGGCGTGAAATTTTTTTTGGGTGGCAATCCTTTGAAAAAATGCCTATCCTCGGATTCGGTTTTTGTTCCGATTCGGAAACTTTCACACTTTCCTTTTGAATATTCTGTAAATTATTCTTTTTCTATGCACTAAATTGATTACAAATCCGGCAGCATGGCCCCTGTTTCCATAAAGTTTCGGTGCAGTTCATAACACCGGGAAAGATCATGGCAGATGTGCCCCCTGGGGCTTTGTTTCAGGTAATCGGTCAGCCAGGGCCGATAGGCCGGATGGGCGCAGGTGTTGATGATTTTCTTTGCCCGCTCCATGGGCCCCAGGCCCCGCAGGTCAGCCAGACCCTGTTCCGTGACAACAATCTGCACCGAATGTTCGTTGTTGTCCACATGGGGGGTCATGGGAACCACCGCTGAAATTTTACCCCCTTTTGCCACGGACGGGGTCATGAAAATGGACAGGTGGCTGTTCCGGGTGAACTCACCGCTGCCCCCCACACCGTTTACCACATGGGTGCCGAACACATGGGAGGAATTGACATTGCCGTATATGTCCATTTCCAGGGCCGTGTTCATGGCAATCACGCCCAGGCGCCGGATAATGCCGGGGTGGTTGGAGATCTCCTGGGGCCGCAGGACGATGCGGCTTCCGAAAAAATCCATGTTGTCCGTGATCCGGGTCAGTTTTTCCGGCACAACGGTCAGGGCTGTGGCAGATGCCCCCAGCAGTTTGCCCTCTGATATCAGATCCACCATGGCATCCTGGAACACCTCGGAATACATGTAAAACGGCGGGATATCAGGGTGATGGCCCAGACCGGCCAGCACGGCATTGGCGGTATTTCCCACGCCGGCCTGAAATGGGAAGAATTGTTCGGGGATCCGGCCGGACTGTTTTTCTTCCAGCAGAAACCGGATCACATGGTCTGCGATTTTCCGGAACCCAGGATCTTCTGCGCTGAAAGCCGCCACCTGGTCCGGTTCGTCGTTCTCAACGATGCCCACCACCTTTTCAGGATCCACCTGGGCATAGGGCCACCCGATCCTGGTAAGCGGCGTGTGCACATTGATGGGGGACCGCCGGGGAGGTGGGGGAATTATGAAAATATCCGCCAGCTCTCTCAGCCGGTGGGAGTGGTGATGGTTGATCTCGATGATCACTTTGTCCGCGCAGGCCAGCCAGGTGGGGGAGGCCCCTATGGAAGTGGTCAGGTACACCCGCCCGTCCGGAGTGATCTCCGTAGCTTCCACCACGGCCACATCAATTTTACCGAAAAAACCGGCACTCACGGTCTGGGCAAGATGGGACAGGTGCATGTCCACATATTCCACTTCCTGCCGGTTGATCTGGTCCCGCAGTTCACGTCCTCCCTGATAAGGGGCACGCCACTGAATGGCATTGGCCCTTGCCAGATCATTGTCAATGTAATCTCCGGCCGATGCCCCGGTCAGCACCCTGATTCGGAAATCTCTGCCCCGGCTGTGTTCCGCCGCTGCATGTTCGGCCAGCATTCTGGGGACGGCTTTGGCACCGCCGGCAGGGGAAAATCCGGAAAATGCCACAGTATCCCTGTTTTTGATCATTGAAAGCACATGGCCTTTATCCAGAATTTCATATTTTTTCTTGATCATAATTCTGTCCTGACTTGTTTGGTTAAGACATCTGTTTGCATGACATTGTCCTGAGAAAAGAACATAGCAAATTTTATGCCCTTTAACAAAAAATGCCCACCATCCTTCCTTTTTTATTTGGATCGAATATTGCTCAGGAAGGGGTCTGCTATGAAAGGAGATTAAGAAAATGAACCTGTTCAATTCCCCCCTTATTCTGACGGCCACTGCGGCAAAAAAATACGGTGCGAAGGGAAAACATCTCACCTCTCTGCGCACCGTTCTGATAAAATCTCCAGCTGTTGAAAAGCTGGTTCAGCTTTTCAGTATCTTTTCCATTTCAAAAAACAGGTCCTGCTCCCGGATAATGCCCACGATTTTTCCCGCTGCTGTCACCAGCAGACGCCGCTCGTTTTCATTGAGCATGCGGTAGGCAGCTTCCATGAGGTTGGCGTTGCCGTCGATAAAGGCGGGCAGCGGAGACATGGCCTCGGTGATCTGTTTCTTTTTTATCTCCTTGATTCCCTGGGTGAACATCCCGGCCCAGAACATGGGGGAATATTCGATACTGTCTGCCAGAAAGGGTTTGGGGGCCGACAGATAAGGGGGCATGAGCATCTCCAGCAGATCTCTGATAGTCAGAATACCTTTGATCTGATCATGACGGTCCACGATGAGAATGGAGCGGTGCCCGGTTTCCATTAAATGTTCCGTGGCCATCTTGGTTTCAAAGGAGGTTCTAAGTTCCAGAATTGCATCCTGGATGGTTTTGGTTTCAGAAATTCTGGTATATTCGGTCACGGGAATCATCACCGCTGTCACCCGCCGCTCCTTGTGGGCCGGCAGTTTGTCGCCCAGATGGCAGGCTTCCTTGATTTTGGCACACAACAGCCCAATGTCACAGGGTTTGTTCAGGTAATCGAAGGCCCCTTCCACCAGGGCATCCCGAGCCGAGGGTCTGGCCCCGTGTCCGGTGAGTATGATCACCGGCAGAACCGGTTTGTTCTTTTTGATCCGGCTCAATGTTTCATGTCCGTCCATACCCGGCATCTTGATATCCAGAACCACCACATCCGGTTGTTGTTCCAGTTTTTCCAGGGCCTGTTCTCCATTCTCCGCCAGAATGACAGCAAACCCTTTTTTCTCCAGAATTTTGCGGGTGGTTTCCCTGAACCGTTTTTCATCATCCACCATCAATACTTTTATCTGATCGGTCATTGAAATGTTCTCCTTATATATGTTTAATTTTTAATAAATGCCAGATGCGCTGAATACACCAGAAAAAACAGCACGATTGTGGAAAGTGCCACAATCACGATGGATTTTTTCCACGACAGGCTGCAGGTATTTTTCAAGCCGGTACATATGAGCCACCATTTCCAGGGTTCGGTAATAAAGACCAGAAACGGCAGCCACGACAAAAAAAGCGTCACCCCGGATGAAAACGCGTAAATGCTGAACACAATGGCAAAAGATGCTTTTTTCCCGGCGGTCATCACCATGGCCAGATATCCCAGGGTGGATGAGATCAGTATCATGCCGGCTGCATTGATAAAAAAAATGGGGGCCATGATCAGGACCGGCTGGGAATACGCCCCGGTCAGCAGACTTGCCAGGGCATAGAACAGGCAGCAGATCATCATGAACTCCACTGCCCGGCGGGGCCTTGTTTTTTCCACAAGCTCCCTGAAAAACAGGCCCGGCTCGATCAGCAGCTGAATCAATGCATAGGCATAAAACCGGCCGGCTTGTAAGGCATGGGTGACCATCACTGCGCCCTCCCCTTCGTTGTGGTCCAAAAATCCATAAGCACGTGCGCCACCTTTCTTAGAACAGCTTGATCACGGCACCGGATGCAAGCATGATCAGGGTCATGAAAAAAAAGATCCTGCGTTCGGTCTCTTTGGTGAAATACAGTTTGCCGTCCTTGAACATGGTTTTTTTAATCTGGTTTTGGTTCTGTCGCTTTTCCATTTTTTTTTCTCTCCTTAAATTACTTCTCAAAAAAATCCCTCAGGTCAGGTTATGGCACGTCAGTAAACCGGGCTGACGTGCCGGGTGACCGGATTTCACTATCCGGATCAGAATCCGGGCAGGGTGCCGAAACCCCTGAAGCTCCAGTAAATGCCGGTAAACAGCAGCAGCACCACATTGGCGATAAAAAACATGGGAATACCCACCCTAAGGTAATCTTTGGGCTCCAGGTATCCGCTGGCATATACAATGGCATTGGGCGGGGTTCCGATGATCAGGCAGTAGGCAAACGAGGATGCCACCGCCGTGGCCATGGCCATGAACGGCAGATAGGTGGATCCCGGATGCACCATGCCTGCCATGTTCAAAGCGATGGGGCCAACAGATGCGGCAGCCGGACCGTCTGCCATCAGGTTGGTGAGCACCGATGTCATGCCGTTGCTGACCATGAGCAGGGGCAGGCCGGATTCCATGCCGAACTGGGACAGGAAATCAATGACCGAACGGGCCAGCCAGTAGGCGGCCCCGGTGCTGTCCAGGGTCCGGCCGAAGATGATGGCCCCGGCATACAGCCACACCACCCCCCAGTCCACTTTTTCCTGGTAATCCCGCCAGTTGACCACCCCGGTGATAATATAGGCAATGGCACCGGCCACGGCAATCACCCCGATGCCCAGCCGGATGGGAACGATCCCCATCTGGTAGAACGATTTTTCCGTAAACCACCCGAACACCATGATGACAAAAATGACCAGTGCCCAGATCTGCTGTTTGTTCCAGCCTCCCATTTTATCGATTTCGAATCGCAAATGATCCATGGCCGGAGCCAGGGAAACGATTTTCGGCCGGAACCGCAGGTTGGTGATGAACCAGGTAATGGGAATCATGACCAGCACAAAGGGAAAGCAATAGGTCACCCATTGAAAATACCCGATATCAATACCGAACATATCGGTGAGATAGGTCATCATGATCACGTTTCTGGCACCGCCGGAAGGGGCCCCGGGACCGCCGATGTTACAGGCCATGGCAATGGTGATCATCAGCAGTTTGGCCAGTTCCCTGTCCTCGGGCACCTCGTCGGTGAGGCTGTTCTGATACAAAAGCATGCCGATGGGCAGAAACATGGCTGCCAGAGCATGGTCGGAAATAAAAGATGCCAGCGGCGCGATGATAATAAAAAAGATCAGGGTTATCCACTTGGCGTTGGGCACGGCCAGTTTCTTGAACATGGCCAGGCACACCCGCTTGTCCACGCCGGTTTTGACGAATGCGGCGGCAAACATCAGACTGCCCATGATAAACCAGCAGGCATCGCTCCAGTAGAGCATGGCCACGGCCTCCCGGGACAGCACCCCGGTGAACACATACAGCAGGCCGATGCAGAACGCCACCGCCGGCAGCGGGACACACTCGGTCAGAAAGCACAGGACCACGAACGCGCCCACGGCAACAGCCACCTGGATATGCCAGGCCCCTTTGTCAGCGGCGGCCTTGTCCTTTCCTGTCAGCGCTTCATATTTCAATCCCTTTTTTCTCAGATCCAGGGCACTGTTCATGACGGACAGAAACCGGTCCTCGTCTACATTGTTTTTGATAAAATTATAAGCCAGATCAAAATTCTTCTGGTCGGCATCGATCTTGTTCTTTTTGCACCATTTCAGATCCCGGGCCAGATAACGCCCTTTTTTCAAGGCCCCCATCTGCATGTTGGCTTCCATGATCCTGGCGGTGAGAAGCTGCCACTGGGCCGCATCCACACTCTCCTCGTTGAACAGCTCTCTGGTGATATGGTTCACCACCGCTTTGGGTCCCACCTGGTACTGGGTGCCCACATCCTTCATCCCCTTCGGAGTAGGAATCAGCAGCAGAACCGCCAATGCCAGAACCGGAAAGATAAACACCTTCCAGTTGATATATTTGTCATATCCTGTGACTTTTTTTTCTTTTTTCATGCATCACCCTCCGTTACATCATTTTCAGATTCCAAATCATTATTATGTATCACGGTGTACATTTGTCTCACTGCCGGATGACAAGGTCCTGATCTTATGATCAAGCCGCCGCCGCTTTTCAAATGCCTCATACGCTTTATTCACGATGTCATCGATATCCGCGGGCTTCATCACGTAATCACACGCCCCGAACTGCAGCCCCTCGATGGCGGAATCCATGGTGGCATGGCCGGTGAGAAAAATTACCTCCACCGGCGGATACAGGGTTTTGATGGCCTGCAGGGTCTTGAATCCGTCCATACCCGGCATTTTGATATCCAGAATCACCACATGGATATCATGGATTTTGAGCAGATCCAGGGCCTGGGCTCCGCTTTGGGCCGTGACCACCGCGATTCCCTTTTTTTTTATCAGTTTGGCGGTGGTGAGAAGATACCGTTCCTCATCATCCACCAGCATGAGTTTCATCTTATCCAAAGCACCTCTCCTTGTGGTTCAGAATTTTTTCCAGAATTCAGGTCTTTATCCATCCGGATTCTTTGTTTCTGCCATGGGCAGGGTAATGATAAAGGTGGTGCCTTCATTCACCCGGCTGGTCACATCCATGGTGCCCCCGAAATTTTCGATGATGCCGTAGCAAACGGACAACCCCAGACCCGTGCCTTTTCCCACCGGTTTGGTGGTGAAAAACGGAGAGAAAACTTTTTCAATATTCTCAGGCTGGATACCGGCACCGTTATCTGTGACACGTATCTCGATCCATTTTTCATCCTTTAGCTGTGCCTGGATATCCAGGCGCCCCCCGGCATCCGGATGCTGTTCCATGACCGCGTCAATGGCGTTGTTGAACAGATTGAGCATCACCTGCTGGAACTGGGAGGCATCTCCCATGAACCCGGGCAGGCCTTCGGAAATGCGCTGAAATACGGCAATACCTTCCACACTGGCTTTTTGTTCGATCATCTTGAGAATCTCGGGAATCTCCTCATCAGGATGCAGCAGCTGCACCCGGGTTTCATTCTTACGGCCGAATTTCAATATGGCCCGGGTGATATCTGAACATCTGGACACCTGCAGTTCAATCTGGGACAGAGAATCCTGAATTTCCACAACATCCTCATCATCACGGCCGATTTTGTTTTTTTCAAACATTTCATTAAGTACAGAGACCACCAGGGCGTGCTCACTCCTTATTATCTGCAGCGGATTGTTGATCTCATGGGCAAACCCGGCCGCCATTTCTCCCACCTCTGCCAGCTGGGTGGCCCGGATCAGCTGATTGCCCAGCTCTTTTTTATCCCGGCCCAGCTGCTCCATGCGCATGAACAGTTTTTCCGTCATGAAAAATGACATGCCCACGATGATGGCAATGCCCACTGCCATGATCACCAGGCTGGCATACAGGGCATAGTAAAAAAACCGGAACGCGTCTTTTTTTTTCTGTCTCACCACCAGAAGCCATTCCAGATCCTTGAGCCAGGTGGTGGCATACAGATATTTGACTCCCCGGGGATCGGATTTGAGAAAGGTGTGAATGCTGCTGTCTGACGATGGAAACGCTGAGAATTCCGGATCTTCCTCCATGACATGGATACCGCCGGACCGCCTGCCGGTCTGGGCGATGCCGTTTTTGTTCAGAATGTAGGCCTCTCCGGAAGTGCCGATTCTCACACTGGAAACCAGCCGGTCGAAATACAGTGTGTCGATGGTGGCCCGGAGGACCCAGGCATTCTTTCCATCCCCTTTTTTCACCGCAATGATGAAATGGGGGACATTCCGGTACCCCAGGAACACATCGCTGATATACCGGCCTTTTTCCATGACCTCTTTGAACCAGAATTCATCGCTGTAAAGCTTTCCGGTCAACTGGTACTGGCCTGAGTACCTGACATGAAGTCCCCGGGAATCAAACAGTCCCAGGTCTATGAAGGCGCCGGATTTGGTTTTCAGGACCCCGAACATGTTATCAATGACCTGACGGCTGTTGATGGATGCAAAATCAAACAGGCGGGTCACCATTTCCAGATCGGATTTTCGTTCCATCAGAAAGGATTCAATCATGTCCCGGTGGTCCCCCACAATGCGTTTCAGGCTGTTGGTGGAGCTGTTTTCCAGGGCAGTGGTAAAATAATAGAAACTGATGCCCACAGCCAGAAACAGCGGGATCAGCGGGATCACAACCATATTGGTCAGGATGTTGCGCTTTACCCGTCTGACCCGGCTGTTTCCTTCTGCCCTGTTTCTGTCCATCTATTGTCTTCCCATAAAGGTGTCCGTATTTCTAACACTGACCACGGGCACCGGAGAGTGCCGGAGCACCTTTTCCGCCGCACTGCCGAACAGCACCCGGGACAGATTACCACGGCCCTTGTTGGCCATTTTGATTATTTTCATTTTGCTGCTCCTTTACATTTTGTCAGGATCATGGTCCGTCAAAAGAGCTCCTGATAATGAGCGGATCAGCAAGTAACATGCCAGTTCAATTTCAGCCGGGTTAACCTGGATTATGGCATCTTGACCGTAACAATCTTTTGCCGGGTGTCAGGTATTTTTACGGGTTGATAAAATTTTCAAAATTGCGCAGGGAATTGAAAAGGTACCTGGACTGCTCAAAACTTCAATATCTCAGCACCATCTGTTCGTTGGGCGGGTGGTTGGATGGACAAATGGGAGCAACTGTTTACCGGTATAATACTTGCATAAATCAAACAAAATATAAGCAAATGTGAAAAAATCAGCTTTTAGAAACAGGTAATCCGAAAACATTTTACAGGTTATAACGGATCTGATAAAAAAAATGATTTGTTTGTATTTAGACAGAAAATTTTAGAGAGGAAAAATATGAAAACCACCCTTGTAAAAGAGATAATGGTTCCTCTGGCAGATTATGCTACAGTGGATGAAAACGCCACCATGGCGGAAGCGGTTCTGGCACTGGAGCAGGCCAGGGACCGGTTTGACAAGGAAAAACTCAAACACCGGGCCATCCTTGTGACCAACAGCCGGAAACAGGTGGTGGGGCGGATCAGCTACCTGGATTTTCTCCAGGGACTTGAACCCAAATATAATGAAATCGAAGAACTCTACCATACCATCAACCGGAAACTGGGATCCAAATATCATCTGGTGGCTGATTATTCTCCGCAGCAGTTCCATTCCCAGATCCAAAAATACAATCTGTGGGAAAAACCCCTGCACAACCTGTGCGGCAAGGCTGCCGCCTGCCTTGCCAAAGATTTCATGCATATCCCTGCAGAATCGGATTACATCAAAGAAGATGCCTCCCTGGACCAGGCCGTCCACCAGTTCGTTCTGGTCAGAACCCAGTCTCTGCTGGTGAAAAACACCCGGGACATCACAGGGATTTTACGGCTCAGCGATGTGGTGGAGACCATATTCAATATGATTAAACAATGCCAGGTACAGGAAAATTGATGTGAACCAAGAATATATGCATCCGGTCATTCAGACATGAATGGGGGCGGATGATCAATACCAGAACAATGCTGTCAGAATTATGAGGAGAATAAAATGGTAACCATGGTTAAAATGCGGCTCATGCTGGTGGATGATGAAGAACGGTTTCTTCAAACCACCGGTAAAATGATCCGCAAGAAAGGATATGATGTGATCACCGCCGTAAGCGGTGATGAATGTCTGGAAAAACTGAAACAGAAACTGGTGCATGTGGTGATCCTGGATGTAAAAATGCCGGGCATGGACGGGGTGGAAACCCTGAAGAAAATAAAGCAGCACCATCCCAGAATTGAGGTGATCATGCTCACCGGGCACGCCACCGCGGATTCGGCTGTGGAAGGGTTGAAATCCGGGGCCACGGATTATCTTCAGAAACCCACCAGTATAGAAGATCTGATAGCAAAGGCGGAACAGGCCTTTGCCCGGCATCTGGAAATTGAGGAAAAAATCAGGCTGGCTGAAGCGTTCAAACAGTCCAGTATTTAAAATATGTGGTTATTTTTATTCTTAAGGACAGTTTCATCATGATAACATGAACGATAATCCTAAAAACATATTTGGAGTAATTGTGTTATGGCTGAAGTTGAATCTCTGAAAGAACCGGCAAGCACCAAGTCGATCATTATAAAATTTATCATCTCCCTGGCCCTGGGCATTCTGGTCATGCTGCTGCCCCGGCCGGAAACCCTTACCCCGGAAGGCCATCGGCTTCTGGCTTTGTTGACCTTTGTCGTTTTTTTGTGGGTGAGCGAAGCCGTCCCCATCGGTGCCACGGCGCTGCTGGCCGGGGCCGGGCTGATTTTCCTGAACATCCAGCCGGCCCAGGCAGCCTGGGCTCCTTTTGCCAGCCCGGCCGTCATGTTCGTCCTCATGATCATCATGTTCGGCGTGGTGCTCAATGAAGTGGGCCTGGCCAACCGTATCATGTACAACCTGCTCAAGTTTGCCGGCACAAAAATCAAACGCCTGAGTTTGATTCTGGCGGTGGGGTGTACCATTACCTCATCCGTGTTCCATGACGCCACCATCACCGTGATCATGGTGTTCGCTTTTGTGCCCGTGTTCATGAGCATGGGTCTGAAACCAGGCCAGGGACACCGGCTGCCCATGTTTTTTATGCTGCTGATCCCTCTGTCCTCCTCTGCCGGCGGGTTCGGCACCCTGCTGGGCGGCGGGCGCAACCCGCTGGCACTGGAGGTTCTGAACAAATTCAGCGGGGGCACCATATCTGTGGGGTTTCTGGAATATATATTTATCCAGTTTCCCATCTGTGTGGTAACGGCAGTGGCCACCTGGGCGGTGTTATGGATACTGCTTCGGCCCAAAGAAAAAGAGCTGGAAGGGGTTGAATTGACAAATCCCGGCCCCATGAAAACAGCAGAGATCGGTGTTCTGGTGATTTTTATCTTCACCTTTGTGCTCTGGTTCATGGGAGACCTGACCGGGTGGCATTACAGTGTGCCGGCCGCCTTTGCCATCCTGGGATTCTGCGGGCCCGGATGGATTACCTTCAGAACCATTTGTGACAAGTTTCCCTGGGAATCCTGGATTGTTTTCGGTGCCGGGGTCTCTCTGGGGGTGGCCATGCTGGACAGCGGGGCCGGACGGTACCTGGCAGAGGTGTGCCTGCCGCTTCTGGACGGCAAACCCGAATTCGTAGTGTACTACGGCATGAGTTTTTTCGGTTCGTTCCTGTCCAGCCTGATGTCCAACTCGGCCGCCGTGGCCCTTATGCTGCCCATCACCCTGCCCATGGCGGAACTGATGGAGATGTCTCCGAAATCCGTGGCCCTGATGGCACCCATGACCACCTCGTTCATCATGCTGGTCATCGGCTGCCCGCCCACCATCATCGCCTACAGCACCGGATACTTTTCTCAGGTGGATTTCATGAAAATCGCCATTCCCTGGTGTCTGGTTCTCCTGGTGGTGTGCGTGATCAGCATGCTGGTGTACTGGCCCCTGATCGGGTTTATATAAATAACAGGAAAACCGCCCGGCTTATCCTGTGTTTGCACCGGGCGGCTCACCGATAATTTACCATCCAGAAATCCCAAAAGGATCAGCTGTAAAAATCGTGTTTGCTTTGATTGTTTGTTCAAAAATGGCTGTAGAACCCGTTATACCTGACATTGAATAACCAAAACATGAAGGAAAACCATACTATGGCTGACACAGCAAATGTAAGGGAGCCGGCAACCCTCCGCTCCATCTGTATCAAAGTTGCCATTGCACTGATCTTAGGGATCGTGATCATGCTGCTGCCAAGGCCGGAAAACCTGACCCCGGAAGGCCAGCGTCTTCTGGGGCTGCTGGCGGTGGTGGTCTTTTTGTGGGTCAGTGAGGCCATCCCCATCGGTGCCACCGCCCTTTTATCCGGTGCCGGGCTGATTTTTCTCAAAATCCAGCCGGCCCAGTCCGCCTGGTCACCCTTTGCCAGCCCGGCGGTCATGTTTGTTCTCATGATCATCATGTTCGGGGTGGTGCTCAATGAAGTGGGTCTGGCCAACCGCATCATGTACAACCTGCTCAAATTTGCCGGCACCCGGGTCAAGCGGCTGAGCCTGATTCTGGCCATCGGGTGTACCATGACTTCCACCGTGTTCCATGACGCTACCATCACCGTGATCATGGTGTTCGCATTCGTCCCTGTGTTCATGAGCATGGGCATGCAGCCGGGCCAGGGACACCGGCTGCCGCTGTTTTTCATGCTGCTGATCCCCCTGGCCTCTTCGGCCGGCGGCTTCGGTACCCTGCTGGGCGGCGGGCGCAACCCCCTGGCCCTGGAAATTCTCAGCAAATTCAGTGAAGGCGCCCTTTCCATCGGATTTGTTAGATACATTATCATTCAGTTTCCTATCTGCATTCTAACGGCTGTGGCCACCTGGGCCATTCTCTGGGTATTGATCCGGCCCCGGGAAAAAGAGCTGGAAGGGGTGGAGCTGGCAGATCCGGGTCCCATGAAAACAGCGGAAACCGGTGTGCTGGTGGTGTTTGTGACAACCTTCATCCTCTGGTTCATGGGAGACCTGACCAAATGGCATTACAGTGTCCCGGCGGCCTTTGCCATCCTGGGTTTCTGTGGCCCCGGCTGGATCTCTTTCAGAACCATCTGTGATAAATTCCCCTGGGAATCCTGGATCGTTTTCGGTGCCGGGGTATCCCTGGGGGTGGCCATGCTGGACAGTGGTGCCGGACGGTTCCTGGCAGAGGTGTGTCTCCCCCTTCTGGACGGCCAGCCCATGGTAGTGGTATATTATGGCATGGGATTTTTCGGCTCGTTTCTGTCCAGCATGATGTCCAATTCCGCGGCCGTGGCGTTGATGCTGCCCATCACCCTGCCCATGGCGGAACTGATGGAGATGTCCCCCCGGTCCGTTGCCATGATGGCACCCATGACCACCTCGTTCATCATGCTGGTCATCGGATGTCCGCCCACCATTATTGCCTACAGTACCGGATATTTTTCCCAAAAGGACTTCATCAAGGTGGCGGTGCCCTGGTGCCTGATACTGCTGGTGGTATGCGTCCTGAGCATGCTGCTGTACTGGCCCCTCATCGGGTTCATTTAATGGGGGTGTTCATGCCTGCAAAGAGAGAAAATCACTATACGCCAATTCATACTATAACGAGAAAATATTAGGAGGTTATGATGTTTAAAACACCGAGTCACATCCTGCTGGTTGATGATGAAAAAGACTTCGTGGAAATGCTGAGTCTCAGACTCCAGGAAAATGGAGAAGATGTCCTGGCTGCCTATAGCGGCCAGGAGTGCCTGGAGACCCTGGAAAAAAAAACCATTGATGTTATCATCCTGGATGTTAAAATGCCGGGTATGGATGGCATTGAAACACTGAAAAAAATCAAGAAGCTGCACCCCCTGGTGGAAGTGATCATGTTGACGGGACACGGCACCATACAGGCTGCGGTTGAAGGCATGAAACTGGGCGCATTTGACTTTCTGCTCAAACCGGCTGATTTCAAGGAGCTGACGGAAAAACTCAACCGGGCCCGGGAACGCAGAAAAGAACAGGTGGAGCGGATACAAAAGGCGGAAAGAGCCATGCTGCTGCGCCAGAGTAAAATTTAATCCTGACGGAAACCCCGGTGATGGAAAAAACGAATATTACCGATCCAATCGACGTGCTGCTTGTTGATGATGAAGACGATTTCCGTCAGATTCTTTCCAAACGCCTCACCCGCCGGGGCATCCATGTCCGCCAGACAGACCGGGGAGAAAATGCCCTTCAGATGCTGGAACAAGAAAGCGCCGAAATTGTCATTCTTGACATAAAAATGCCGGGCATGGATGGCATAGAGTGTCTTCGCCGCATCAAAAAAATGCCGGGCATGACCGAAGTGATCATGCTCACCGGCCATGCAGACATCCAGGGAGGGGTTGAAGGCATCAAATCAGGGGCATTTGACTATTTGAGCAAACCGGTGGAACTGGAACATCTGATCCGGAAAATCAAACAGGCCCATCATAAAATGCAGCGTATTCAGGCGGAAAAAGAGGACGCTGCGTTCAAGGAACGGATAACCCAGCAGATGGTGGTGGCGGAACGGCTGGTGGCGTTAGGTACCATGGCCAGTGGGGTGGCCCATGAGATCAACAACCCCCTGGCGGTTATTCAGGATTCAGCCGGATGGCTGCAACAGATTCTGGATAAATCGGAAATGCAGAATATGCCCCGGAAAGGTGACTTTCAAAAAGGGCTGGAACGTATTGAAAAAGCAGTGAAACGGGCTGGAAAAATAACCCAGCAGCTCCTCCAGGCGGTGAAGACCCAGACCACTGATACGGCAGACCCATCCAGCTTTGTGGAGACCGACCTTCATAAGCTGGCCCAAGAAGCCATCACCCTGGTTGAACCGGAAGCATCCCTTCGCGGCATTTCCATTTCACTTACATCTCAGGAACCCCACCCGTCTGCCTGGACAGATCCGCTGCAGCTGCTCCAGGTACTTTTGAACCTGCTGTCCAATTCGGTCCAGGCCACCGATGATGGGGAACAGGTGTTTATCAGTCTCACCGCAACCCTTGAAGAAGCCAAAATTATTGTTAAGGATAACGGATGCGGGATCTCCAGGGAAAATCTGGCCCGGATTTTTGAACCGTTTTTCACCACCAAGGAAGCAGACCAGGGAACCGGTATGGGACTGTATGTTTCCTGGGGAATTATCACCAGCCTGGGGGGATTGATTGCCGTGGAAAGTGAGGTCAGCAAGGGCACCACCTTCACCATCACCCTTCCGGTGAAAAAATAAGGCAGAAAACTGAAATATGACCGAAAACAAAAAAAAAATCCCCTCCCCTGGCAGACAACCGGATCCCCCCAAAAAAGATGAGATCCGGCTGCTGCTGGTGGATGATGAAATCGCTTATGCCGATGTGCTTGCCAACCGGCTGGGCAAACGGGGATTTAATGTACAAAAGGCCTACACCAGCCCGGAGGCACTTTTGATTTTACGCACCCAGCAGTTTGATGTGGCTGTTCTTGACCTGAAAATGCCGGATATGGACGGCATTGAACTTTTAAAAATCGCCAAACAGGTGGACCCCTCCCTTCAGGTCATCATGCTCACCGGCCATGGGTCGGCTGAGGCCTGTGAAAAGGGTCTGGCTTTAGGTGCTTATGATTATCTCATGAAGCCCTGTGAACTGGAAACCCTGGTCGAAAAAATCCAGGAAGCGTTCCAGGAAAAGCCTGCCACCTGAACAGCCTGGCTATCGGCCCCGGGTGGTTATTTTACGCATCTGGGCTTCGATGATTTTTTCCTCATGGACCCGCTTTTTGGCAGCCGCCTCTGTCACCTTCTCCACAAGCTGATCAATGTCGCTGGGTTTCATCAGGTAATCAAACGCACCCAGCTTCATGCCTTCGATGGCGGATTCCACCGTTGCATGGCCGGTGAGCATGATCACCTCCACCAGGGGAAACTTCTTTTTAATCTCTTTGAGGGTATCGATGCCGTCCATGCCCGGCATCTTCACATCCAGGATCACCACCTCCACACGCTTGTGGTCTGTGAGCTTTTTCAAGGCTTCATCACCGCTGTAGGCCGGCAGAACCTCCATATTTCTTTTGGTCAACCGCTTGATCATGGTATCCACAAACGGTACCTCATCGTCCACAAGTAAAATTTTTGCAACAGCCATTTTATATTCTCCTTAACTTTTTGGTTCCTGTTTATCCAAAGGCAGCACGATCGTAAATGTGGTTCCTTCATCCACTTTGCTGTCCACATCGATCCGGCCGCCCATCTTGTTGATGATGCCGTAACAGATGGACAGCCCCAGGCCGGTGCCTTTGCCCACCGGCCTGGTGGTAAAAAACGGATCAAAAATCCGGGCCAGATTGTCCGGCGGGATACCAGGCCCGTTATCGTTGATGGATATGGTAAGATTCTGACTTTCGGTACCGGTGACAATGATGATTTTTCCGCCTGTCTTTTCCATGGCATATACCGCATTCTGCAGAATGTTCATCAGCACCTGCTGTATTTCTGTGGCGGAAGCCTCAATGGAAGGCAGGTGCGGGTTCAACTGCACATCCACTTCAATGTTGGCATATTTGAATTTCTGGGATAACAGATCCACCACCTCGGTTACAAATTCGTTGATCTGAATCGTCTCCACCCGGGAGTCGGTTTTTCTGGCAAAACTGAGCAGCTTATGGGTGATCCCTTTGCACCGGTGGCCCTGGGTTTCGATCTGTTTGAGGGCCCGTTTGAATTCCTCAAAATTATCTGCCTTGTCTATGCCCTCTTCCAGCAGGTCCTGAATCCAGCCGGCCTCTTCCACCATAATAGCCACCGGATTGTTGATCTCATGGGCGATGCCTGCAGCCAGCTCACCAATGGAAGCCAGTTTGCCGGTCTCCACGATCTGCTGGTTCATCACCTCTTTTTCAGAATCCAGCCGGGCAATCCGTTTGACCAGCTGTCCTGAAATGAAAAATGCCATAAAAATAATGACCACTGCCCCGGCAAGCAGAATCAGGACAGCGATGATCTGGGTTTTATTCAGTTCGGCAAATGCATCTTTCTTTTCCTGCTGAAAAATCAGCAGCCAGTCATCATTCTTGAGGAACGCGGCAATAACCAGATACTGTGCCCCGTTTTGTGCCGTTTTTTCCACTGTGAATGTTTTATACTTATGCGGCCTTTTGGTTGTGTATTCGTTTTTTGGGAATTCATATTCCCGGGCGATCTGGTAGAGTTCACTTTGACCGGGATCCTGTGAAAACTCCCGCCGGCTCTGATTTTTCCGTGACACCGCGCCCCCCCTTACGCTCTCCCCCATTTCAAACAGATTCATATACTGCTGCATGGTCAGCTTGAGTGTTCCTTTAGGCGGCTGGGTCTGGAACTCTCCCTGATGATTCAGGATAAAGGCAGTGCCGGTTTTTCCCATGGTGAAATCTTCAACCAGTGTATTAAAGGCGACAAAATCGATGGTGGCCCGCACCAGGTATTCACGTCCCTCCCATATCCGTTTCACCGCCACGATAAAATGGGGCTGGCCCCGCAGACCCAGAAATACATCACTGATATAGGCATCCCTGATTCTGGCTTTTTCAAACCATTCAGAACCGCTGTAATCCACATCATCCAGATCAAAGGGCCCGGCATAGGACAGCTGATGTCCGCTGTCATCAATGAGCCCCAGGTCCACAAATACATAACCATAGTCAGCGTGAAGGGTCCGCAGCCGTTGGTGTAGAAACTGTTTTTCCTGTAATTGGGACAACGCGTAATTTCTCGACAGGTGACTGATATCGTTCAACTTCTGTTTGAGAAAATCATCTATCTTCTGCCGGTGCTTGAGAACCATTTCATCTAAATGGGCATGCACCATCTTGTTTGAGAACAAATGGAACTGGTACAGAATCGTTCCGGTTACCAGAAACAGGGGAGCCAGAGAAACGACTACAATCAGCAGTGCGATTTTAAACCTGAAGTCAGCATAAGAAGCAGACCCTGTATTTTTTTTCCCCCGGTTGTCAACCACCTGTAAATTCCTGCTTCAAGGAGATTTTTCCTCCTGCTGTTTATCCTGATTGGACAGTGCCATATTATCCATGTCACGTCACTATTTATTCACTCACGCGGATTTTGTCAAATGGAATCGCACATAATTTCACACCTGTCAGTTTTTTTTTCAGTCTGGAAACATTTTTTCTTTTTTTTTGTTTACATCCGGTTTGAAACCTTTGGATTGGCAGCAAGGAAATTCCCCTGTTTCCGGTTGGTTCTGTCTTTGATTAAGCTGGCATATTACTTGCTAACATTACTTGCTAAAAGATCAGCGCAAGACATGGCTCACCGACATACCATAACCTGAAATTCCAAGGAGGCCTGAGATGTTCATCAAAAAACAAAAACCGTCCCGCAAGAAAGTGGCATTTTCCTTCCATGCACCACAGGCTGAAAGCGTTTTGCTGGCCGGAGATTTCAACCGCTGGAACCCCCGGAAGCATCCCCTGAAAAAGGGCGTTTCAGGGGATTGGGAAGCTTTTCTGATGCTCGCTCCCAACACATATGAGTACAAATACATGGTTGACGGAAACTGGCAGATGGATCCTGTCAACAACCAGACCTGTGAGAACTGCTTTGGTTCTCAAAACAACCTTGTTACCGTACCTGAATAAACTGTC
>Ga0209949_1000620_pt1 | contig 18389 bp, 20 predicted proteins | sample SalPonC_black_MG_FD_185711 | JGI IMG/M metagenome (GOLD analysis project Ga0209949, IMG submission 185711) | Salt pond soil microbial communities from South San Francisco under conditions of wetland restoration - Salt Pond MetaG... | ecosystem: Environmental > Aquatic > Marine > Intertidal zone... | reverse complement strand
AAGCCCGGGACCGGGCAATGTGTTTTTGTCAAAACCGGACATCTGCCCTGCATTGACAATTTGTCACAGGTTGTGTACAAATGGCTTGTGTTTTGCACAAGAAGTTAACAGACAGCTTTCTTTGTATATCAGATGCACCAAGCCCAAGGATTTGTTCATGGAAACCGACATCAGGTTGAATAATGTCTCCTTTGCCTATAAAAAACAGCCCATCCTTGAAAATGTCACCCTTACCATCCCCCACCGGGAATTTGCCAGTATTGTGGGACCCAACGGCGGGGGAAAAACCACCCTGCTCAAACTGCTTTTAGGGCTGATCCAACCGGATAAAGGCGACATCCAGGTGCTTGGCACCTCTCCGGAAAAAGCCAGAGAGCGCATCGGGTATATGCCCCAGCATGCGCACCTGGACATGAACTTTCCCGCCACTGTAATGGATGTGGTGCTCATGGGCCGCCTGAAAAAAAGCACTTTCTGGTTTTCAAAAAAGGACCGGGACCAGGCCCAAAAAGCCATCAAAACAGTGGATATGACCGGTTCTGCCCACATTGGTTTCAATGAGCTTTCCGGCGGACAGAAGCAGCGGGTACTCATTGCCAGGGCCCTGTGCAGCAGACCGGACATCCTTTTACTGGATGAACCCACTGCCAATGTAGACCATGAAACAGAAGAAAATCTGTTTTCCATTCTCCAGGACCTAAACCGGGAAATGACCATCCTGGTGGTCTCCCATGACCTGGGGTTTGTGTCCAAGTATGTCAAAACCGTTATCTGCGTAAACCGACAGGTGGTGTTTCATCCCACCACCCTGGTGGAAGGCACCATGATCAAGGATATCTATTACGGTGACCTGAAAATGGTCCGCCACGACCACCGGTGCAGTGCAGAAGGCCATTGCCGTGATTGAATTTTTCCAGGCCCTTGCAGACCCGGACAACCGGTTTCTGGCCTACGCCATGACCATGGGGGGGCTTGCCTCCATTGCTTTTGGCATCATCGGCACTTTTGTCACCATCAAGCGCATCAGCTACCTGGCAGGTGCCATTTCCCATTCCGTGTTCGGCGGCATCGGCCTGGCCCTGTATCTCCAGGTGGGCATGGGTATCTCCTGGTTTGACCCTATTCTCGGAGCAGTGCTGGCAGCGGTGGTATCCGCCCTGGTGGTGGGCCTGGTGAGCATCCATGCCAGAGAACGGGAAGACACCATCATCGGCACCCTCTGGGCCGTGGGCATGGCCTGCGGTATTCTGTTCATTGACAAAACCCCCGGATATTTCAGCCTCAGCTCCTATCTTTTCGGCGATATCCTGCTCATCTCCCACACAGACCTGGTTTTTGTCATCTGTCTGGATGCGCTGATTGTGGGCGTAGTGGTGCTGTTTTTCAACCGCTTTTTCGGGGTCTGCTTTGACAATGAATTCACCTTGCTGCGGGGGATCAACACCACCTTTTTCTATTTGTTTCTTCTGGTGCTCACCGCCCTGACCGTGGTGCTGCTGGTGCGCATCGTGGGCATTGTTCTGGTCATCGCCCTGTTGACCATTCCCCCTGCCATTGCCGGGTTTTATGCAAGGCGCCTGTGGCAGATGATGCTGTATTCCGTCCTGCTGTGCGCCCTGTTTACCTGGACCGGTCTTGGCATCAGCTACAGTTTCAGTCTTTCATCCGGCCCCACCATTATTGTGTTGTGCGGTACATTCTACCTTGTGCTGCTGGCAGTGAACAAATGGATTTTTCAACAAAAAAAATGAGGGCCGGTCTTTTTTAAAAAGCCTGCAAATATCGTTTGCTGACCGCCGATATTCACAGCTTAGCGATGCATATCAGGGATATTATGTGAAAAAAAATATATCCGGCCCATAAAATATACGGACCCGGTGACATGCTCTGACAGAGGATATCCCCCGGGTTGAAATCCCTTTCCATCTGAGGAATAATTATACAGTTAATGTTTTTTTAAATTAATTTTATTGTAATTTTTAATAACTATCTTCCTTAGAGAGGAAAAAAATATGCATGCAATGATTGCATTATGGACCCATCCCAGATCCATTTCAACAGCATTTGAACGGGTTATGATGGAAAGAGGCGATTTGAACATCCTGCATGAACCCTTTTCTTATCTGTATTATGTGCATAAGGATGAAGGCACCATAGACCAGCAGTATGTGGATCCGGACCATCCCACCGACTATCCGGGCATCCGGGACCATATTCAAAAAGCTGCCGCAGACCAGAGTGTGTTTTTCAAGGACATGTGCGCCCACGGATATGAATACCTTAAAGATGATGACGCTTTTTTACAGAAACTGAACAACACCTTTCTGATCCGGGATCCTGCCAAGGCCATTGCCTCCTATTATGCCATGAATCCGGATGTGACCAGAGAAGAAATCGGTCTGGCCCAGCTGTGCGCTGTCTTTGAAAAAGCCAGAGATTTTGAGGAGGCCCCCATTGTCGTGGATGCCGATGATCTGGAAGACAACCCGGAAGGTGTCATCAAAGCCTATTGCCAGGCCCTGGATATACCCTTTATTCCGGAATCTCTGACCTGGACGCCCGGACACCAGTCTGAGTGGGATATCTGGGAAGACTGGCATACTGATGCGGCCAAAAGCACCGGCATTCAGAAAAATGTGGAAACATTTGCAGTCACCGTGGAAAACAATGACCGGCTCAAGGCCTTTTATGAAGACCAGTTTCCCTATTATGAAAAAATGTACCAGGAAAGGCTCTGCCCGGAACTGGTATCCTAGGAAAGGTCTTTTTCCATAACTGGTCTTTTTGGGACCGGTTTTTAACCAACCTCTGTCTGTTGGTCCCTTTCATTGGAATCCCAGACAACCCGGCCGTCAAAATCCAGGATAATGACACGGATCGCAAGCTTATGCCCGGCAAATGATCCGGCATTTTCCTGGATTTTTTGTCCCACATGGCGGATCACATCCGGATAATCCGGATAGATATAGGAAAATGCATGGCGGGCTGTATTGGCATGTGCAATCTGATCGGCCAGGGTCCGTGAACCGGTCACTGTCTGTGCCCAGTCCGCCAGGGTATGTAAGGCCATACCGGATCGGGCTGCATGGGTGTGTGCATATCCCAGGGCCATCTTTACGGCTTTGCCGAAAAAGACCGTGTAGATGATCCGGCTGATAAAAGGCTGGTCCAGGGCCTCCTGGATGGCAGCCTGGAAAAAATCCCCGGTCTGGATAAAAGCTTCTTCAGAAAACTGCGGAAACAACCCCATGGCATGGCGTTCGCTGCGGCGGCCCGTGGTGAACACCAGGTCTGCAATATGTTCTGCCGCCGCCACACGAATACCGGCCCGGATGGTGGCGATATAGGCATCATGGGACATGGGGGTCACTACACCGGTGGTCCCGAGAATGGAAATACCGCCCATGATGCCCAGCCGGGCATTCAGGGTTTTTTTTGCCAGATCTTCCCCCCGGGGCACAAAAACGGTAACCGCCACCTGGTGGGTCTGTTCCGGTGCCAGGGTATCGTATACCGTCTGCACCGCTTCCATGATCATCTGCCTGGGGCCGGGGTTGATGGCCGGCTCTCCCACGGCAATTTCCAGACCCGGTTTGGTGACCCGGCCCACCCCGATGCCCCCTGAAATAATAACCTGCAGGCCATCCCCCGGGGTCAGGGTCACCCGGGCCCCGATCAGGGCCTTGTGGGTGATATCCGGGTCATCTCCGGCATCCTTGATGATCACCGCCTCGCAGCTGTTTTTTGTCAGGCAGTGCACCTGGTGTACTGCCACCGTCCGGGTGCCGCTGCCAAGAAAAACAATTTCCACCTCTTTGGGAGCGGTGCCGGTAAGCAGCCGTATCAGGGCTGCCTTGACCGCGCCAGAGGCTGCCGCACCTGTGGTAAATCCTTTTTTCAAAGATTTTTGGGCCATCTTTTCCCCTGACCGCTGCGCCGCTGTTTTCTGAATTTTCTGCAGTTTTCCACAAAGCAGCGGGGAACATCCGGATTGGAGCCGAAATGTACATGCAGGTATGATCCCAGGGTCCGGCCAATCTGGTATCCCTGCACCTGCACATCCTGGCCGGCCCGGGAGGTCACGTCAAACACATCAGGGTACAGCCCGGCTTTACCTGCCACCACCGATGAATAGTGGAATTCATGGCCCCTGACCCGGGCGCCTCTGGCACCGATCACCGTATCTTGTGCAAATGTGATCTCCCGGTACCCCAGGGACCTGAGCCTGCCGGACATGCGCACACCAAGATCAAAACACCCGGCCATGGGCACAGGCTGATCATGGTCTTTGGGCCAAAGGGCTTTGCACAGGAACATGAACCCCCCGCATTCCCCGTAAATGGGCATGTCCTGCCGGCTGCATGCTTTGACAGCTGCCAGCAGGGCCGGTTTTTGTGACAACGTGTCTGCAAAAAGCTCAGGGTAACCGCCTCCCAGGTACAGCCCGTCAATATCTTCAGGCAGACGGTCATCAGCCAGAGGAGAAAAAAACACCAGGCAGGCACCGGCGTTTTCCAGCATGGCCAGGTTGTCCGGATAGTAAAAGCAGAACGCCTTGTCCCGGGCCACGGCAATCCTGGGTTTTTTTACAGAAGATATGGCAACGGGGCCTGCTGATTGTGATGCAGCCGATATCTCCGGGCCGGCCGTATCGTTTCCAGGCCCCGCTTCTGGTCTTTTTTGTGTTCCTGTCTGCTCAGGTGCCTTTGCCTGATCAGGAAGACTGGAGATGAGCCGGTCCATGTCCAGCCCCTGGTCCACCATGGACACCAGGGTGTCAATGGTATCCGGCTGGATCACATGTTCTTCTGCAGTGGTGAGTCCCAGGTGGCGCTCAGGCATGACAATGGTGTCGTTTCTGGGCAGATGCCCCAGGCAGGGGGTGGTGCAGTTCTGTGCCACTGCATCTTTGAGATATGCATAATGGCGCCGGCTGCCTGTGAAGGTAAATACCACCCCGGCCAGTGTCAGGTCCGGGTCAAAGGTTTCAAATCCCTTGACAACGGCTGCCGCACTCCTGGCCTTTCCTTTGGCAGAGACCACCAGCAGCACGGGCAGGTTCAGCCATTTGGCCATCTGGGCAGTGGACCCGGATTCTGTTATGGCATCATATCCGTCAAACAGCCCCATAACCCCTTCCACCACTGCCAGATCCGCCCCCCTGGACTGTTCATGAAACAGGCGGCGGTTGTAGGTTTTTGAAAGCATCCAGGAATCCAGGTTATAGCTGATGCGGCCGGCAATACGGGCATGGTGGCCCGGATCGATGAAATCCGGACCCACTTTGAACGGTGCCACTTTCATGTCTCTGGCACGCAGCCAGGCCAGAACGGCCAGGGTCAGGGTGGTTTTTCCGGTGCCGCTGCCGGTGGCGGCAATCACAAACCCCTTGATGTCACACCTCCGGATACCTGATTTTCAGGCATTTTCACTTTGGGTTTTTTTCATATACGCCATGATGGCCAGGGCATTCACCACGGCAGCGGCCACGTTGGAGCCGCCTTTTCTGCCCGCATTGGTGATATAGGGGATATCCAGGGCCATCAGTTCCTGTTTGGATTCTGCGGCATTGACAAATCCCACAGGCAGCCCGATCACCAGGGCGGGATCTGCTCTGCCTTCCTGAATAAGCTGGATAAGCCGCAACAGGGCTGTAGGGGCGTTTCCTACCACATAGATGCCCTGATCCATAAGGTCTGCCGCCATATCCACTGCAGCCAGGGCCCGGGTGGTGCCTTCGGCCGCCGCCCGGGCCGCCACAGCCGGGTCCGCCATCAGGCAGGAAACCGTGCCGCCGAAATATCCAATTTCTGCTTTCCGGATGCCCACTCTGGCCATGTTGGTGTCTGTAAAAATGCTGCATCCTTTCTCAATTGCAGCAATCCCTTTTTCCACGGCATTGTTGCCGAACCGGATGGTGTTGATGTAATCAAAATCAGCAGAGGTATGGACCATCCGCTGTACAACAGGCCAGTGGTTTTCATCAAAACCGTGGTCTTCAGCTTCTTTTTCTATGATCTGAAAACTGAGATCTTCAATTTCCTGGGGCTTCATCAAACTCCTTTATCGCAATATGTCATGTGACCGGCAAAATAATTACATTATCATTTTTTTGTCCGGGTTTCACCACAATTTTTCCGCAAACCAGCACAAAAAGGCGGCACCTGGTATAAGTGCCGCCTTTTGTATACAAACTAATTTTCATGTATTGTAAAATTATCCGGCCACATCAATACCGGGATCACACCCTAAGTGTTTGTCAGGTTTTTCACATTCCAGATTTTTATGCCGTGTGTCCACATGCCCTTCTTCTCTTTCTTTGTCACTTTCAATATAGTCTTCATATTTTTTATCAGTCATTTTCTCACCTCATGTAAGGGGTTTTTTAAGCAGTCCGCCTTGACCGTGCACTTAAGTTAGGCATGCAAAACAAATAGTCAACGGCCTTACTCAAATATTTTTTCATCTGTCAGGCTGCAGCATCAGATATACAGTTGCAAGGCCTCCACACCTGACATTGACTCAGGGTGCCAAATGGATTATAAAATTCCATGACAGGGCCGAAAACCAAACTGACAAACAATCATGGACGGAAATGGAAATACTTCAGGCAATAACAGGACTGGTGGTTTTTGTGGGATTTTGCTGGTTGATCAGTGAACACCCGCGCCAGGTAAACCGCAAAGTCATTGCCGCAGGCCTGGGGGCGCAATTGCTGCTGGCGGTTGTTCTGCTCAAGGCCCCTGCACTGGGACAGGTTTTTGCCGCGTTGAACAAGGTGGTCCTTTCCCTTGAAGCAGCCACCCGGGCAGGCACCTCCATGGTATTCGGATATCTGGGGGGCGGGCCTTTGCCTTTTGTCGAAAAATTTGAAGGCGCTTCTTTTGTGCTGGCTTTTCAGGCCCTGCCCCTGGTTCTGCTCATGAGTGCCCTGTCTTCTCTGTTGTTTTACTGGAAAATTCTGCCATGGATTGTGCGCAGCTTTTCCCGGATACTGGAGCGGCTGTTCGGTCTGGGCGGAGCTGAAGGACTCGGGGTATCCGCCAATATATTTGTGGGCATGGTGGAAGCACCGTTGTTTATCCGGCCATATATCAGATCTTTGACCCGCAGCGAACTGTTTGCCCTCATGACATCAGGCATGGCCACCATTGCAGGAACAATGATGGTTCTGTATGCCAATATTCTGGGAGATGCCATCCCCAATGTACTGGGCCATATCCTGACCGCCTCCATAATCAGTGCACCGGCAGCCATTACCGTGGCCAAGATCATGATCCCGGAAACAGACACCGTTACCTCCGGCCGCCTGGCATCACCGGATCCAGCCACCAGTTCCATGGATGCGGTAACCAGGGGCACTTTGCAGGGTGTAGAACTTCTGCTCAATATTGTTGCCATGCTCATTGTTCTGGTGGCCCTGGTCCACCTGGCCGACGCCCTGCTGAAAATTATTCCGGCTGTGGCTGGAGACCCGGTAACCCTCCAGAGAATTCTGGGCTGGATCATGTCACCGGTGGTCTGGCTCATGGGCATTCCCTGGTCGGAAGCTGGGGTTGCCGGCGGTCTCATGGGAACCAAAACCATAATCAACGAATTTGTGGCCTATCTGCATCTGGCTGATCTTCCGGCAGAAGCCCTGGGTGCTGACAGCCGCCTGATCATGCTCTATGCCATGTGCGGATTTGCCAATCCCGGCAGCCTGGGTATCATGATCGGTGGGCTGGGTACCATGGCCCCGGAACGGCGCAATGAAATTGTATCTCTGGGTATCCGTTCCATTATGGCCGGAACCATTGCCACCTGCATGACCGGGACAATGGTGGGACTGATTTTTTAAAAAAACGAACCAATGTTCGACTGGACCTGACATGCATACAAACATACCGGAAAAAGCAAAGCTGCTCGAAAAACTAAAGGACCATGGCTTTAATGTGCCGGATTTCATCTATGTGCCGGCAGATATATTCACCACTGAAAATTTTGAACAGCTGGACCGGTTTTTACAGACCCACCGGGAAAGCTTCAAGGTCATTGCAAGAAGTGCCCATCCTCTGGAGTCAAATTATAAAGGCGGCACCTTTGATTCTCTGGAGACCTATGCTGACATTGAAGGCATAAAATATGCCCGCAAAAAGATGCTTGCCATGGCTGAAACCGCAAAATGGCTGTCCATAAAGCGGCAGCAGATATTTCATCACGCGCCCAAGATAGATATCAATGAAATGGGCGTGGTTGTCATGCCTTTTGTCAACGGCACCAGTGTAATGGCAAAAATGATCCGGAATGAGTGGGAATTCGGCTACTGCAGAAACCGGTCCTATAAAGTGCAGAACGACCCTTATATCACCAAGGTTCCCCATGACAGAAAACTGGTGCAGCTGTCCAAGGACATCCAAAAAGCCCTGGGTTTCAAATGTGAGATTGAATATATTGTCTCAACAACAGGAGAGGTCCATGTGGTGCAGGCCAAGGATATTTCAGACATTGAAACCCTTGAAGAAAAAGAAAGCGAACGGTCCATCAGGCTTGACGGCATCCGGCGCATACGGCTCCGGAGAAATTACAGGGAACGACCGGTATATATAATGGACAACAAGACATTTTATATTCATATCATCAGCCTGTGTGAAGATATTATACACGATGCCGAAGGCGGTGCCCCTGATATCACCCCTGTCCTGTCCTGCATACAATCTTATGAAAAAGAGCTTGAAACCTTTGCTCTGCGCCACCAGCGGTTTGCCGTGCTCGGGTTTTCCATACAAAACACGGGCGATCTTTACCAGATAGCCAACCACTATCTGGATGATTTTCCGGATCTCCAGAAAACCCTTTCAAACGCCCTGCAGAAAAATCTGTACAATATCGATATTTTTATTGCTGAAGCAGACACCCTGATTGCAAAGGACAAAATCCGCATCAACCTCTGCAGCCATGATGCCTATGGTATCGACACCGTCAGAAATCCGTTGTGGTCGGCCTACTGGTATGTGGACCGCCACGACAGCATGGTCAAAGAATTTTCCCGCCTTGGTTTCAAGACCGGTGATACTATCGGGATGGACATTGATGCTGAAGGCAAACCACTTGTGTACAGGCACTAATTTTTAATTCTTAGCAAAAGATACCCCATGATGCAGGCAGCCCCCGCTTGCATGCTGTCACGCAGACACCGGCCTGCGTTTTCAGCGCACCGGCCACAGATAAAATTCGGGCAGCTCCTTATACCCGACCCCTACCGCACCATCCACGGTATAAAGGACCCAGGCATAGGCTGTATCGTACATGCTGGTGGTGGCGGACCAGTAAAAATTCTGCACATCAGTAAAACAGTGCCCCGCCGGCAGGGCCGGGGTATGGTGTTCCAGATCAATAAGGCTTTCCAGTTCACCGATACCGGGAATGCGCCAGTCATTATACCCGTATCTGTTTTCCATGTTCATATGTGACACCAGATCGGAAGCGGATTTCCAATCCAACGGGTTTTTGGCAATATTTGCATTTTTCACCCATGTCAGGCCGGTACTGTTGTCATGCACACAATCACCATCTGGTATGAACCGCGGGGTATGGTGGGGTATTCCTGCCTGGAACTCACCGTCCTGGCCGGATCCGTGACAATCCATAAAATGGCCGCCCCCATCAAAGCAGGTCTTCTGTCCGGTCTGAAAGAACCTGCCGGTACCATGGTTTTCTGCAATACGCACCGGCCAGACCATATATGATCCATATTTCATACCCTTGAACACCCGGGCACCTCCCAGGTGAACGTACCATGCCTGATCCGGCAGCCGCATGCAGGTGGAAGCGCTCCAGTAATAGCCGTTAAAAACATTGGCAAAGGGGTGGCCCCTGGGAAGGCTGGGGTTAATCATTTCATGGCTCATCAGGCTGAACAGTTCTCTGCGGTTGGGCAGCTTCCAGTCCTGGTACCTGTAAAGTCCGGACCGGTTGATCTCTTTCACTGCAGCCAGGGCTTCCTCCCAGGTCATGGGAAAATCCAGCAAATTGGCGTTTTTTGTCCACATTAAACCGGACTGTTCATCAATTACCACATCTTTTTTTTCAGAAAACCGGGGCATTTTTACCATTACCATTCAGGAATCACCCTGCCGTTTGCATGTTCTTTTTTGTTTCCGGATGCAGGTACAGCACCATATGTAATTTGTGACAAGTATTATGTGAGCGGCACGTGATTGTCAATCCCATACACATCAGCCAGAGAAAAACCGGTGATGGTCCTGTGCACTTTGTATCCTGACCTGAAGGATCTCAGATGTGCATTTTAACAAGAGTTTAACACACAGGTAATTATTTCCTCACAGGACATCCCCTAAAATGCCAGCCCATGACAGAAACACACAGACAGATGTGGATGCAGATGCTGGCAGATGCGGATGTTGCCGATCTCACGGCCGGGTATGCGCCGTTTGCTGAAAAAATTTCTTATACCTGGCTGGTAAAACCGGAAACCGGGATGCTCATGGTCCAGGGCAGGGCAGACAGCACCGGGATCCCTTTCTGCCTGGGAGAGATGACCGTGACCCGGTGCATGGTGCAGGTCATGGATGACATACAAGGCTATGCCATGGTCCAGGGCAGTGATCATGAACATGCCCGGCTGGCAGCCCTGCTGGATGCCCTGCTCCAGATGCCGGATTTTCATGATGACCTGGCGGCCACTTTGCTGGCGGATTTGCAGACCAGAGAGCGGGAAAAACAGCAGGCCGCGGCCAAAGAGATATCAGACACCACAGTGGAGTTTTTCACCCTTAAACGCGGAGAATAGGGAGCAGACCATTATGCTGAAAGGATTTGATTCCGAGGTGTTTGACAGCCAGGCGGTCTTCCGGAACCTGCTTCTGGCAATGGCGAATCCCGGCACCATTGCCGCCCCGGACATACACCTGTCCTGTCCGGACCGGCTTGCCCCCGGTGCCGGGGCACTGCTGCTGACCCTGCTTGATTTTGAAACGGTTTTGTGGTCTGACCTGGACCCGGAAACCCCGGAAATCAAATGGGTGCATTTTCACACCGGCACCCGGTTGACCCCTGCCCCGGACAGGGCCGGGTTTGCCCTGTTCACGGACAGTGAAAAACTGATGGATCCCGGCCGGTTCAATCCAGGTACAGCGGCATCCCCGGACCTCTCCACCACCCTGGTGATCCAGACCCGGGGGCTGGACCAGGATCAAAAGCTGCGCCTGACCGGGCCGGGCATTGAAAAAGAGGCCTTTATTCACTATGCAGGCATCCCACCAGAATTCTGGGAAAACCGCGCCATAATGAACCAGGCATATCCTGCCGGTATTGATATGATCTTGGTACATGCCTCACGGATTACCGCCCTTCCCAGAACCACAAAAGTTGCGGTGTGCTGATGTATGTGGCGGTAAAAGGCGGTGAAAAAGCCGTAAAAAATTCCCAGCGCCTGGTGGCCAAAAAACGCAGAGGAGACCTTTGTGTACAAAAAATTTCAGTGGACCAGATAACAAACCAGCTGGGACTGGGGGTGGACCGGGTCATGGCAGAAGGGTCCCTGTATGATGTAACCGCCGCCGCCATGGCCATCCAGCAGGCCCAGGGGGATATGACCGAAGCAATTTTTCTGGTGCGGGCGTTCCGCACCACCTTGAAACGCTTCGGCAACAGCATCCCGGTCCAGACCACAAAAATGACCGCCATCAGGCGGGTGTCCGGGATCTTCAAGGATATTCCCGGCGGCCAGGTTTTAGGACCCACCTATGATTATACCCACCGGTTGATTGCATCCGACCAAGACCATGCACCTGATCCGCCCTGTGAACAGGACACGGACACAGCCTCGGCACCCCCGGATCAGACAGCTGCCGGTGATGGCATTTCCCCATTGCCCGGTGAACTGCCCCGGGTCATTGACCTGCTCCAGGCCCAGGGGCTGCTGCAGCAGGATGAAACAACCTCCTTCGGCGATACGGCAGAGGATCTTACCCGGCAGCCGTTGGCCTTCCCTGTTTCCAGAAACCTGCGGCTCCAGACCCTGGCCAGGGGGGATGAAGGATTTATCCTGGGGACGGCCTACTCGCTGCAGCGGGGATTCGGCCTGGACCGGCATCCGTTTCTGGGCGAACTCAAGGTGGGGTATGTGGCAGTCCGGTATACCCCGCCGGAACTGGGATTTGATATCCATGTCGGACGCATGAAACTCACCGAATGCGTCATGGTCAACCGGCAGAATGATGCAGCCCGAAAAGCCGCCGGATTTGAAACAGGCTATGGCCTCGTCTTCGGCCAGAACGAAAGAAAAGCCATGTCCATGTCCCTTTTGGACCGGTCCCTGGCGGGAGAAAAGAACACCGGAAAAAACGGTTATCCGGCCCGGGATCCGGAATTTATCCTGTCCCACTGCGACAATGTGGAATCCTCCGGGTTTGTGCAGCACCTCAAACTGCCCCATTACGTGGATTTTCAGTCTGAGCTGGTATTTATCCGGAACCGCCCCAAAGACCATACCCCTGATAAAGGAAACCCCTGATGCCGCTGTCCTATAATTTTGCCTATCTGGACGAACAGTCCAAAAAAATGATCCGGCGGTCCATTTTAAAGGCCCTTGCCATACCGGGGTTCCAGGTCCCCTTCGGGGGCCGTGAAATGCCGCTGCCCTATGGATGGGGCACCGGCGGCATCCAGCTCACCGCCGCCGTCATCGGACCGGATGACCGGCTCAAGGTCATTGACCAGGGATCGGATGATACGGTAAACGCCATCAGCATCAAGGCGTTTTTCAAAAAAACCGCCGGCATTGCCATCACCGAAGAAACCAGGGCCGCCACCATTATCCAGACCCGGCACCGGATACCCGAAACCCCGCTGCAAAACGGGCAGATAATGGTATTCCAGGTGCCCATACCGGAACCGCTGCAGTTCATTGAACCCAAAAAATCCCAGACCGCTAAAATGCACGGGTTTGAAGAATACGGCAGCATGCATGTCAAGCTGTATGAAGATATCGCAAAATTCGGCAGGATCGCCACAGCATTCGATTACCCGGTGCAGGTGCACCAGCGCTATATCATGAGCCCCTCTCCCATCCCCAAATATGACAACCCCAAACTGCACCGGTCACCAGCGGTTCACCTGTTCGGGGCGGGCAGGGAAAAACGCATCTATGCCGTGCCCCCCTATACCGACGTGGTCAGCCTGGATTTTGAGGATTACCCGTTTGAACTGGAAAAATGGGACGGGGCCTGTGCGGTCTGCGGATCCACAGACAGCTTTCTGGATGAAATCATCACAGATGACACAGGCACCCGGATGTTTATCTGTTCTGATACGGAATACTGTCAGAAAAAAGCAGGGAACACCTTTTCATGACCAGGATGCCGGAAAACAGTTCCCAGCCTTTGCTGGCGGTGACGCATTTGTCCAAATTCTTCGGCAGGCAGCTGGGGTGCCATGACATCGGTTTTACAGTGTCCCCCGGAGAGGTGATCGGTGTGGTGGGTGAGTCCGGTTCCGGCAAATCCACCCTTCTCAACTGCATTGCCGGCCGGATAAAACCCTCCAACGGATCGGTGTTTTTTAATTCATCCGCAGGGATGATCGACCTGTGCCGAAGCAGCGAAGCCCTGGTGCGCAAAATCATCCGGACCCAGACCGGGTATGTGACCCAGAACGCAGCCCAGGGACTCAAGATGCACATCAGTGCCGGCGGCAATATCGGAGAAAAACTCATGGCCGGCGGCATGCGCCATTACGGTCAGATCAGAAAAATGGCCCTGGCCTGGCTGGAGCGCGTGGAAATAGATCCGGACCGTATAGATGACATGCCCGCCACCTTTTCCGGCGGCATGCAGCAGCGGCTTCAGATTGCAGCCAACCTGGTCAATTCACCCAAAATCATGCTCATGGATGAACCCACCTCAGGGCTGGATGTGTCGGTCCAGGCCCGGCTCATCGATGTGCTGCGCAAGCTGGTATCAGGGCTGAACCTGTCCATGGTTCTGGTCACCCATGACCTGGCCGTGGCCCGGCTGCTCTGCCACCGGCTCTATGTGATGAAACAGGGGGAAATGGTGGAATCCGGGCTCAGCGACCAGATACTGGACGACCCCAGACAGCCCTATACCCAGCTGCTGGTATCTTCGGTGCTCAAACCGTGATAGATCAGACCTTTTCAGAGGATGTCATGACCCGAAACTGGATACTCAAACTGGAAAACATTGAAAAGGATTTTGTATTTCATCTGCAGCAGGGCACCCGGATTGTGGTGTTTGACGGGTTCTCCCACCTGTTTTTCCCGGGCCGGGCCTCCATCCTCACCGGCCCGTCCGGATCTGGAAAAAGTACGCTGCTGCGCATGATTTACGGCACTTATAGAACCGGGGGCGGCCATATATGGGTCCGGCACCGGAACCGGCCGAAGGACATTGCCGCAGCGGCGCCCGCCATGATCTACACCCTTCGGCAGGACACCATCGGGTATGTGAGCCAGTTCCTCCGGGTGGTTCCCAGGGTATCTGCCCTGGATACGGTCATCGAACCGCTGCTGGCCAGAAACATGGACCTGGAAAAAGCCCGGAAAAAAGGCCGGGCACTTCTGGAACGGCTCAATATTCCTTCAACCATGTGGCACCTTTCCGCCACCACCTTTTCCGGCGGTGAACAACAGCGCATCAACCTGGCCAGGGGATTTATCGCGCCTTTTCCCATCCTGCTGCTGGATGAGCCCACCGCATCCCTGGATCTGAAAAACCGCCGGATTGTCATCGAACTGATCAAAGAAGCGCTGGCAGACAATACCTGTGTGATCGGCGTATTCCATGATCCCAAAGACCACAGGGATTTTGCCGATCACACCATTAACCTTGCCCACATGCTGAACCAGGAGGTGATGCAGTCATGCCCCGGAAAAAACTGATTCTCGGCGGACCCCTGTTTGACGGGAAGACCCTGTCACCCCGGGGAACCGTATTGATAGAAGACCATAAAATTGTGCACACCTTTGCAGATACCATCCACATGGTCAATGCCCAGGTGATAGATGTCCAGGGACGGCTCATCATGCCCGGCCTTGTGGACCTGCATTCCGACAGCCTTGAAAGAAGCATTGAAAAACGCAAAGGCGTATTTTTTGATATTGATTTTGCCATTTTGAATCTGGACCGCAAGGCAGCTGCCTGCGGCATCACCACCTTCTGCCATGCGGTCAGTTTTGCAGACAATGAACTGGGCCTGCGGTCTCCCCGGGAGGCTGAGGCCTGTGTGCGCAAAATCAAGGCATTCAATGATTCCCCCCAGGCCCTGGTGAAGCACAGGGTGCATATCCGGTATGAGGTGGGATCAGAGCAGAGTTTCAATATTGTAACCCGCCTTGTGGAACAGGGCCTGGTGGATCTGCTCTCCGTCATGGACCACACCCCGGGCCAGGGCCAGTTCAAATCCATGGCATCCTATATCCGGTTTCAGTCCATCGAATACCAGGTGCCCGAGAATATGGTAATTGAAATGGCCCGGGAAAAACAGGCAAACCACCTCTGGGCATGGCAGATGGTCAATGAATTGACGAAAACCGTGGGGGATGCGGGCATTCCAATGCTCAGCCATGATGATGACACCATTGAAAAAATCGGCCTGATCAGGGACCTGGGGATCGGGGCCAGTGAATTTCCCGTTACCCGGCAGGCAGCCCGGCAGGCGTGTGAATACGGGATGAAGATCTTCATGGGAGCCCCCAACCTGGTGCGGGACCAGTCCACCAGCGGCAGCCTGAGAGCTTCAGAGGTGCTGAAACACAAATGGGGCACCGGTCTGGTATCTGACTATTACCCGGAATCCCTTCTCCAGGCTGGTTTTCTGGGACAAAAATTCACCGGGTGTATGGCTGAAGCCCTCCAACAGGTGACATCCGGCCCGGGTGCCTATCTCATGTCTCCTGACCAGCCGGGAGTGCTTGTTCCCGGTGCAGATGCCGATATCATCATAGTGGATCACTCCCATACCTGGGCCCATGTCACCCAGAGTCTGGTAGGGGGAGACACAGTTTTTTCAACCAGAATCCAGGAGGCAGTGGCATGAATACCATAGGTGTCAATATTGATGCGGTCCGTATCGACGGTTCACTGGACCGGCTGTACCAGGATCTGCAGGCATTTGAAAAAATCGGCCTCAAAGCGGTCGAACTGCCGGTGCACGGCCTGGATGCCGTTTTAAACGGCACCCTGTGTCCGGCCAGGACCAGAAAGGTTTTGTCCCTGCTGGCAGACTTTGATTTCTGTTATTCCATTCATTCCCCCAACCCGGTGAACCTGATGGACAAAAAAGATCCTGCCCTGCACAAAGCGGTGCTGGAGGCCTCCCTGGAATTTGCCCGGCAGATCAGTGCACAGGTGGTGGTGGTGCACAGCGGCCGGTTCATCCCTGAAGAAGAGTTTTTCGTCACCCCTGCCCGGTCCCTGACAGCATCAGAACAGCATTGGATGCTGGAATCAGAAGCGCAGATTTTGCAGGACCTTGCTGGAAAATATCCGGATGTCATGATCGCCCTGGAAAACGCCCGCCCCTACCTGAGCCAGAGCCCTTACACCTATGCGGAATGTATGGTTCCCCTCAAGGAACAGATCCTGCGGGTCAACAAAGACAATGTAAAAATCACCCTGGATTTCGGCCACCTGTTCATGGCATCCCGGTTCTACGCATTTGATCCCCTGGCAGCGGTAAGACAGATAAAAGAGCAGGTGGTCCACACCCATGTGCATGACAACTTCGGAGGAACGGTGCACCACTGGGAAAAGCAGCAGACCCACCAGCTGCCATTCGGCAAGGGCGATTCCCACATGCCGGTTGGATACGGACAGATCCCCATCCAGGCAATCCTGGATATCCTGCTGCCCGATTATGACGGGCTGTTGATCATGGAATTGCGCAGCCGCTATTTTTCCGATATCAAAGTCTCCCTGGACAACCTGTCCGCCCTGGCGGCGGCAAGTAACGGCCGGACCTGAAAGGCCGTGACCGTTGAAAATGAATAAGGAAAAAAATTACCATTTTGAACAACTTACAATAATGATAGGGGCAATATGAACAAAGTTCTTTTTATCTGTGGGCACAACAGCGGCAGAAGCCAGATGGCGGAAGCACTGCTGGCTGAAATGGGCGGCAGTGACTTTACCGTTCAGAGCGCCGGACTTCATCCGGCGGAAGCGGTAAATCCCCTGGTGGTTGAGGTGATGCAGGAACTGGGAATCAATATGTCCGGACACACACCCAAATCCGCTTTTGACCTCTTCAAGTCCGGTGAACTGTTCACCCATGTGATCACGGTCTGTGACAAGGAAACCGATGAGAACTGCCCCATTTATCCGGGCATTCAGAAACGTGAGAACTGGCCCTTTCCAGACCCGGAAAAACTGACCGGCACCCATGGGGAAAAGCTGGTACAACTCCGGAAAATCAGGGATGCCATCAAGACGCGGATTGCAAACTACTTCCGCCTGACTGATTCCTGACAATCACTTTTCCATTCATCTGCAATTTTAATCCTTGACAAATAGTAGCCTTTAAGCTACTATTTGTCGTTAATGGATGTTACCGAAAAAATTGTAAAAGAATTCATCACCAAAAACGGAAAAAACCCTTTCAAAAACTGGGTTGACAACCTTAAAAATATCCATATTCAGGCAAAGATTGATATCAGGATTGCCAGGCTTCGGCTTGGAAACTTCGGAGACACAAAACCTGTTGGACAGGGTGTGCATGAATTAAGAATTCATTTTGGTCCTGGATACCGCATTTATTATGGAATTGAAGATGAAAAAATCATTCTTTTGCTTTGCGGTGGTGAAAAAAAGTCTCAAAAAAAAGATATCCAAAAGGCCATCACCTACTGGAAAGAGCATAAAGGAGAAAAATAGTGGCAACCACAGATTATAAAAATGGGCTTATGCAACGGTTGCAGGATCCGGTGTACGCTTCTGAGTATCTGAATGAAGCTTTGAAAGATGGTTCCCAGGAATTGTTCATGCTGGCACTTCGGGATGTAACAAAAGCAAAGGGTATGGCCCGGGCAGCCAAAGAAGCGAACCTGAACCGTGAAACAATGTATAGAATGCTTTCTGAAAAAGGAAATCCAAATCTCTCGAGCCTGAACAAACTGCTGGACACATTAGGCCTGACATTGGTCATCTCAGAAAAAAAATATCATGAGGAACCAGCAATTGACAATGTGGCTGCAATTGATTAAATTACAACCTTGAGTCTGGATGGCTAATTTCCAATCTTGGGCAGTTGCCGCATTTGACCTGCTCAAATCAGGTGAACTTTTCAAAAGTCATATTTTTCGTATATCCGCTTATCACCTGAACTGCATCCAATATGTCTTGAATCCTGGATCGCCAGTTTCTATGCCA
>Ga0209949_1000618_pt1 | contig 18428 bp, 15 predicted proteins | sample SalPonC_black_MG_FD_185711 | JGI IMG/M metagenome (GOLD analysis project Ga0209949, IMG submission 185711) | Salt pond soil microbial communities from South San Francisco under conditions of wetland restoration - Salt Pond MetaG... | ecosystem: Environmental > Aquatic > Marine > Intertidal zone... | reverse complement strand
TTCTTCCGTAACGTTTTTCAATTTTCCTCTTTGCATGAAAAACCTGACTAAAGCGAGAGGGTAATATGTCTGTCAAGTGCAATTTGATTGCAAATTGGGCTTGCTTTTTCTGGAAAAACAGTATGTCATAGAATATCCCCTGTTGCGCCAGCTCATTTTCTTCTGCTATATCAGCAATGACGCGCTCATTATTCAAAATGGAGCGGCTATAATCTCCTATGCTGCTGTTCTCCTGGCTTGCCCGAACGAGCCCATCCACCGCCTCCAGCATGGCTTCATCATCTTCCTGAATAAAATGCGGAATAATGAAATAATTCAGGGAGTAAAAGCTACGGGTCAATTTCGACAAGGCAAATCTCCGCGCTCCTTCCAATATTTTTACCGCTTTGGGTGAAGCCGGAAACATTTTAAAGGAGTCTTTCGGGTTGAAACCGCTTCGGGAAAAGGTCAAATCATTGACCGTAAATCCCAAGGTGTCTATCCGCCCCCATACCTCCGGTGATTCCTGGTAGGTGATGGCGCAAAGTTGATCCTCGGCGCGGCTTTTTTCATAATACTTGCTGTAAGCTTCTGCTTCAAACAATTCAATATTCCGGGAAAACTCCCCCAGCCAGCGGTCGTTCACCCTAAAGGTCAGCAGATACCGGTCATCCGGATTGCCGTTGAAAGACAGCAGTTGTTGCTCGATATACTGCAGGGCCGCTTCTTTTTGTCCCTTGGATTGAAAGTATAGATTTCCTTCATTGGAAAAAGCCCGCTCCAGCCTGCTCATGAGCTTTCTGACATTCTCGGCGTGATCCTCTTCCTTGCCGGAGGGGTAGAAATAATCCGTCGGAACCAAGGGTGCTCCTCTGGCTCCTTTAGGTTTGCGGTACAGATAATTTTTCAGCAAGGCAGGCTTGAAAGGCTCTATGCTATAACCGTTTTTAATTTTTCCATCCTCGATATCAAAATAAATTACCTTCGCTTTATCCAATTCCACTTTCGGGAAAGGATGCTGCCAGGGGGAGAAGTAATCCGCATACTTCTCCTCTTGTTGAATGGCTTTACCAAGCCGGTATAAATTTTTGATCATCGTTTTCTACATTTTTCATGGGCAATATTACAGTGGTGCATTGTCAACTACCGTCAATCCCTCTCCGGTCAAATTTATTTATCCGGGGTGCAGCCTATCTGCACGCAGTCCGGGTTATGATAGTGTAATTACCATGTATCGTTATGCTCTGTCGGGATTTGAAAAACCGAACTTGTTTTTTCTTCCATTTTTTCCGAAATTCGCATTTGCGCCCCTCCGGAGATAGCATCTCCGGACCGACGCCCCGAACGGGACGTTTCTTTTTTTATTCAATTATTGTTTCATTCTTCCTGAATAGATTTGTACCTCTTATCGCTTTCTCAATTTCCCCCTGACTCACTTATTTCCGCTTTCCGACTTCCTCCCCCCTCCTGCGTCTGATCGGGCAAGCTTTCCGGTTTAAAAATCAAACTCTCCGATTCTTTTCCGCAGATATTGTTTCAGTTCCTCCGGTTCCACCACTGCGACTTGTCCCGGCAGGCCGAGGATAAACCGTCCGATGCCGTGCCAGTCGCGGACCATGCCGTCGAAGATAGCCCGGCCTTTGTGGGTGCGCACGAAAGGGCGGGCGTCGGGGTATTCTTCGAGGAGGAGTTGGTGGGCCCGTGTGCTCAGTTTGAGGGTAACGGTCAGCCAGCGGGGGCCGGTCCAGCCGAAGATATCGAGGGTGCGGCTTTCGTGTTCGCCGGTGATGGGTTCGTCGAGAATTTCCACGTCGCTGATCCGTTCGATTTTAAACTGCCGGTAGTCCTTTCTATCGAGGTCAAAGGCAAAGATGTAGGTGTAACCCTGTTGGAACTCCACCGGCTCCACGTAACGGGTGCCGACTTTCCCTTCGCCGGTATAGTAATTGTGCAGCCGTACGCGCCGTTCCGACTCCAGCGCCTGCCCCAGCGTTCGGATGTGTTCATAGACGTTGAACTTGACGAGGCTTTGCATCAGGGGCGCCAAAGTGTATTGCCGGTTGAGCTTGTGCAGCAGCCGATCGCGCAGGGGATGCCCCGCTGGCGCCTGCCAGAGCAGGTCCTGCAGAAAGCCGGCCTCCTCGGTGTCCAGCAGTTTGCCGTCCTCATGAGTAAAGTCTACAAGCAGAAAATACCGGTAGTGCTCATCATGATCAATTTGGTAGCCGATAGCCTGAAGCAACCTGATATAACGGTAACCTGTCTCCGGCGAAATTTCAAGTATCTCTGCTAATCTGGCCACCTTCCGGTAGGGCCGCTGACTGAGCAGCTGTATCAGCCGGAAAACACGGTAGAGTTTTTGTTGATCATTCATATCAAAGTTTTTTTTGGGGACCTGCTGTACGGACGGTTTCAACCGCCAAGGAATGCATCGTGTTTTGCGCGAATAACCATAGCTTTCTCGTAAGGGCACAGAAATACTGACACGGTGAAAACATGGAGTCTCAAAAGCTGGAGGAGGAGAGCGAATGCAGATAGCTGAAGGAAGATAAACAAAAGATCCTTCATGTTAAAGGAAAAGATGTGTTTTTGACAGAAGAGACAGGCAACCCACCATTTCGCGACGTGCTTTTAGTGGACATCGCAAATGAGATACAGTACATGGTGCGGTCACTTTTCGGGGAATATTTCCTGAAGATCCAATTCGAAATCCGGAAAAATGCCAACCTTCACTTTGTCTGTTCTAACATAAGGACGTCCCCGGAGTTGGTACTTCTGATCAGCATCCAGGGTATATACCAGCAGCGTCTGTTCATGCGGATGAACAACCCAATACTCCTTGACGCCGGCGCTTTCGTAAAGCTGGAATTTTTCTGTAAGGTCTTTTTCAGAAGTACTCACAGAGAGTATCTCAATGATCCAGTCCGGCGCTCCGAGACACCCCTTGATGTCCAATTTACCCAGATCGCAAATGACGCTGATATCGGGTTGCACAACGGTTTCGATTTCCTCTTCACCGGTCCGGTCCGGAGGCATGGGGAGTCGCACATCGAAGGGAGCGTGAAAGACTTTGCATGCTTTGCCTTTCAGATAAGCATGAATAGCGCCGTGTAAATTACTGGAAACTTCCTGGTGATACAGGTCGGGGGCGGGTGTCATTTTGAAAATCCGGCCCCGGATTAATTCCACCATTTCATCCAGTTGCCATTCCAGATAGTCGGCGTAGGTATATTTTTTAGATGGATCCAGATCGTGGAGCTTGGTGACCATAAGCCGTTGTATTTGGTTCAAAATAATGATTTTTCCTGTTACTCACCACCAGATTTTGAAGGGTTTGGACTCCTCCTCGATCCGGTGGAAGTACTTCATCGGGAAGTCGGGTTATATCCCTTCCAGGAGATCTGGAAACCGGAAAAAATCGAGGCCTTTACGGGAGATGAGGAACTGCATTTCCCCGATTTTGCGCATCGGCGTCGTAAAATGTTTGACCAACTGCCGGTAGCGCTCTGTTGCGCTAAGGGCCATCAGCGGGATTGCGATCAATTCTTTACCGTACAGGCGCAACAAGGCAAATCCCAACAACTCTACTTCTGTTTCCGATAAGTTGTCCTCCTGTGGAAATTGAACGTCTTCCAGTCCTATCCACTCAAAAAACAGCCGGTACGCTGCACCCTGCTCTTCCATCTCCGGGCGCTCCAGCATCATGGAGCCACCTGCACCGTGGAAGAGCTTTCGAGCCTCCGCGATATCTCTTAACAGTTGGCGTACGAAGCGTTTATTAGGACTGTTTTCATTTTCCCAAGCTGCGCGGCATTCATCGTACTGTATGAGCACTGTCATCCAGCAGTCTTCCAGTTGTTCTATCTCCGTCCATTCTTCAGGCGGCTTGCGACGAATGGCCTCCACTTCTTCCTGCCAGTCGTCCATACAAGTGCAATGTTTCACGCCGAAGGGACAAAGATCCACGTTGTACGTACAATATTCGATAGTGGTCATCCCCCAATCACTGACAAAGCATTTCCTGGCCAGCGCCTCCACAAAAAACCGGTACTTAAGGGCCGGCGGCAGCGCTTCCGGAATGGCCAGGCTTATGCCGTAAGAAAAGTACGTCTGCTCCAAAGCCTCCACCACACTTTCCTGCTGTTCCGGCGTCAGCCGCTCCGCTGGGGGAAAGGCCTCCTCCTTCAATCCGCAGTGCTGCCCCAGACTTATCGCCGGCTCATCGTGCAGATACCGCTCGACTTCGGCGATGTGATCTTCCGGTTCTGGAGATTGAGGGAGCGGGTCCGGGCGCCAGGCCGCGGCAATATCCTGGAGTAGGTGGTTGAGGTATTGACGCATGGGGAGTTGGTTTTCTTGAAGCTGATTGTCCTGCTAATACTGTCGAATTTTACAATTTTACAGAAAATCGCGTTTCAATTCCACTCTGGTGCGATTAAAGCAGGGACAGGAGACAAGAAGTTGAACAGCGCGCTGTTGGCGTCGACGCTGCCGAAAATGTACAGGCCTTCCACTGCTTCCACGGGCAGGTACTTGGGCTTGCCCTCGCGCCTCTGCGCATCTATTTGACGCCCTCGATCTCCAGCGCCTGCCGGCGGGCAGCGCGCTGGGAGTAACTGGTCTCGTCGATGAACTTCCCTTCCGCCACCAGTGCGCTGTGATGCTCCATATTAATGCCGTTGGCGAAGAGCCACAGCTTGCGGTGGCAGAGATGGAGGTAAGCGATGTGGGTGCCGGTTATTTGTTGAACCATAATGTTCTGTTTTGTATTTTTATATCAAACAAACCAGGTATGATCACCGATATTAATCAGCTCGATCTCAGCAAGCGGTACACTTATGCCGAATACCTTAACTGGCAGTTTGACGAAGTAGTCGAACTCATCCGGGGTAAGGTGTTCAGAATGTCTCCCTCTCCCAGTACCTCTCATCAACGGCTTTCGGGCAACCTGTTTCGGCTCATCGCCAATTATCTCGTCGGTAAGCCCTGTCAGGTTTTCGCCGCGCTTTTCGACGTTCGCCTGCCGCTTCCCCCAGGCCGGCAGACCAGCGATCAGATCGACACTGTTGTACAGCCCGATATCAGTATCATCTGCGACTCCGCTAAGATCGACGAAAGAGGTTGCCAGGGAGCTCCAGACTGGATCGTCGAAATTCTTTCTAAAGGTACCGCCTCGAAAGACCTCACCGAAAAGTACCAACTTTACGAACACGCCGGCGTACGCGAATACTGGGTAGCCCACCCCCACGAAGGTACACTGCTCATCTACCGTTTAAATGAAAATGGCCGTTATCAACTCCTCCGCCAAACGCCCTTTACGAGGGAGGAAAAAGCGCCATCCGGCATTTTCCCCGAATTTAAAGTGGATTTGGCGGAAGTTTTTGAAGAGTGATGCCAAGAATTTTTCAATACAGAAATTAGATTCAAATCATATTAACCGTTTCGTTCTTGCTTTACTTACGTAAATTTTCAAATATTCTTACTCGTCAACTCATTTGACCAAGCATAAGGAAAGCATAAGCTTTTCACTGTACTTTCTATCTGAAAGAAAGCAACATTTGAGAAGTGGAAGCAAGGACTCCGGTTTCAATCCTTGTTATCGTGGAAGTCCTATCTGAAGGAAAGAAGGTTAGGCTTATCGCGCTGGGAAGTCTGGGTTTCAATCCTTGTTATTGTGGAAGTCCTATCTGAAGCAAGAAAGACGTACAATTTCGTGCGGTAGATCCTTAGTTTCAATCCTTGTTATCGTGGAAGTCCTATCTGAAGCTCGAATTCAACATCGTGCCGATGACGCTGGTTGTTAGTTTCAATCCTTGTTATCGTGGAAGTCCTATCTGAAGCATAGTCTCCTGCTTTAGCTTTTCCTCAGCGATTTAGTTTCAATCCTTGTTATCGTGGAAGTCCTATCTGAAGATCAATGATCGGATTGAATCGGCTGATCCTTATTTTGTTTCAATCCTTGTTATCGTGGAAGTCCTATCTGAAGAGGATTCAAGAGATCAATGAATCCCTGGACAAGTAAGTTTCAATCCTTGTTATCGTGGAAGTCCTATCTGAAGAGAAGAGGTAGTTGCCGCGGCGTTCGATCTGCTTTTGTTTCAATCCTTGTTATCGTGGAAGTCCTATCTGAAGTTATTTCATCTTATGGGAAGTTGAGGTGTGGGCTGAGTTTCAATCCTTGTTATCGTGGAAGTCCTATCTGAAGCCGACCTGGCCCGGTCCATTCGCGTAAGCGTGAAAAGTTTCAATCCTTGTTATCGTGGAAGTCCTATCTGAAGACGTCGAAGCATGGACTACTTTTGAAAGCTGGCTGGAGTTTCAATCCTTGTTTTCGTGGAAGTCCTATCTGAAGTTTGAATACCTGAAACGTCTTAGTATTGCCGACTTCGGTTTCAATCCTTGTTATCGTGGAAGTCCTATCTGAAGTCGGCTGTGAAGACTTCTACACCCCCAAGCACGATAGTTTCAATCCTTGTTATCGTGGAAGTCCTATCTGAAGAATATCAGATATATAGCGGATGCGGGAACAGAACGTGGTTTCAATCCTTGTTATCGTGGAAGTCCTATCTGAAGCTGGAAAGTATTTTTTGCCGGACGACACACTTTTGTGTTTCAATCCTTGTTATCGTGGAAGTCCTATCTGAAGTGGAAAGTATTTTTTGCCGGACGACACACTTTTGTGTTTCAATCCTTGTTATCGTGGAAGTCCTATCTGAAGTTAACGTTGGAAACATAACAACAGCAGCACACGGAAGTTTCAATCCTTGTTATCGTGGAAGTCCTATCTGAAGGTTTTTCGTCCACACAGGAAATGCAGGAATATTTGTGTTTCAATCCTTGTTATCGTGGAAGTCCTATCTGAAGTTTTCAGTCATTGTATGAAAGCCTTTAAATCAACATGTTTCAATCCTTGTTATCGTGGAAGTCCTATCTGAAGAGTATTTTTTCACCATTGCGGCTTCACTTTTCCTTAGTTTCAATCCTTGTTATCGTGGAAGTCCTATCTGAAGACATTCCCCGTCGCCACTTCCGAAAACTGGAAAAATGTTTCAATCCTTGTTATCGTGGAAGTCCTATCTGAAGACCTGATCGCCGCTGTCGTCGGCTTCCTCGGCACAATGTTTCAATCCTTGTTATCGTGGAAGTCCTATCTGAAGCCGAAGAAAGATACAGGCAAATTGAAGCTGTGAAAATGTTTCAATCCTTGTTATCGTGGAAGTCCTATCTGAAGCTCGGAAGATGACGCGAGCATATCTATCACCTTCGCGTTTCAATCCTTGTTATCGTGGAAGTCCTATCTGAAGCTTTCGATACACCCATTTTCGCCTTTCAGCAGCTTTTGTTTCAATCCTTGTTATCGTGGAAGTCCTATCTGAAGTTTACGATTGAGGATGTGGATTCGAACGGCGGAACGGGTTTCAATCCTTGTTATCGTGGAAGTCCTATCTGAAGGGAACGGGCCAAGCACGAAGATGAGGAAGAGAAAACGTTTCAATCCTTGTTATCGTGGAAGTCCTATCTGAAGCCTTGTTAGGAAATCTTTCGCTTCCTAGATGGGATAGTTTCAATCCTTGTTATCGTGGAAGTCCTATCTGAAGACACGGCAGAGCACACAACAGAGCTGGCGAAAAGCCGTTTCAATCCTTGTTATCGTGGAAGTCCTATCTGAAGCAGTTTTAAGGACTGGAGATATTATGACAGAAAGAAGTTTCAATCCTTGTTATCGTGGAAGTCCTATCTGAAGGTGTATTCGGACGTTCCCCAAAAGTTCCGCTGACAGGTTTCAATCCTTGTTATCGTGGAAGTCCTATCTGAAGTGGATCGAAACGGCGGGGCCGGGGTGACGTTTTACGTGTTTCAATCCTTGTTATCGTGGAAGTCCTATCTGAAGACTGTTGCAGGCCGCCGGCCGCCTGTACTACATACCGTTTCAATCCTTGTTATCGTGGAAGTCCTATCTGAAGTACCCTGCCCCACCTGAAAACAGGCTTCCTGTATTCCGTTTCAATCCTTGTTATCGTGGAAGTCCTATCTGAAGTAAACAGGTAGCTCATCCACTCGGCGGCGATCCGGGGTTTCAATCCTTGTTATCGTGGAAGTCCTATCTGAAGAAGTCATCCCGGCTAATTCTATTCGGGTCGAATCGATGTTTCAATCCTTGTTATCGTGGAAGTCCTATCTGAAGTCGCACCTGGAGCACTATACAATATTGCCGACCTCGAGTTTCAATCCTTGTTATCGTGGAAGTCCTATCTGAAGAGTCATCCCGGCTAATTCTATTCGGGTCGAATCGATGTTTCAATCCTTGTTATCGTGGAAGTCCTATCTGAAGCCGTCTCTTTTCGCACCGTGTTGATAATGAGGCTGATATGAGAAAGCCGGAAATTTTAAAATGGAAAAAGAACCGTCTGTCAAAGAGCATTTTCGGCTGTTTTTGGATGTTTTTCCGAATTGGCAACCCATTGCATAGCAGCCGTTTAGCCGCTGTTTTTGCACCTTTAAAAATAAGTTCGCCGCCGGAAGGGCGGTTTCAGCGGATGCAGATATTGCGATAGGTGCAATGCGTGCAGCGGCTTTTATAGCGCGTGGCCCGGGGGAAGCGGTTATCCTGGATGATGCGCCGGATGGATTCGGCGGCTTTCCGGACGGTTTGCTTATCGTCCGGCGTTACCGGGATTTCCACCACCTTGTTGTTGCTGCGCGTGTAGACGAGGTATCCGCGATTAACGGGTTTTCCGAAGTTATCCTCGATCAGCCAGGCGTAGCAGAACAGCTGGGTTTTGTATGTATTATACACTTTTTCATCGTATCGTGCAAATTTATAATCGAGCGGAGCCATGGAGCCGTCGGCGAGTTCCAGGACCTCATCAATGCGGCCGCGCAGGAGATCGTTGGTGAGGTACTGGTCGTCGTGACGGGCGGTGACGCCGAGGCGGCGGCGCAGGTAGTTTTTGTTGCGCTCCAGGCGCTCGTCGTGCAGGTGGCGGCCGCGCATGACCTTGTAGTTTTTCTCCTCGTACTGCGGGATGCTCAGCACGTACTCGAAGTAGGTGAAGCGCGGGCAGTAGAGGTGCTGGATGATATGGGAAGGCGTGATGCTGATCATAGGAAGAGGGCTTTGACGTCGTCGGTAATCATTTTCTTGTCGAAGGCCTGACCGAGCAGGATGGTGGCGCGCAGCTCCTGTTTGGACATGGGGAAGATGTACACCTTGTCGCGGTCGGGGTTGATGAGGGCTTCGATCTGCAGCTGCATCGTGTCGCGCTGTTCGGCGTCGATGGTTCCGAGAAAGACCGAATACTGCACGCGGTACAGCCCCGTCTGTTTGCAGATGCGGGCCACCTTTGTTCTGGCCTTGTCATTTTCGATATCGTACAATACCCAGGCAATCATATTTTTCCTATTTCCTATTTCCTATTTCCCAATAAGCGTATTCGCGAACCGGTGCGCATCCATCTGCATTGCGTTCATGCGCGTCTGGTTGCGGCCCTGGTAGCGGATTTTGTCCACTTCCGTAAACTGGTTGAGGCGTTCGATGAGCAGTTGTTTGCCTTCCTTGACGAGGGTGACGCCGTCGGCCAGTTCGGCGGTGTGCGACTGGTTGATGCGTTTGCCGGCGAAGAGGCGGAAGACGACCTCGTCGACGTAAATGCGGTAGGGCTCGATGAAGTCGAACACCATGCTCTTCTGGTTGTAGTCGTCGCGGTGGAGGAAGCCGACGTAGGGGTCGAGGCCGGCGATCATCAGGGCTTTTTCCACGCGGTTGTAGAGAACGCCGTAGCCGTAGTTGAGGAAGGCGTTGAAAGGGTCCTGGGCGGGACGGAAGCTGCGGCCGTCGAATTGATGATCAACGGGCAAGACCTTACTCAGGGTTTCGAAGAAGAGGCGGCCGGCGGTGCCCTCCAGTCCGCGCAGGGTGTCAGCGATGGCGTCAACGGAGGCGGCGCCGTCCTGCAGGCGGATGCTTTGGCGCAGGTTGTCGATTTTATCGACTTTCTCCTGTAGAAAGTCTGCGTGACGTTTGCGGTGTTTCTTCAGGCTTTTGATGAATTCGAGCTGGTTCTGAAGCTTGCGGTCGAGCCACCCGATGACCCAGCGCACGCCTTCGCCGTTAAGGCTGGCCTCCAGCTGTCGCTTGCGAATGCGGGTGGTGCTGCCCAGCTTGCTGTGCCAGATGCGCCCGAGCGGGAAGCCGCTGCTGTCGGCGAAGATGATGTCGATGTTGTTTTGAAGAGCCAACTGCACCGCGTCGGTACTCAGAGCCGCCGAGGTGGTCATGATGATCGAGGTGACCTTGTGGGCGGCGAAGTGGTGCTTGTGAGCCGGCCCCTCCTCCTGTGGGACGCGGACTTCGAACATGGCTTCCCTGACGTGGAGGTAGGTACCGTAAGAGTTGAGGTATAACTGCATGAGCGAAAATGGTTTTCGCCTGCAAGGTAAGCAGAAGGATTGTCAATTAGCGTCAATCCCCTGTGACAGCCAGTTTTTCCAACTGGGAAATCCATTCGTCAAAGTGCCTGCACTTCTCCCGAAGAAAATCCATTCCGGCAGATTCAGCAATGAGCGCCCCACTGCTCACTTTATCGTATTCCGGAATCACCTTTTGAATCCTTTTAGAGGGAGCTTTCTCTTTCCCTTCATTGAGCAATTCAGGATTTCCGCCAACAGCTTCCAATTGTTTTTCCAATTCCCGGATCGCATTTTCATTTTCAAAATATTCCAATTCGAGATTTTTGGGATCAGCAAGCACCAAAGCCTCGAATTCATGCAACTGGATATAGGGTATAAAACGCCGGTCACCGATATCTTTTCGCATGGCTTCTTCCAGAAAATTCACTTTTTCATAGGGGGCATTCAGTTTCCGGGCCTCTTCATATGCTGGAAAATCTTTCGGTAGGGCGTAAAGATCAAACATGGTGGAGAAACGGGCTTCCGGATTGGCGTCTTCCTTAAGCCAGGTGCTTATATCTCTTTTCGCTTTTTCGTAACTGATTAACCCGCCCCGGTGCGTTTTGCTTTTGTCCTTGCTCGTCATGACCGCCCGAGCGTCGGTTGAAATTTGGAAATTTCCCAAGTGCCTGGCCAATACATTTTTTGCAAAACGAAGTTCAGTTAGCCCTTCGACCGTAATATTCAAGCGAATGAAGCTCATGGTTGACCGCCGAGGACGTTTTTCTCCCACAATTCACTCAGGCTGTATCGCTCCAGCCAGGCCTCGAGTGCGCTTTCATCCAGCTTTTTGAATTCGCTGCATGCTTGCTTATCATTTCTCTCCACCACCACGATATTATCCGCTTCGAACTCATCGACGAGGCGCTGCGACTGGGTAGCCATGATGATCTGACAGTGCCGGCTTGCCTGACGGGCCATTCCCGCCAGGATAGCGATGGCTGTCGGATGTAGTCCCAACTCCGGCTCGTCCAAAATAATAACGGAAGGCAGCGTTTCCACTGGTTGGAGAAAAAGGGTGGTCAGGGCCATAAACCGCAGAGAGCCGTCTGATATCTGGTGCGGACCGAAGAGGTAATCCGCTCCCTTTTCATACCAGTTGAGCATAATATAATTGTCGTTCTGCGCATCAGGTTCCAGTTCGAAGTCATGGAACTGGGGCATAATTTGCTGAATATGGCGGACAATTCTCCGGTAATACCTTTCCCCTTTTTGACGGATAGCATATAAAAAAGCAGCCAGGTTGCCGCCGTCACTCCTCAGGAAGCGGTTGTCATTGATGTACCCCTTATTCCGAATTTTCGAACTTTGTGAGGTATCGTGAAATTGGAATACCTGGCAATTCCTCAGCAATCTGTATATTACTTTGCTGGTTTTGGCTTCCTTTTTTCGCCTTTCCTCCAGCAAGCCAGACTCTCTGACGCCCGGCGATAAGGAAATGGTGAACGGTTTTTCCTCTTCCCGCTTATGCCAGGTCAGCTTTTCGTTTGTGAATATTAGAGTATCGCCCGCAGCGTGAGAGAGGCTGAACTCGTAAACATCCGATTCACTCTCATTCGAAAACCGGATGGAGGCTTCTATCCTGGAGGTTACCTTTGGACCGTAATAAAGCAATGAACCGGCCGACCCCCGCTCCGCAATATAGGTTTGTAATGAACCGGTCATCATGTAGTTCAACATAGAAAAGAATGAGACGAGGTTACTCTTGCCGGCGCCATTGGCGCCCAGCAATATGGTGATATCGCCGAAATCAATTTCCTGTCCTTCCGGATGGATCGATTTGTATCCTTTGAGGGTAATGGCGTCCAGTTTTATACGGTCCTTACCGGTCATAGCATTTTTTCTTTATCCCTACAATATACCATATTGCACACAAATTCCGCAGCGGAATATTTATTCCGCCCGCTCCACAGTCCCAAAGCCCCTCGACACCGCCCGCCCCAGCCCGATCCAGTCGGGCAGCACGGCGTTGGTAGTGCATTCCCCGGCGAAGGCCAGCATGCGCTGGTTCTTAAATTGGGTGGTGCGCTGCCGCACCTGCACCTGCGCAAGGATGCGCTGTTCGGGCTTCAACCAAACGCCCAGGCCCTTGAAGGCGGAAAGAATCTGCCCGCGCAGCAGGCGCTCGAGCTCGGGGCGGCGCTCCTCCTGCGGCAGGCGCAGGTACTTCTCATAATTCTTCTGGCTGAGGGGCATCCACAGGGTCTTGAAAACGTAGCGGTGAAGGGACTCGGAATAGCCCACCTCCACCTCCCGGCAGTCGAGCTCCTTGTTGTGCAGGGGATACACCCGGCCGTCGATCTCCAGCTCGCGCACCCGCAGGAAAAGGTCGACCAGCAGCTTCGCTCCCTCGCCTGCGCCCACCAGCACGGGCACGCCGTCAATCACCTTGTACTGCACCAAAGGGTAACTATAACGCAGCCCTCCGCCCGCGTAGTGGTTGTGCAACAACGGCGAATGCTCCTGAAATAAACGCCCGAAATACCCGCGCAGGTGATGGGCCTGGCGAGGCGTAAAACGGAGCTCGGGGAAGGTGAGATGGGTGAAGTGCATGGGGTGGGTTGAAGGTTTTTTGTGATAAGTGGTAGTCATGTTTCGAATTTGTAATCTGAAGTAAGAAAGCGGCGATGCGAGGTTTACAACCGTGTAGTCTGGCGCGACGCGGGAAGGGCTTAAGCGCCCATCCTTTATAAATACTTTTTCTTGAGGTAAGCCCACTTGGCTTCTTCCGGCGTCATTTTCTCCGGCTGCCTGACTAAGCCAATCATCTTCCTTACGAGGGGCGAGAAGCCGTCGCTGCGCTGGATTTTTGCTAATGCATGTACATACTCCGTCAGCAATTCATTTAGCGTTTTTTCGTGTTCCCTGGCGTACATCTCTGCGTCCTGGAAAGTTTGTTCATCGATCTGAATGGAAACTTGTGTATTCATTTTTTTCCTTTTGGAATAAAAACCGTTAAGATTATTGAAAAATTCCTTCCTCTTCAAACATGTCGAATTAGTTCAAATATTTACCGACTCATTCTCTCGCGGTTGTTCGAAGAGGCCGTAGCCGGTTTTCAGGTCGTAATACCTTGGATAGGTGGTTTTGTCCAGGCGGATAATAGGATTTTCATCTTCCTCATAAGAAGAAGGTAAAGCCTTCTGAGGAAATTGGACAACGTATTGCAACAACCTTGGCCGGAGTTTTCTAAGCGCGTCTTTTCGCTCCCAGCGGTCTTTCACTTCTTTAATTATTTGCTCATATGCTTGCCAGATGCCATGTGAGGCCTCGCAATAATCGATGAAGACGCTATAGTGGTTGAGGTGTTGCTTGATCAGTTTGAAATTGTCATTGACCTTCTCAAACTGCAAATTTTTCATCCAGTCGATCATTTGTGAATGGGCGTTATTATCGGCAATCTTTGCTCTTATCTCTTTGGCGTAATCCTCATTTATGGTAAAAAAGTCACTTTCAGGAATAACCCGGCCGCCACTGCGCTCTATAGCGCGATCCAGGACAGCCTCGGTGATGTGTATGAGCACCTTATCGTAAATACCGGAGCCTTTTTCACTTTTGAATAGCCGGACTTCACCCTTTCCTTTCAACCCATTCCGGTTGCAGCGGCCGGCCGACTGGTTAATGCTGTCGAGCGGCGCCAGATCGCGATAAACAATATCCAGGTCGATATCAACTCCAGCCTCCACCACTTGGGTGGTTACTACGATGAGCTGTTTGTCTTCCGGAGGGTTTTTGATTTTCTCAATGCGTTCCCGGCGCAGTACCGGTAATACGGCGGCGGAGAGGTATTCCAGTTCAGCATCGGGATTCAGCCTTTCGAGTTCCCTGAATACCTGTTGAGAGGCTTTCACCTTATTCAGAATGATCAAAAACGATTTATCCCGGTTGGCTTCCATGGCTTCCTGAAAGCGTAGAATTAAAGCTTCCAGAGACAAGGCTCCTTCTTTCCAAAGCGACAGGTCGAGCCGGATGCGATCCATGCCGGTGAAAAAGGCGCGCGTCTGGGTATGAGTGGGATCGGTGAGCTCCGCCACTTCGCGGCCGGAGATGAGAAAAGGCTGAGTAGCTGTTACGAAAATAAAGCGGGTATTGAAGTAATCGTACAGCGCTTGAAACATCACCTCCACCGTTTCAAAATACTTGGCCGGAATATTCTGAACCTCGTCCAGAATGATAATCGCGTTCGCCAGATTGTGGAACTTACGCAACTTCCGGTTCCGGTTGGAAAAGATCGTTTCGAGCAGCTGCACGAAGGTGGTTACCGTGAAGGGGTATTCCCAGCCTTCGGTGAAGTATTCCTTTTCAGAATCGGACAGCTCCTCATTATCTTCTTTTCGTCCGGGCCAGTCGGAAAGATAATGATGCCGGGCAAGGTAGCCGTCCTTTATGCCGATCCGGTCAAATATCTTCTCCAGTACCTGGGCGTTCTGGTCGATGACCGAAGTGAAAGGCAGACAGTATATTATTCGCGGAATGGTTGCACCTCCCTTTTCTTTGTATTGTTTCGCCAGCAAGTTCTGTAGCTGAAATGCCGCGTTAAAGGCGGTCAGGGTTTTCCCGAGGCCGGTGGGTAAGGTAATGGAATAAAAAGGAGTATCGGGGTGTTTCCTGATGTTTTCCTCCACCATTTGATAGGCTTTCTCCCGAAGGTGATCAATAGGCTTTGCGGGGATTCCGCCGAACTCCTGAAGCTTAAAACCGGCAACGGCGCCCGAGTCAAATAAATGAACCCGGCCTATGCCCTCCCGGGCCTGCAGCATCATGTCGCCCTTATCGGCGGCGAGTAGGAGGGAGAAGAGAAAAAGAGTCAGCAAGTAAGGATGTGCGTCTTCGGTGGGTAACGATCGGCTCACCTTTCTCCAGAATCTGGGGCCGCCGTAAGACCGTAGCAAAGTCCCCATCTCATCCGGCAGGTTAAAGGCTATGGCTTCAATGATAAGCCGGTAATCCTCCCTGTCGGTCCGTCCCCATTGTTCGAGCAGCACCTCTTCCTGTTCGGGATCCAGCATGAACTCATCCTCCGAAAAGTTTTTCAAATTGCCGTGATGGCGTTTTACTACTTCCAGTAAGATGGCGCGGAGCAGCATGGAGTCTTCACGAATATTGGACTGTTGGACATAAGCGCCCAGTTGGGCGTGGGAGCCCAGCATGGAATTATTAGCCAAGGCTTCCTCTAATTCAAAGCGGGCATTTTTGTTATAAAAGTGATCAATGTATGCGGCATCAATGCCTTCCTTCCGCGGATTTTCCTCGTGGATAGCCTTGATGATTTTATATTGAAAAAAGGCTGTCGACTTTCCGAAATCATGAAAATAAACCAAAACCCGGCGCCAGTATTCAAGTTGATCCGGAGATGCGAAGGAGGGCTGAATGTATTTTGCCGACAGCACTTTTGAAGAAATATTGTCCACCTCGCTCAAATGCCGGGATAACGGCCGGTCCGGATGTGAAATCAGTTTAGAATAAGACGACATTTGTTATACCTTGTTTATTTTCCAGAACAGCCAACTCCTTTACCTTAGCAAAAACCGGCTGTCCGTTTTGATCCAGAATGATATCATCGCGGTCCAATACATTTCTATTTTCGTCCATTTCCAACGCATACTGTGAAATTTCCATGATCCGGTTTCCTCCCTGGAAAGTCCTGCTATTATCCAGAGATATTAAATTTCTTTTGGAAATCACGGAATGAACTGGTTGAGTTGATGAGGGAGACGAAGGCTGATAAGCCCATTCGCCGCTGAATTCGAACCCCGCCAACAAATTTGCCAACCCCAACGAAGGGGTGAAAACGCTTTGTTTGGATTGAAGCCCCTGCTTGAGATCATCCTGCAAATGATGGTCTGTATGGGTAAAATAAATTCGATAATGGGGGCGGTGCACAAATTCCATCAGAGTCGGTTTGCGGTTACCCGTAGCTTTCATGGGGCCGAAAACGGCGCGCAAGTTGATGTTGATCCGTTGAAACGCTAAGGGACGCATTATCTGGATACCGATCTTGCAGGCGCCGGGCTTAAAGTGCCTAAGGTACCGGTTATCCTGCTTGTCGAGGCCCACAATGGCGCCCACGGTGCCGTATACCGCGGTTTTGACCGGTATAGGATAGGTGAGCGCCGTCGTTGTAGCGTATATTTTTTTATAATGCGCGTAAGCTCCCCACAGATCGAAAGCAATGATTCGATCCATTGTGATCAGTTATTTTGGTTGAAAAATAGGCGCGGACAGGCGCAGGCGATCGTCCTGCTGTACGAAAATATTGTCGATCTTTTCTTCGTACTTTTCCAAAAGTGCATTCAGCCTGCCGGTATTCAGGGTGTAGTCTTCCACATCCGTAATGGCATCTGGTTTAACGCCCTGGTCGTACTCCATATCCAGCCGTTCCAGTAAATCGCCGATGAAAAACTGGGGTTCTTTATAATCAATTTTGAGAAGCAGCCGGGGCATGTGCCCTTTTTTGGAGCGGCTGAGCAAGCCTTTCGTACCGTCCCACATAGCGGTGAGCAGACGCTGAACATCATCCTCAGTCAGCTGAGTATGACGCGCCGCGTTCTCGTTGATCACCCCGTGAAAACCGATCAAACCGTAGGTGATGTTGTATTCTTCGCGGAAGGTGCGTTGCTGAGCCCCCTCCGAGGAGGCAAAAGCCCCCGTCCCCTTGATAAAATTGACATTTACCCGGTGCAGGCTTCGGCCCATGCCGAATTGTACCGGCCCGGTAAGGTTGAACACCTTTGCTTTGGCCTTCGGAGCGGAGACTCCACCGAAGAGCCGTACATCAATAAACTTCCCGATAAATTCCTCCTTGTCTTTGTAGGATTTGCTCCGTTGTTCGCCGGTAACGGGTTTCCCGTCCTCATCGCGAATAAAGATATCCTTGTCGGGGTCCGACCCGTCGTGGCCGTTCTCCATCAGGTAATCGCGAACGGTCCGCTTCAGACGAACGTCGGTAACCAGGCACTCGCCTGACCCTTCGTCTATTCTGGGCTTATTGGCGTCCAGCGGATCGCCGTTGGGATTGCACATTTTGCAGTCGTAAAGGAAGAGTAGTTCACTTCGGCTAGAGATGATATCAGACATGACGATATAATTTATTTTTAGAGAATGAGGATTATTCTTCTGCGCCGGCGCTGGCCTTGGCTTCGCGGTGGGTTTCAATTTCCCGTTGGGTTGAACTCCTTTTGCATTACCAAACCGGCCGAAAAAGCGAATGAAATCTCCGCCCGGTTGGATTCGGAAGGCTCCATCAACACCGGTACGATTTCGGCGCGCAATTTCTGGATGTACTCCCTCCCACTGACGTACTTATAAAGGATATCTCCGTACTGGTTCATCTTTTCCTGCAGGCGGGGAAACAGGATTTTCAAATCACGATCGTCGAGATTGAGCCCGCTCAATCTTTCGAGAAAGGGCTCACTGCCTAGTTTTCTCCGCTGGGCTTGTAGAAGCAACTCGGTTAAGCATCCCATGTAGAAGGCTGCCTTCTTGTACGGATCGGCGAAAAATACCGGATGCGCTTCGACAAACGCATCCAGGGTTCTGGGGACAGGTTTATCTCCCATAGCTTGTCTGTTTTGGTAATTGAAAAGATTTAATTCAAGAAAAAAATGCCAGAGGGCGAAGGCCTCCTTGGTGCGAAACTGATAGCGGTTTTTATCCTCGTGCCTTTGCTTGAAAGCCTTCCGTATCTCTTCAACAAAGGCCTTCACGACAGTCACTTCATCAAGGTGGCGACCGTAGAATACCGACTCCAGAATCTGATAAAAGAAAGGGTGGAAAATGACCTCGTTATTCGCCTTGGTGGAAAAGTATCGCTGAATCCGGGAAAAGGTCACGAAGAACTCCAGCGTTTCCTTCTTTGTCTTGATCCGGTTGATTCTTCCGTAACGTTTTTCAATTTTCCTCTTTGCATGAAAAACCTGACTAAAGCGAGAGGGTAATATGTCTGTCAAGTGCAATTTGATTGCAAATTGGGCTTGCTTTTTCTGGAAAAACAGTATGTC
>Ga0209949_1000615_pt1 | contig 18493 bp, 13 predicted proteins | sample SalPonC_black_MG_FD_185711 | JGI IMG/M metagenome (GOLD analysis project Ga0209949, IMG submission 185711) | Salt pond soil microbial communities from South San Francisco under conditions of wetland restoration - Salt Pond MetaG... | ecosystem: Environmental > Aquatic > Marine > Intertidal zone... | reverse complement strand
TTAAGCCCAACACAATAGAACCTACATAATCCAGTTTTTTCTCCTTCACTAAATCAATTAATTCTTCTTCGTGTTCATCTTCATCAACAACAATTTGTTTCGCTTCAGGTATATATTCACATGCTTTCAGATACTCTTCCCGGGCTCCTTTCTCTCCTTTCTCCATTAATCGTATGCCAAATGTTATTCCCAGGATACGTGATACCCAGTAAAACTTAAAAATTTTCCACCGGTTGGGTTTTACCTCTTCGCCACTATACTCTTTCCAAAAATGATAGTGCCTCAGCTCATCATCACCGATACGTTGCAATGTTTGAGCATTTTTCTCTTCTTTTATTTGTTTCGAAAGTTTTGAATAGATTTGATATTCGGTGATTTCGTTTCGCTGAAACTGTTTGACCTGTTTTATCTGGCCGGGAGTTAGTTTATTTTTGCTCATGCCTTTATTCTTTGTTTATTTTCGCTAACAAATTTAACAAAAGAGGTTTATTTAAAAAACCACCCCCAGCAACACATTAAAATTATCGGCTGCATCGCCGTGGGCTTTCAGGGTAACTCCTCCCGATAAGTATTTAGTAAATTGATAGGAAAGGCTGTAACGCTGAAAAAAGTTGCGTGGCCTATCGGGCGCATAAAGGTAGGTCCCCCAGTGTTGTGAAAAGTCAAATTTTCCAAATCGAAAATGATGCCCCACCAAAAAGGAAAACTGCTGATGATCTTTAGAGATCTCTTTTCTTGCAAGCTCTTCTTTCTTTGCTCCATCGTTTGTATAATCCAGTCCGATGCTAAAACCATTTAATTTACTTACGGTTCTGCCTCCAAATCCGTAAATTCCTGCAATAAGTGTCTGTGTATCTGGATAATCAACACTTGCCGGAACAGTTTTGATGGTTCCGAAAGAATATATCCCATAAAAAAAATCGGTAACATACGGGATTTTTGGTCTCTCTTTAAACTTTACTGCCCCATCAGGAAAATATTCTAATCCCAAACCTAGGGTTGGAAAATTCATCCCGTAATTCGGAAGCTTTATACCTCCGTTAGAGATATGAGAATACCGGGCAAATACTATCAGTTTAGTTTTATTATTTAAAGCCAGATAAGCATTAACATCTATATAAATAATAAAACTAACAGGGGTAGAAAAAAATTTATTTTTTGGGTTTTCACTGGCATCATAGATTTTAGTCAGGTAGCTGGCTCCTACCCCCATACGGGTCGATAATAACAATCTTTCCCCACGATATAAAAAAGGTTCGGCAAAACCAATAAGACTGTAAGAAGAACCGATAGTATCCGGATTGGTTGAATAAACATAAGAAAAAGCAGCACCCATTTTTGAATAGCAATTACATTGCTTCCAGTTTTTATCTTTTAACATATACCGGGCAAATTCAACATCAGCACCGAAAGGAGATGCATCCGTAAGCTCCTCAATTTTCCCCGAATGCGGTATAATAAAGCCATAATGGCCCCTAAAGGATAAAGAAAAAGGATTTTTCTTTTTTTCCTGCCCCCTGACTATTAAACTTACTATAATACAGCAAACAAAAAGTACAATTTTTTTCAATGGCATATTATATATCAAAAAGATTAAATGTAAGAATTCAACCTGGTTTATACAATGATTTTTTGTTTCAGATAAAAATAATTATTTATTCCAAATCGTTCCAAAATAACTATGACTCATATGAACCTTTTTACTGTTTTTTAAGAAGCTGACTATTAGAAACATGTTATTTATACAAAGAATTACCGAAATCATTTTATGCATAGAAAATAAAAAGTTATTAACATGCTGTTAAAAAATAAAGAGCCGTGTTTTTGATAAAAAGTTTACAAACCTGTCAACCGTAATTTTCATGTTCGGAATATTTTTACTTTATTTGTTGCTTGTGTTTTAATTGAGGAGCTAATTTATTAATGGAAATCGAAAAAAAATTAAAAAACAGGACCATCATTGCTGTTCTTTCAGTGCTGCTTGTCTTATGTTCAATTTATTTTTATTTAAGCCTGAGAAATTATCGCCAATATCTCGATTGGCAAATTCAAAAGGATTCTGAGATTGCCAGCGTTGAAATAAAACATCTGCTTTATACTACCAACCGGCTTTACCGGGATAAAATACAATATTTTGTCAATAACCCTGAAATAAAACAAAAATTCAAATCGCAACAAATCGATGAATTATACAAAATCGTCTTCCCATATTATTCGATATTAAAAAATGAAGATCCTTACCATTTTGTTTTAAACTTTTATTATAAAGACCATTCGCTGGCGTTAAATATGGAAACCGGACCCAGCGAACAAATACAATCGGCTGCTCCTTTATCTTTGGTTACCGAGGTAAATAACAAACAAATCAAAAAATCGGCTTTTGAGTTATACGATGGCCAACTGTATTATAAAATCATTGAACCTGTTATTGCTCAGGGCAAATATATCGGCTGTGTTGAATTTGGTATCCGCGAAAATGAAATTGTACAAAATATTTCAAAAGAACATGATGTAATCGTTGGAAGTTTATTTGATAACCAACAAATGTCTGATAAGCTTGAACAAGCTTTCAAGGATTCTCCACAAAAAGATAATATCATTATTCATTCATTATTCCACCGCGATTTCTTTTCAAACATCCTGAAGGAAAATAACCTGTTTGAAAAAGAAAAAATAATATACCTGGACAAATACTATTTTACCAATGTTGTTAAAATTCAGAATAGTTTCGAAGACGAAGGTTTTATTGGTGTCATTTTCTTAAAAGACATTACAAAATTACACAATGCTTACCAGGCATCTGTTTATCGCTCTTTGCTGATTATCTTTTTTATTTTAGGAATAACCTTTTTAATTCTTCATTTTTCGTTTAATTTGCTGTTAAACAAATTTTTCAATTTGCAGGACAGTATTGACAAACGACTGGCAAAAAAGACCAAAGAGATTATTGATACCAATGCGGAGTTAAACCAGATTTTCAATACTACCGGCAACAGTATGCGGTTAATTGATTCAAATTATACTATTCTTCGTGTAAACCGAACATTTAGCATGATATCCGGAGTTAGTAAAGAAGATGCCGAAGGGAAAAAGTGTTATAATATTTTTCCGGGGCCCTATTGCCATACTCCCGATTGTCCTTTGAATATGGTAAAAAATGGAGAAGAACGTGTTGAACAGGATATCAAAAAAAGAAATAAATCGGGACGTATTATTCCCGGTATATTAACTTCTGTAGCTTTTAAAGGCCAAAGCGGAGAAGTACTGGGCATTATCGAAGATTTTAAAGACATTTCTTTACGGGTCGAGATTGAAGAGAACCTCCGTCGCTCTGAACAAAAATTTTCTACCTTTATGGATAACCTACCACTGGGGGTGTTTATTAAAGATGAAGATTTTCGGTCGGTATACATGAATAAATATATGGATGCTGTCTTTTCCCTGGAAAAATGCATCAATAAAACTCCACAGGAAATTTTTCCCGAAAAATATGCCCAACGTGTTATGCATGAAGATCAACAAGCCATTAACGGGAATGTGTTGGTTGTTGAAGAAGAGCTGCCTGATAAAACCGGGAAACTGATAACCTATCAAACCCATAAATTCAGGTTCAGAGGAGAAGATAATACCTGGAAAATCGGAGGATTATCTATTGATATCACACAAAAGAAAAAAACAGAGTATGAGCTAAAAAAACTATCCAATGCCATTCAGCATTCACCGGTTTGCGTGATTATTACCAATTTAAAAGGCCAGATAGAATATGTAAATCCTGTGTTTACCAAATTTACAGGCTACACCCCCGAAGAAGTGTCAGGCCAAAAAGTAGGTATTTTGAGTAATACCGAATCTACCCGTTCTATTTATAAAGATATTATGATCACCGTATCGCAGGGGAATGACTGGCAGGGAGAAATTCAAAATCGCAAGAAAAACGGTGAGCTTTACTGGGAATTTGCATCCATCTCTCCGGTAAGAAACCATAAAAATAAGATAACCCATTTCATTATCATTGCCGAAGATATTTCAACACGTAAAAAGCACGAAAAAGAGCTCTTGTTGGCAAAAGAACAAGCCGAAGAGGCCAATCGCTTAAAAACAGCATTCCTGGCAAACCTTTCTCACGAGATCCGCACACCGCTTAATGGCATTATAGGATTCTCCAGTTTGTTGCTTGACGAAGATTTACCTTACGAAGAAAAAGTAAAACTTAATAACCTTATTAACGAAAACAGCCAGAACCTGCTTAAGCTGATTGATGATGTTATTGATATTTCGAAAATACAATCGGGGAGTTTTAAAATTAACACCTCAAAATGTTATGTAAACAAACTTTTACTGGATTTATATGTTTCATTTAGTGTTAAAATTGAACAAGACCCGAAAAAAGAAATCCGTTTGTCGCTTAATAAAGGGATAAGACAAAAAGATTTTTCTTTTAACACAGATACCATCCGATTAAAACAAGTACTTTTTAATTTAATTGAAAACGCTGTAAAATTTACACAAAAAGGGTTTGTTGAATTTGGCTATTCTATAGTTAAAGACGAAAATAAAATTCAATTTTACGTAATTGATTCAGGCATTGGAATTGCCAATGATAAATTTGAAATGATTTACGACCTTTTCAGGCAGGTTGATGAATCTTTTACCCGCGAATATGGAGGAACCGGTCTCGGATTAACTATTGCCAAGAAAATTGTTCACCACCTGGGGGGCGAAATATGGGTGCAATCAACACCCGAACAGGGCACCAATATCTATTTTACACTTCCTTTAGAAAACAATCATATTGATGAAAATCAAAAGAACCTGGTAGCAAGGCCTTTTTCTTTTGATTGGAAAGATAAAGTTTTTTTGATTGCTGAAGATATCGACACGAATTATACTTATCTTAAAGAATTATTGAGCACAACCAACGCAAAAATAATATGGGCAAAAGATGGCAAAGAGGCGGTGGATTTATGCCTGAAAAACAAAATAGACCTGGTCATTATGGACTTAAAAATGCCCAATATGGACGGGTATGAAGCTGCCAGAAAAATCAAGGAATTTAAACATGACCTTAAAATTATTGCTCAATCATCATTCACTCAAGATGATGATAAACAAAAATGTTTAAATGCAGGATGCGATAATTTTATTGCCAAGCCCATATTGATTGAAAATCTTTTTAATGCTATTCATAAAGCTTTTTCAAAAAATTAACTCTCTTAAACAGCTATTTTAAAAGTAATTTATTAAACTTAATCACATCAATACTTCAAATTTTACATTAAAATTTATACTTTTATACCTTTAAAGCTAACAACTTAAAAAAATCGGTTATGATTGCAACCTATATTCAGGAATTACTGGCCACCAATAACAGGGTTATTATTCCTAATTTTGGCGCTTTTTTGGTTCGGGCAACATCAAAAAATAAAGACGCAAATACCCTGGATAAAAAATTAAAAGACATTTACTTTAGCCCTTTCCTAAAATTTAACGATGAGCTATTGGAAAAATATATCATCAAAAAAGAAAATGTCAGTAAAGAGCAGGCCACCGAAAAAATCAAAGAATTTATTGAGACGGTTAAAAAAGAACTGGATAACGAAAAACCTTTTGAAATTAAAGATTTTGGGAAATTCATTATTGATAAACAGGGTAAAGTGCAGTTTATAACCGTTGCTAATGAAAAGGACGAAGAAAGTCCTAAAGAAGAAAAAAAAGCAACCCCAACAAAAGCCGAAGAGACCAAAACAAAAAAAACAGGGCCCTCAAAAGCTGATACGAAAAAAGAGACCAAAAAAGAAGAGACCAAAAAAGAGCCTGTAAAAGAAGATAGTGCAAAGAAAACCAACCTGCAAGAATTTACCCCCGAAAAAGAAGAGCCTGCAAAACCTCAAAAACCAACCCCAGAATCAAAAACAACCAGCACCCGAAAACAAAAAGAACCCCTTAATAAAAGCGTAGTATGGACAGTAGCCATTGGGGTGCCTGTAGCTATTTTACTTGTTTTTGCTTTAATTAATATTGATAAAATCGAAGCTGTTTTTACCAAAGATAAAAGCAAAGAAAAAACAGAAATAACCCAACAAAAGAAAAAAACAGATACTCAGGAAAAAGCAGATAAAGAAAAAACAGCAAAACAAGCTGCTGCAACAAAAACAACAGAAGAAAAAACTGCCGCTAAAACAGAGAAAAAAACTGCTCCTGCTGCAAAACAAAAAACAAAACCTGCTACAACTACACAAAAAAAATATTACATTATTGCCGGTAGTTTTAAAAATGAAAATTATGCCGACCGGTTTTTAGAAGATTTAAAAAAGCAGGGCTATAATGCCGAAAAACTGGCTGAAAGAAACGGAATGCACGCAGTAAGCTATAATTCGTTCGCTGACAAAAAGAAAGCGCTGGCCGAATATCGATATCTAACTCAGGAAAAAGAGTTAAAAGCATGGATTTTATACTACTAAAAAAATATCCATTCCCCTTTAAAGCCGCAAAAAAAGCGGCTTTTTTATTTTTATCTCTCTAAACACTTGAAAAAAATAAAACTTACCCTTAATTTCACCCTATGGTTATGTGAAATTATATGAATAAAAATATTTAATTTGCTTTTTTTTAATCATTCAAAATTATTGATGAAGTGAAGATTAAATATATAGACTTAATAGAACAAACTTTCGATTTCCCGCAGAAAGAATTTAGTTTAACTGATGACAACCTGCTTTTTCACGATATTCCTTTGATGAAAATTATTGAAGAATATGGAACGCCCTTAAAATTTACCTACCTCCCACAAATTTCCAATCAGATTCAACGGGCAAAAAAATGGTTCCATAATGCCATGAAAAAGGTTCATTATAAAAGCAACTATTATTATTGCTATTGCACCAAAAGCTCTCATTTTAAACATATTTTACACGAGGCTCTTAAAAATGATATCCATATCGAAACCTCTTCGGCTTTTGATATCAACATCGTTGAAAAACTCTACGAAGAGAAAAAAATAAACAAATCAACCTATATTATCTGCAACGGTTTTAAGCGCGAAGCTTATATAGAAAACATTGCCCGTATTATTAATAACGGATTTCACAACACAATTCCGGTAGTTGATAATTTTGAAGAACTGGAGCAACTGGAAGATTTAATCGAGGTACCGTTTCAAATCGGCATCCGCATTGCTTCAGAAGAAGAACCAAAATTCGAGTTCTACACTTCCCGTTTGGGTATTGGTTACAAAGATATTGTTCCTTTTTACAAAAAACAGGTAAAAGAAAACCCCAATATTAAACTAAAAATGCTGCATTTCTTTATTAATACAGGGATTAAAGACAATGCTTACTACTGGAGTGAATTGGGAAAATGTTTAAATGTTTACGGCGAATTAAAAAAAGTTTGTCCAGAGCTCGATTCACTGAATATTGGTGGCGGATTCCCCATTAAAAATTCATTATCATTCGCTTATGATTATGAATATATTGTTGATGAGATTATTGCACAAACAAAATTATTTTGCGATGCCAATAATCTGAAAGAACCCAATATTTTTACCGAGTTTGGTTCATTTACCGTAGGTGAAAGCAGCGGTATTATTTATTCTGTTTTAGGACAAAAGAAACAAAACGACCGCGAGGTTTGGAATATGATTGACAGCTCTTTTATGACTACATTGCCCGATAGCTGGGCAATTAACAAACGTTTTATTCTGCTTCCGGTAAATAAATGGAACAATACATACGAAAGGGTATTTCTTGGGGGACTTACCTGCGACAGCGATGATTACTATAACTCAGAACAACACGCCAATGCTATTTATCTACCCAAAGTATCATCGAGCGAAACCCTGTATATTGGATTTTTTAATACCGGTGCATATCAGGATACCCTGGGAGGGTACGGAGGACTGCAACATTGCCTGATTCCGGGTCCTAAACATATTATTATCGATAAAGATAAAAAAGGGGAATTCACAACACGACTCTTTACCAAAGAACAGGAACCTCAGGATATGTTAAAAATATTAGGGTACAACCAAAAATAAATACCATGAAAAATTACGCCGGAATACCCGATAAATATGCACAATTAAAAACTTCGAAAATTGTTCTCATTCCGGTACCATACGATGGTACAAGTACATGGATGAAAGGAGCTGACAAAGGCCCGGATGCCTTTCTGGAGGCTTCTGAAAATATGGAAGTATACGATATTGAAACCGACTCAGAAGTATACAAAGAAGGGGTGTTTTTAGCCGACCCAGTTACCGAAAGCAGTTCACCCGAGGCAATGGTCGACCAGGTATATCAAACGGTACTTAAATACCTTCAAATGCAAAAGTTTGTAACGGTTTTTGGTGGGGAACATTCGGTTAGTATCGGCTCAATTCGTGCTTTTAAAGAACATATTCACAACCTTACAATACTCCAGCTGGATGCCCATACCGATTTAAGAAACGAGTACGAAAGCTCTGCTTGTAACCATGCCTGTGCAGTTCACGAAGCTAGCAAAACAACCAATCTTGTACAGGTTGGTATACGCAGTATGGATGTTTCGGAAAAAAAATATCTGAAGAAAGAAAATTGTTTCTTTGCGCATGAAATACATGCCGACCCCGGTTGGATGAAAAAAGCTTTATCCAAACTAACCGACCAGGTATTTATCACGATCGATCTTGATAGCCTGGACCCGTCCATTATGCCCTCAACAGGAACTCCCGAACCCGGAGGGTTAAGCTGGTACCAGGTGGTTAATTTTATAAAATTTGTTGCAGCAAACAAAAAAATTGTCGGGTTCGATATCATGGAGCTTTGCCCTGATAAAAACAATAAAGCACCCGACTTTCTCGCTGCCAAACTGTACTATAAAATATTAAGTTATGTATTTGCAAACCAAAAAATATAAATGATGAAACGAAATACAATCTCCCAGTTTATCGACGACCATTTTTTACATTTTAATGCTGCAGCCCTTAAAGATGCTGCTAAAGGGTACGAAAAACACCTGGCCGAAAACGGCAAAATGATGGTTACCCTTGCCGGTGCCATGAGTACAGGCGAACTGGGAAAAAGCCTGGCCGAAATGATTCGGGAGGACAAAGTGCATATTATTTCATGTACCGGTGCAAACCTTGAAGAAGATTTAATGAACCTGGTGGCTCATTCGCATTATAAAAGAGTTCCCCATTACCGCGATTTAACTCCCAAACAAGAGTGGGAACTACTCGAAAAAGGACTTAACCGGGTTACCGACACCTGTATTCCTGAAGAAGAGGCCTTCCGTCGGTTACAAAAACATATCTTCGATATTTGGAAAAAGGCAGAAGCAAAAGGTGAACGCTATTTCCCGCATGAATATATGTACCAATTACTTCTTTCCGGTGTACTTGAACAATACTACGAAATTGATCCCAAAAATTCATGGATGCTGGCTGCTGCAGAAAAGAATTTACCTATGGTTGTGCCCGGATGGGAAGACAGTACCATGGGCAATATCTTTGCTTCGTATTGCATTAAAAGCGAGTTAAAACCATCAACAGTGAAATCGGGGATTGAATACATGACCTGGCTCGCCGACTGGTATGTTAAAAATTCGGAGGGTAAAGGTATTGGCTTTTTTCAAATTGGAGGGGGCATTGCCGGCGACTTCCCCATTTGTGTTGTCCCCATGCTTTACCAGGATTTGGAAATGGAAAAAATTCCATTCTGGAGCTATTTTTGCCAGATATCAGATTCTACAACAAGCTACGGCTCATATTCCGGTGCCGTACCCAACGAAAAAATCACCTGGGGCAAGCTGGATGTGGATACCCCTAAATTTATTGTTGAATCGGATGCTACCATTGTGGCCCCGCTCATTTTTGCCTGGTTGTTAAATTGGTAATTATAATGTCTCGGCTATAAGGCACGCGTTACAAACGCGCGGCAACGAGTTTTTTCTTCTTAAAATCACACCCAATAAACGATTGATATGAAAACAAACAAAGCACTCGCTCTATTTTTTGCCTTTATTTTATTAGTACTATTCTCTTGTAACAGGCAAAAAACCAATAAACCGGATTTGAAAAGATTGGATCGATGGCTTGATTTCTATGGCTTATCCCTAAATCATTTTACCGATACATTACAATTAAAGAATAATCATTCTATCAAAACGGAAATAGATACTTCAGCCACTCATTTCAAATTATATAACAACTTTTACATTTATTCTCCCGCTAAAAAATTTGCAGTTGATTTAGACAGTTATTCCCTGGTTTTAGAAAAGAATGACGAAGGGAACTTCGTATGCTATGGAACTGAAGCCGATCAGGAAATTGCACTGGTTAACTTAAAGAAGCAGGAAAGACAGCGTATTCTTTTTTGCGGAACAGCTTGCCGCGCCGAAGAAGCTCAATGGATCGGAAACCAGAAAGCATTGATATTGGGGTTCTCACAACCACAAAATGTATGGATGCCCACCATTTGGGTATACAGCCCCAAAGAAAGTTCGTTACTAGAAATAAAAGCAAATATTCAGGCAAATAAAAAACCAAACAGCTATAATCAAGCTATTCGGTTAAAAAGTATCCGTTTTAAATAATTTTAGGAATAGTACTCAATCCCAATAATTGAGATATCATCAAAAATAGCAGTACTTCCTTCGAGGATTTTTTGTTTCTGGATGATTGTATTAATGTTATGGTCAATTTCCCGTTCATTGGTCAGGCATTCTTCAATTTGTTCGGTACCAAAACTAACTCCCTCATCCCCAATCAGCTCTACCAGTCCATCCGTGTAGCAAAAAAGTTTGGATCGTTGATCAATCGTAACTGTTCCTTCTTTTATAGTTGGAATTTCGTTTAACATCCCCATTCCGACACAACCATCCCGTAAAAATAACATTTCTTGATCATCTACCTTATAAAATAAAGGGGGATTATGCCCGGCATTGATATAAGTAAGTTCTTTGGTCGTATAATTGTACCGTCCCATAAATATGGTGATAAACTTTTCACCTTTGGCGCTGGCCATTACCCGTTCGTTAAGCTTAACAGCCATATCAGATAACGATAATTCGGTGGTAAAAAGTGCCCTGAGATTCGCTTGAAAATTGGACATCAACAACGCGGCGGATATTCCTTTGCCGGAAACATCGGCAATACAGAATCCTACTTCGTTTTCATTCAATTGAATAAAATCGTAATAATCACCACCCACCTCTAAGTGCGGATGATAAAAGGTTGAAACAAAAATTTTATCATTGTGGGGCAAAGTATCCCTTTCGGGTATTAACATCGATTGCATTTTGGAAGCCAGCTCCAACTCTTTCTTCAATGCTTCTTGTTCAAGCGAATCGTTGTATAAACGAATATTTTCTATGGCAACAATGATAATATTCGAAAGGGTCTGAATAAAATGAAGATGCTTTATAGTGGGGCTTACGCCTTCTTTTTCTTCTTCAATATCGCCTATTAAAACAAAGGCAACAGGGATATTATTATTAAATACCGGAATAATATTATCAAAAACCCGCAAGGAAGGATTGGGAGAGGCAGTAACAAAAGAAATCTCCTTATGTTCCAACAAATCTTGTTCAACATCAATTTGTTTAATAATTTGTTGTGAGCATCCGGAACTTAAAATCAGGTTCCATCCTTTGTCATACTTAAAGATTAAAATCTTGCCGATATTCAGGTCATGACGCAATATTTTTTCGTACCGTTGCAATAACTCTTCGGTAGATAAATTGGCATTAATAGCTTTCGTAATAGTAAGTAATGTGTTTAACTTAAATGTTGAAAGCTTTAGCCTGTTAATTGATGCTTTTCCTGCAATATCCATAAAGATTTAAATTCCTAATTTTCAATAAATATAAAAAAAATACCAACAAAAATAAAGTATTTTTACTCTTTAACCCTTTCGTTGTAAGAACGATCTCTGGTATCAACTTTAATTTTGTCGCCGGTTGATACAAATAACGGAACCATAATTTCTGCTCCGGTTTCTAATGTAGCTGGTTTTAGCGATGTACTTGATGATGTATCGCCTTTTAATCCGGGTTCTGTATAGGTAACTTCTAATACAACAAACGGAGGTAGTTCGCAATACAAAGGGGTTTCGGTATCGGCATGATATACTGCTTCTACTGCTTGTCCTTCGATTAATAAATCGGGTTGGTTGATTAATTCTTCCTGAAATGAAACCTGTTCAAAAGTTTCGGTGTGCATAAAATGATAACCGATATCATCTTTATATAAATACTGATAGGGTCGTCGCTCAATCCGTGCGGTATTTACTTTTGCTCCGGCATTAAACGTTTTATCTATAACTTTTCCTGTTTTAAGATTTTTTAATTTGGTTCTTACAAAAGCCCCGCCTTTACCGGGTTTTACATGTTGGAATTGAACAATTGTATAAAGATCATTGTTAAAATCAAGACACAATCCGTTTTTAAAATCTGATGTACTTGCCATATATATTTTTTTATTAAATTCTCTGCAAAAATAACTAAATCATTTTAAAATATCGAACGTATTTTTTTACAGAAGGTTATTCTATTTTTTTTAACGGGTATTTTAATCCCGAATAACTGGTCAAATCGCATTTTATGGAACCAATGATCAGGTCTATTCTAATTTGTAAAGGAACAAAATTTTTATCCTTAGAAATCCAAATGGTAACATCATCTTCGGAATCAAAAATACGGCCGGGCTCAACAACAGGCGAAAATTTCATGGCATTAAACCTGCCTAATTTTGTTTTTATGACTTCATCGCCTGCATAGCGCATTTTTAAAGGAAAAATTTCATCTGCAAAGTAAGTATCAAACACAATATCATCCCCAATTGCCTCAATATCGTCCAACATAGCTTCACGAAAAAAGTAAAAAGCACTTAGCATATCCTTCATATTATCCGGTACTTCGTGTTCTCCTGATTTTTGACTGATGACTATATCTTTTTGATGATTATAACGTACCTCGTTATAATAGCGGTAACTCCCTTCGCTAATATTTCGGATAGCAAGATAAGGAAGTCCGTTGTTCGCATCAAAATAACTTTCATAAATATCTCTTACTTTATAAATTCTGTCTGCTAAACCAATAGTATTAGCCAATGCTTTAGCATGAAAAACATTTTCACCCTCAAAGCTTTCTTCCGTTAAAGAAAAGGTAGCTTCGCCCGCATGGATAAATCCAAAACGGGCAACATAAACCAGCTTTTCTCCATCCTGGAATGGTTTCGGTTGTGACAACTGTTGTGCATAAGTTATCTCTGTTACAAAAATGAAACCTGACAAAAGAAAGATATGTAATAAAAGTTTTTTCATCATGAATAAAAAACAAACAAAATCTATGCAACTTTTTATTTAAAAATATTTTTCCTGGGTTTGGTAGCGATAAAATCTTTCAGATAAAAAGGTTCGAAATACGCTACATCTTCGAATTTTCTCTGTTCATAAAAACGTTCCGACAGTTCAGCCATATCTATAGACGAAGTTCTAAATCCGGGGAGAAAATAAGCATTTTTATGTTGAACCGTTTTGGTTAATTTTTCTGAACCATTTCCAAAAAAAATCATGGGTTGCGATGATAAAATATCCTGATACGTGTTCTCATCAATAATTTCGGCTTTAACCTCGCGTATAGATTTTCCTTCAGAATTAAAAAAAGCTGAGTATACCTCCATTCTTCTTGCATCGATCATTGGTACTAATATAGATTGTTCAAAATCAGGGATGTTTAGAGCTCCGCTTTTTATCTTTTGTGCTAACCCAAATGCCATAGATTGCAACGTATTGACCGAAATTAAGGGCAGGTTCTTTGCATAACAAAGACCCTTGGCGGTAGAAACTCCTATGCGCAATCCGGTATAAGACCCGGGTCCTTTACTTACTGCAATGGCATGAAAAGCATCCAGCTGTAGGTTTAGCTCTTTTAGTAATTCATCAATAAAAACCGTAAGATATTTTGCATGCGATTTCTCATCGTTTAACTCTCTATATCCTATTATCTTCCCATTTTCAGAAGCAGAAACAGAACATACCTGTGTAGAAGTCTCAATATTTAAAATTAATGCCATAAAATCTAATCAATCCTGTTAGTAAATCATTTTCGATAATTAATCCTGCTGAAACAATTGTTCTTTGTCAACAACCTCAACCTTTATTCCGTCTTCCAGTTTTCTGGATATAGCACTATAAGGTGCTGTAACTACCTCGTCTTCTATGGTTAGCCCCTGAATGATTTCTATATATTGATTGTCCTGAATTCCTGTCTCCACATCTTTTAAGCCGGCTCTATCAACCGATACAACAAACACAACTTCCCGGAATTCATCCGTAACTATTTCGCCTGGTGTTTTAACAGTGTCCGTAGGTTCGCGTGTAGTTACGGCCTGTATTGGAACCGTTAAAATATCGGGTTTTATCTTTGTTTGTATATCAACCGAGGCCGACATTCCGGGCCTGAAAGGGTTTGGGTTATTTTCTTTAATCAAATGTTTATAAGAATCTTTTAAAAGCAATATTTTAACATCAAAGCTGGTTACCTGATCGGTTGCCATCCCGGATACATTAGCCGAATTAGCGATTTCGGTAACCACTCCTTTAAATTTTTCGCCCAGATAGGCATCTATCTCAATTATAGCAGTATCCTTTAAATTAACCTTAACAATATCATTCTCGTTTACATCCACTTTTACTTCCATTCTGTTTAAATCGGCAATTCTGAGCATTTCAGTTCCTGCCATTTGCATGGTTCCAACAACACGTTCGCCAATTTCAACATTCAGTTTGGATACCGTACCATCCATAGGAGCATAAATGGTTGTTTTTTGCAAATTCTCTCTTGCCTCAGATAATGCTGCCTGGGCACTTTGAATTGAATATTTAGAAGCCTCTAAAGATTTTTTTGCTGCTGCTAATTCTGCTTCAACCATTTCAAAAGATGATAATGCCGATTCGTAATCGGCCTGAGAAATAGTTTCCTGCTCCCAAAGGATTTTTGAACGTTGATAGGCATTTTTTGTTTGTTTATATTTTGCCTCAATTTGTTCTAAAAAAGCCTGAGCGTTGGCATAGTTTGCTTTTGCAGAATTCACCGAAGCCTCAGCCCGATCTACTAAAGATAAATAAGTGTCGGGTTTAATTTTTAGCAATAAATCTCCTTTTTTTACCCGTTCTCCTTCCTGTATTTTAAGTTCAACAATCTCTCCTGACACATCGGGTGAAATTTTCACTTCGGTTTCTGGTTGTATTTTGCCACTTGCAGTAACAACCTCGATGATTGTTCTTATCTCTGGTTTCTCTGTACTTACCTTTATAGTGATTTCACCTCCAAACCAACCGGCTTTTTTCCCAATAATTGAAAAAACGATAAGTACAACCGCTGCTATGAGTAAATATTTAAGGAGCTTATTACTTTTCATACGATGTATAATTTAATAAATAAAAACAGTTTTTTATAATACACTTAAAACAAACTACTTTATACGAATAAAAGACCAAATTTATAAAATCTATTAATTTAAATGACTAAATTGTATTTTTTTAAAAAATATTATCTTATAATTGAAACGTTGTATCATATTACTTTAACTGTTTAATGGTTCATTATGTCTATTTTTAGTAAATTCTTTAATACTATTATTAAATTTTTCGGACATAAACGCAATATTGTCAATATTCTTCTGATCCAAACTATTATTGTAATTGCAATTATTCTTATAGCGGTCAGTTATTTTTGGTTGTATAATGAATATGCTACCTATAAAAGAATAAACGAAAGAATACAAAGAAACCATATAAAAACCCATAAGGAATTAGTAAAAAATGAAACGCTTAAAGCGGTTGATTATATTTATTTTAAAATACAACAAACCGAATCCAAACAAAAAGAACGATTAAAAAGCCGGGTTAACATGGCATACTCTATTGCCGAAAGCATCTACAACAAAAATAAAAACACCCGGTCGATAAGCCAAATTAAACAAATGATAAAAGACGCCTTACGGCCTATTCGTTTTGATAACGGTGTAGGATATATTTTTATAGGCAATCTTAACGGATATGATGTTCTTTTCCCTGTAGCTCCTCAATACGAGGGTGAATATTTATATGATTTACAAGATGATATGGGAAACTATGTTATGCGTGATGAGATGAATATTGTTAAAACACAGGGAGAGGGCTTTGTTACAGGATACTGGAAACGTCCGGGAAGCGAGGACGAGATGACTCATAAAAAAATTTCTTTTGTAAAACTTTTTAAGCCTTTGGGTTGGTATTTGGGTACCGGTGAATATGTAGAAGATTTCGAGAAAGAGGTACAAACAGAAGTATTGAAAAGACTCTCTAACATAAGATATGGCCAGGAGGGCTATATTTTTGTCAATACATACAATGGAGATGCTTTAATAAAAGACGGGAAGATAGTAAAACAAGAAATAAACCTGTGGGATTATAAAGATCCAAACGGAGTAAAAGTCATACAGGAAGAACGAAAAGCTGCCAAGAATCCTGATGGAGGATATATTTTCTACTCGTGGAAAAAATTAAATTCCGATGAAATTGTTCCTAAAATGTCCTACGTAAAAGGGATACCTGAATGGCAATGGATCGTTGGTGCCGGTATTTATTTCGAAGATGTTAATCCTGCTTTACTACAACAAAAAGCACAGCTGAGAAACGCCATCCAAAAGAACATACTTACCATACTTATAGTTTTTGGCGCTGTTCTTACTTTTCTCTTCGTTTTTACCTATTTCTTATCTAAAAAAGCGAAAGCCAATGTCAGCTCTTTTTTAGACTTTTTTAAAAACGCTTCACAAAATCTTGAAGAGATTAATGAATCGAAACTTGATTTTAACGAATTTAAAACAATTGCCCATTCGGCAAACCATATGATTCGGGATATAAAATTTGAACAAAAGAAGAAAAAAGAAGACGAAGCTGTTTTTGAAAGACTCTTTGAAAGTGCTCCCGAAGCTATTGCATTAATTGGCAACGATGGAAAAGTAATAAAAGTAAATAATGCTTTTCCTAAATTATTCGGTTATTCTAAAGACGAACTTATCAATAAAAATGTAGATGATTTTATCGTCCCGGACGAGTTAAAAAACCAGGCAAAAAAGTATCACGACAAAATTATTAAAGGCCAAAATATTAAAGCAGAGGAAATAAGAATTAGAAAAGATAAATCAAGGGTATTTGTATCCATTCTTTCAACGCCTATCACCTATAAAAAAGACCAATTAGGAGTTTATGTTATTTACAGAGATATTACCCAACAAAAAGAAACAGAAAGAATATTGCATGAGGCTAAAACAAAAGCAGAAGAATCAGACCGGCTAAAATCGGCTTTTTTAACTAATATGTCGCATGAAGTGCGAACACCCATGAATGCCATTACAGGTTTTTCCAATTTAATCCTTAACAGAGAGTTGTCAGAGAAAGACAAAGCTCAGTATTTAAATATTATCAATCAAAGCAGTAATGCCCTGTTAGAGATTATTGATAACATTATAGATGTTTCTAAATTAGAAGCAGAAAATTTAGTGATAAACAAGGTTACATCTAATATTAATACTATTCTGGATGAGCTTTATATTGATATATCTCAACAAAAGAAAGAATCAGGCTTAAAGGATCTTGAAATAAAATTAATCAAAAAGAGTCCATCAAAGTCCTTTGAGGTAATTACAGATCCTAAACGGTTTAAACAAATTTTTGCTAATTTATTAGATAATGCATTAAAATTTACCGAGAAAGGGGTGATTGAATTTGGTTATACCGTTGAAGGAAATAATCTTTTATGTTTTGTAAAAGATACCGGTATAGGTTTTACAAAAGAAGAATCAAAATATATTTTTGAACCCTTCAGGCAGGCAGATTTTTCTTCAACCCGGAAATATGGAGGTACAGGACTTGGATTAACACTTGCCCAAAAGTTAGTGGAATTATTAGGCGGTAAAATTGACGTTGAATCAGAAAAAAATAAAGGGTCTCATTTTTATTTCACTATTCCTTTTGAATATCCTGATATAGAATCAGAAATAAACACTACGTTTCCAACAAACCTAAACTGGGAAAACAAAAAAATTCTAATTGCTGAAGATGTACAAACCAATTATCAGCTTTTACATACCATATTAAAAAGAACCAAAGCAGATATAACCTGGGCAAAAGACGGAGAAGAGGTGATAGAATTAGTCGAAAAGAATCCACATTTCCACCTCATACTAATGGATATTCAGATGCCCAAAATGAATGGCCATAATGCTTTTAAATATATAAGAAGTCAAAATATAAACATCCCGGTTATAGCACAAACAGCTTACGCTATGGATAGTGATATCAAAGAAATTAAAAATTTAGGTTATAACGATTATATTATCAAGCCTATTGAAATTAATACATTATTTGAGAAAATAAGAAAGTTTATTGATTAGTCCGATATGTCAGAGAGAATAATGTATATTGAGGGAGTTGGAAATATAATATTCCGAAAAAATAAACGCTCA
>Ga0209949_1000610_pt1 | contig 18732 bp, 17 predicted proteins | sample SalPonC_black_MG_FD_185711 | JGI IMG/M metagenome (GOLD analysis project Ga0209949, IMG submission 185711) | Salt pond soil microbial communities from South San Francisco under conditions of wetland restoration - Salt Pond MetaG... | ecosystem: Environmental > Aquatic > Marine > Intertidal zone... | reverse complement strand
AAAGCCAGAGTTGGAGTAACACTTATTACTTTATAATTACCCTAACTGTTTTTCAATCTTCTTAATTAATGTCTCAATCTGAAAAGGTTTGCTAATATAATCATCCATGCCGGCCGCAAGGCATTCTTCTTTATCGCCTAAAAGTGCGTTGGCAGTTATTGCAATAATTGGAGTATGGGTATTACTGCTTTTTTCAATATTTCTTATTTTTTTGGTTGTAACAATACCATTCATTATTGGCATTTGAATATCCATTAAAATAACATCGTATTTTACAGAACCAAATTTGTCGAGGGCTTCTTTTCCGTTGTTCGCGACATCAACATGTTTTACCGCTTTTTTTAAGCTGAGCAATACAATTTTTTGATTTATCAGATTATCTTCAACTAATAAAACATTAGCATCAGCAAGTTTTATATTCGTTTCAGATTTAATCTCCGGTATTGCAGGTTCTTTATCTTCTTTTGTTTCATCGGAAAACAGAGCTCCTTTTTTGAACTGAATGGTAAATTCAAATTTGAACAACTCAGAGGTAACATCAATGTCTATGGTTCCTCCAATAGGTTCAATAATCCTTTTGGCAATGTTTAAATCAAGCAATTTGATTAGAGCTTCATTTCTTTCTTTTTTCGATTTTATAGTATTCTGAATCTTTGTTATTTCTGGTATATGCACAAAGTCATAGGTAGATATCTTAAATACAATATCGATGGTATTGTTTTGTTCATTTTTACTTTCAATATCCAGTTGTATTGTTTTTTTACCGCTTTTTGAGTTCTTTAAAATGTTTTCAATCAGGTTAAGAAATATTTGCTTAATTTTTACCGGATCACCAAAAAGTTGATAGTTAATGTCATCCTGTATATTTACCGGGAAGGATATATCGTTACTGTTAACATCAGCAAACAATTTAATGGTGTTTGTTATGGTTGTTTCTAGGTTAAAATACTGGTTGTAATCTTTACTTTGTAAGATATCAACATTTGATAACTCGGCAATATTATTAACCACGTTAACAAGATTATTTGTCGAAGCCTGTATTGTATCTATCAGATCTCGTTGTTTTTCGTCCAAATTTGAGTTGTTAACAAGATTAGTTACTACTACAATATTATTTAATGGGGTTCTTATCTGATGTGATATTTTTGAGATAAAGTCTTCTTTAGCTAACGTTTCTTTCTGTGCGTCTTTCTTTTCGGCAATTAACCTGCTTTGTTTGTGCTCAATAAGTGTCAGGTAAATATTTGCAAAAATTAAAGAACCTATAAATAGTATAGTGTAAAGAACAATATTGGTAATGGAGAAATCAAAAATTGTTTCGAAAAAGTAAGGAAGAATCAGTCCGACTACACTCAGCGGGAAAAAGATTAAAGAAGCCTGATTACCTTTCTTACAGCCTAAAAGGGGTATAATTAATAAAGGATACAATCCAAAAACCAGCATACCCTGATTATAAATATTTCCTGCAAATATAAGCCATAAAAAGAAAGAAGATATTACTAATGTATAAATGGCAGATGCTGTATTTAAGTAAATCTTCGCCTTAAATCGCAAGTGGTTGATTGTTAGTATTATAAAAACCAATCCTGTAATTATAGCGTTTAGGTAATTACCTTGTATTATATTTATAATACTAAAAATCAGCATTACAGCATTGGTTACAGCGCTATAATAATTAAATATTGTAGACCTTTGAGAAATTTCATTAGCAGGGTCTAATTTATCAGCATTAATTCTAAAAAAGGTGATAAGTTTTTCAATTATTTTCATAAAAAGATGTCGATTTTAAAAAATCAATACAATATACAAATTTGTTATTGCTTTTGTAAATTTACTAAATAAAACCTATAAATTTTTATAGTTGAAAAAAAATATAGTTTTTTTGATAAATTCTATGTAATGCACGATTAATAAATGTTTTTATACATTTAATTTTTTTATTAATTTTTAAGATAGTATAATTCTTAAATCTTATGTAAATTTCGGTGTGAAATTTGATTATTAAATTAAGCTTATTTCAGAAATATTAAATTAAATATAAATAGAACATGAAGAAATTACTATTCGCATTATTTTTAGGTGCACTATCATTGAATGTAAGTGCTCAGGATTATTTGCCAACAGAAGCAGATTTGAATCAGTTTTTAAACTCTAAACTATATGTTGTTTTGGAAACCAATCCAATTGCAGCCTATAATTTTAAAATTCAGGAAGCAGTCAAAGAAACCTGGGATCTAACTGATTATGAATTTATTTCTTTTAAACAATTCGAAGAGATGTATAATGATCCGGACAAATCATTTTTAATGATGACCCAGGTTTTATTTGAAAATGATAAAACAAAAGTACGCTATAACTTCTTAAATCTTTTTATTGGTAAAAAAGGAATTGAAGATTTTAATGATTTACCGGATGTTGCTTCTATTCCTTTGTCTTACACAGAAGTAGATGAAGAGTTTTGGGTTTACAAAATTGAGTCGTTAGTTCGTTTTCTTCAAAATCATATTATGAATATGAAAAACGACCCAAGTATTATCAAGAAAAATATCTTTCAGCATTATAATGATAATATGAAAGATATCAAACAAAAAACACTGTACCTTATTAAAGATGAGGTATCCCCAAAAATTAATACAGAAGCAAAATTGAAAAAAATATATCCTTATAAATTTAAGTTTGTAACCCGTGAGGAGATTGAGGACGCAATTAACAAACGTGATCCCAATGTAGTTTATTTACACAAAGTAGGTCCGCAAGGAACAAGGTTACGTGCACGATGTTATAAAATAATTATTGGTGCTAAAGATGCTAATTTTTATTATTTTGATTACCACTGGGTGGAAAGAACCAAAAATTTTGATGGTATTTTAGAAAAAGATTTCAAAAAATTAGCCAGAGGACGTAACTCAATTTTTTAAATTATTATATTAAAAAATTACTGAAGCCCTGCAATTTTAAGACCTGCAGGGTTTCTTTTTTTATGAATTTTAATTCATAGTTTATAAATAAGCTGTTAAAATAAAACCTGGATTCAAAAGTTTGACATTTTTGCAGAGTACAAAATCTAAGCATCTTTTTTCTCAATCTGACAGTTTTTGCATTTTAAATAGATAGTTTACATTCAGATAATTGAACTTTTATTCTTGCCTTTTGACATTAAACTCAATCTCTTGCGACGAAGGCGAAAAATTTATCGAGGTAAGTTCAGTAAGCATGATAAAAAATTGTTTTAGTTTTTCCCAACGCCCTTTTGTGCTTTGCACAAATTATAACTATATTTTTAGCACCTATGCTGCCAAAAATATTTAAATTTTGTTTTTTAATAATAAAAGTATAAGTAAAAATTTTAAATTATTGATATAGAATGTTTAACCAAAAATATATTCTAGTGAAAAAACAAAACATTTATTCGACTTTATTAATAGTATTTATTGTGCTAAGCACCATATCTTGTGAGCCAGACGACCCGGTTACCCCAAGCAATACACTTAACGGTAAAACAACAGCGGTTTTTAATCCTGATAAAAAGTATGGAAAGATGAGTGATATCGATGGAAACATATATAAAACAATCTTAATAGGCGACCAAACCTGGATGGCCGAAAATCTAAGAGTAACAAGATTCCAAAATGGAGATACTATTCCCAATATTACCGATAACGAAGAATGGGCTGCTTTAACAACCGGAGCATATTGCAATTACAACAATACAAATAATTTAGATACCATTGCTACTTATGGCCGACTTTACAATTGGTATGCGGTAGAAGACAGCCGTAAACTTGCACCCAAAGGTTGGCATGTGCCTACCATTGCAGATTGGACAGAACTTATTGAATATTTGGGTGGTGATACTATAGCAAGTAATGCATTAAAAGAAGTCGGAACTTACCACTGGGAAGATCCTTTTGAATCAAACAACAGTAGCGGCTTTACTGCTATCCCGAGTGGATGGCGTTATCTATCTTTGAATTCATCTTATGTTGGATTTTATGGCAGTTTTTGGACAGCATCAGAATTTGATATGACACAAGCTGGTTTTTTATACCTCTACTATTTCAGTTCAAAAGTTAACAAAGGAGTAAACTATAAAGCTAACGGTTATTCAATAAGGTTAATAAAAGAAACAAACTAACATTAAATAATAATTCATTAACTTTTGAAACAATTAAAACAAACAGATTATGAAACATACCATTTATTACTTTGTATCCTTAGTTTTTATTTTAATTCTTGCAGCAGCTTGCGAGCCAGACGAACCAGCAATTCCAAACAATCCGCTTAATGGCAGGACAACGGCAGTTTTTAACCCTGATAAAAACTATGGCACTATGAGTGACATCGATGGAAACATATACAAAACCATTGTAATTGGAGAGCAGACATGGATGGCTGAGAATTTAAGAGTTACAAGATTCCAAAATGGAGATACTATTCCCAATATTACCGATAACGAAGAATGGGCTGCTTTAACAACCGGAGCCTATTGCAATTACAACAATACAAATAATTTAGATACAATTGCTACTTATGGCCGACTTTACAATTGGTATGCAGTAGCAGACAGCCGTAAACTTGCACCAATAGGTTGGCGTGTGCCTACCATTGCCGATTGGACAGAACTTATTGAATATCTTGGTGGCGATACAATTGCTTCTAAACATTTAAAAGAAGTTGGAGATTATCATTGGAATGCACCTGTAATATCAAATAATAGTAGTGGTTTTACGGCTATTCCTAATGGGCGTCGCTATTTAGCTGAAGATTTTTCAGGTATTGGTTCTTACAATGTTTTATGGACTGCATCTGAATATAATGCAACTTCAGCAGGTTTTTTATATCTATGGAGGAATAATACCATTGTTTATAAGGGAGTGAATTATAAAGCAAATGGTTATTCTGTAAGACTTATTAAAGAAATGAATTAGTTCACAATTATAAATCAGTTAATAATTTTAAAACAAAAAGATTATGAGAAAACTTTTTAATTACTTATTTGTCTTGCTATTTGTGTTGGCAACACACGGACTTATTTATGCACAGGATTTTACAGTAGAAATCCCTACAACAGATGACTATGCACATTATCTTCCTCCAATTAAAGCGGGTGGTAGTCATCAGTTTCAAATTGAAGTAACAAACAACAGGTCAGATACATGTACAGTATCAATTGATAAAAATTCAATGGGTATTGATGTTTCTTCTTGGGTTACTATTGATAATAACAGCCAGAAAATATTTCCTTCCCAATCAAAAAACTTCCTTTTAACCATTAATGTCCCAGCAGGTACTTGTGACTGTGATTTTGTAATGTGGTTATATTTTGATGCTATAGATAAACATGGTAATAACCATCCCTTTGATTATTATCCTCAAGGAATAATTGTTGATAATTCTCCACCTTCATCTCCAACATTTACTGTTAGCCAAACAAGCACAACAATTTTTGTCAATTCATGGGACAGTTGGGATGATCGTTCAAATACATATACTGTATGGAATCCTTCGGCAGGTACCAGTGGTATAAAAACCTACAAAATTGACATAAAAAATCCTAATGGTACTATTGCAAAAAGCATTACAAAAGATTTCACAGATTATAATTATTATACTTTCAATAACCTTAATCCAAATACAAATTATAAAGCAAGCGTAACTGCTTTTGATCTGGTTGGGAATTCAAGGACTACTGAAAAATCCGCAACCACAGCGCCTGCTAAACCAACTGGCTTAACGTTTTCTAACATAACCTATATTGATGCAACACTTTCATGGTCGCCATCAGCTGGTGCAACAGGATATAATGTATATGAATTTAAGAATGATGAACACACTAAACTAAATAATTTTCCAATTGCAGGAAATTCATATAAAATTGAAGGATTGGATCCAAATACTAAGTATACATATGCAGTAAGGGCTTTAAGTAATGTTGGTCCATCAGACATGAGCAATAATGTTGAAGTTACAACACTTGCACTACCGATAATTTTAGGTTCTTCTTCCCAATGTTCAGGTTCATATACTTATACAATTAAGGATTTAGTACCTGGATATACAGTAACTTGGAGCAGTAGTTCAAATTTATATAAACAGTCTTCATTAGGTTCTTCTGCAAGTTTTACAAATACATCAGATGGTGCTGGTTGGATTAAAGCTAAAATTATTGCACCTAACGGTCGAATGTTTGAGCTAAAAGAAAAATATATTTGGGTGGGAGTTCCTCGAACTATCATAGAGAGTTACGAAACTGAATATATTGAAAATCCCGAAGTGCCAGATACTTTTCCTGTTAATAGTGCGTCAATAAAATTGGAAACAGATACATATGTTTATATTAATTTTGGTGCAAAATATTTATTAGATGAAAGCATACAATGGAATCTTGATTTTCCTCCAACAAATGTATGTGATGTAATACAATATGGCGATCATGTTACTTTATTAGGAAGAAATGATGGATCTTTTTTCTTTACAATGCAGGCGGAGAATGAATGTGGAGCTGGTTTTCCTGCTTTTGTAAGTATTACAGTTGGTGATGATAGTAATCCTTTCCCTATGTTATTGTCAGTTTCTCCAAATCCTACATCCGATGTTTTATCGGTTGAACTTAGCGAAGAAGAAGATTTCAAACAAACTGAAAAGGTTAAAAAACAAAAAATAAATGTAAGGTTATATAACAATATGCAAATTCCTGTATATACAAAAATAGAATACGAGAAAAAGTTTGATGTTAATGTCAGTAATTTACCAACTGGAATTTATCATCTCCAAGTGATATACAAAGAGAAAAAAATTAGTAAACAGATTTTGATACAGCGATAAAAATATAAAATAGCAAGTTGGTATTGAATGTTAGATTCAAGCGGACTTGCTATTTTGCCTTTAGGCAATTTGCTATTTCTAAGCCGAAACCAGTCTGTTGATATTGTAATATCTACCTCAGTTAAAACTTTTATTACAGCATGTTTTTAATAAATTGTTTCCATTATTTCATTTTATAAGCCTTAATTTTTATCCTATATTTGCAGAAATAATAAATTGTATAACAATAATTATGGCTGGACAAAAACCCTCAATACCTAAAGGTACACGCGATTTTTCGCCTGTAGAAATGGTTAAACGCAATTTTATTTTCGACACTATAAAAACGGTATTTAAACAATTCGGATATTTGCCCATAGAAACTCCTGCCATGGAAAATTTATCAAGTTTATTGGGGAAATATGGAGATGAAGGAGATAAACTCCTCTTTAAAATTTTAAATTCAGGCGATTTTCTTAAAAAAGTTAAATCTGATTTAACCAATCCTGAATTAAATAAGTTAGCCCTTGAAATTTGTGAAAAAGGGTTGCGGTACGATTTAACCGTCCCTTTTGCCCGTTTTGTGGTACAACATTTAAATGATATTACATTCCCGTTTAAACGGTATCAAATACAACCTGTCTGGCGGGCAGACAGGCCACAAAAAGGCCGTTATCGAGAATTTTACCAGTGCGATGTAGATGTTATAGGCAGTAATTCTTTATTGAATGAAGCGGAATTAATTCAGATTATTGATAAAGTCTTTCAACAATTAAATATAAATACTGTAATAAAGCTAAATAACCGCAAAATTTTATTGGGTATTGCTGAGACTATAAACGCTGAAGATAAATTTACTGATTTTACGGTTGCCTTGGATAAGATTGATAAAATTGGTAAAAGTGGAGTTGAAAAAGAGCTTTCTGATATCGGTTTTTCTGAAAAACAAATTGAGAAGATATTTGAAATAACCAATGTTTTTGATAAGGACAATCGACAAAAAATTGATTTTCTAAAATCAATGCTTCATGATTCTGAAACGGGGATGAATGGAATAGAAGAAATAGAGACTGTGTTAAATTATTTCAATACGCTTCCTTTAAATACCGGTTTAGAACTTGATTTAACATTAGCCCGCGGATTAAATTATTACACAGGCGCTATTATTGAAGTAAAAGCCCTGGATGTAAGCATTGGAAGTATATGCGGGGGTGGTCGATATGATGATTTAACCGGTGTTTTCGGGTTAAAAGATGTTTCTGGTGTGGGGGTTTCATTTGGTGCTGACCGAATTTATGATGTGATGGAGCAGCTACAGATTTTTCCTGAAGAGATTGTTTCTTCAACAAAAGTAATGTTTGTTAATTTTGGCGAAAAGGAAGAAAGCTATTGTTTGCCGTTGCTCCAAAAATTACGTGAGAAAGAAATCAGTGCTGAAATATTTCCCGAATCTGCAAAAATGAAAAAACAGATGACCTATGCCAATAATAAAAATATCCCCTATGTTATATTGGTCGGTGAGAACGAAATGAATAAAAATGTTTTATCTGTTAAAAATATGATTAGCGGAGAACAAACAGAAATGTCATTTGAAACTTTAATACAAACCTTACTGGATAAATGATAAATCATAAAAATCAATGTATTTGTCTGGCAGGAGGTAAACGGCCTGTTATTGTATCCGGAAAGGACATACGTTTTCCATGAATAGTGTTTTGTAAACTTTTTTAAAAGAATTTTTTATTTACAACAAAACATTCAATAATATGGAAAATGTACATTATATATCAAATAAGGAATTAACATTTGATTCAATTCATTTAATAATAAAAGAAGGGTATAAGCTTGCTTTATCTGAAGATTCGAAAGAGCAGATAAAAAAATGCCGAAATTACTTAGATGAAAAGATGGCTACCCAAAGTGAACCCATTTATGGTATTAATACTGGATTTGGGGCTTTATATAACAAAAGAATTTCCAAAGAAGACCTGGGAGATTTACAGAAGAATTTAGTGATGTCGCATGCCTGTGGAACCGGAGATGAAGTGCCGTTGGATATTGTTAAACTAATGATCCTATTGAAAATACAGTCTCTTTCTTACGGCCATTCCGGGATCCAATTGGAAACTGTTGAGCGGTTAATTGATTTTTTTAATCATGATATTTTGCCTGTTGTTTATCAATATGGATCTTTAGGTGCTTCAGGAGATTTAGCTCCGCTGGCACATCTGTGTTTACCTATGTTGGGAATGGGAGAGGTAAATTATCAGGGAAAAAGATTAACCGGAACTGAGTTACTGGAAGAAATGGGCTGGCAACCCATCCGTTTAAAATCGAAAGAAGGATTAGCGCTGCTAAATGGGACTCAATTTATGAGCGCTTATGGTGTGTATTTAATGATAAAAGTTAGAAAACTTTTACAATTAGCTGATGTAATAAGTGCCGTTTCATTAGATGCTTTTGATGGAAGAATAGAACCTTTCCACGAATCGGTTCACCAGGTTCGTCATCATGCAGGGCAAATTGAAACAGCACGAAGAATGCGCTCTTTGTTAGGAGGAAGTGAGTTAATTAAACGTCCAAAAGTGCATGTGCAGGATCCTTATTCATTTCGTTGTATCCCCCAGGTACATGGAGCATCCAAAGATTCAATCCATTATGTTTCCGGAGTTATTAGCAATGAAATTAATGCCGTAACAGATAACCCAACGATTTTCCCTGATGAAGATTTGATTATTTCAGCCGGGAATTTTCACGGTCAACCGTTAGCTTTAGCGCTTGATAATTTATGTATTGCTATGGCCGAGCTGGGTAGCATTTCAGAACGAAGAACCTATCAATTGTTAGCCGGCAAGCGCGGATTACCTTCCTTTTTAGTGGCTAACCCCGGGTTGAACAGTGGATTTATGATTCCGCAATATACTGCTGCTTCTATTGTAAGTAGCAACAAACAATTGTCTACACCTGCTTCAGTAGATACCATTGAATCGTCGCAAGGACAGGAAGATCATGTTAGCATGGGAGCTAATGCTGCGACAAAAGCTTATAAAGTAGCTCAGAACCTTGAACGTATTTTGGCTATTGAATTGTTTAATGCAGCACAGGCATTAGAATTTCAGCGTCCGGCAAAATCATCGCCATTTCTCGAGAAGTTTGTGTCCGATTATCGCAAAAAAGTAAAATTTATCGATCAGGATAAAACGATGTATGATGATATTGCACGATCAGTAGATTTTCTTCAGGAAGTAGATTTAAAACTAGCAGAGTAATATTTCTTATATAAAAAATGCCCCGACTATTATATAACAATCGGGGCATTTTTGATTATAAAAAAAATCAACAGTCACTTTTTATATTGAAATCAAACTATTCATCATTATCACTACCACGTATTTTCTTTAACAAATAGGCCTTAAATTCGTAATCGGCCAGATAGATCTTCATTACCTTTTTGATGGGTAAAATTTCTTTGAATTTTTCATGATACTCATTGAGCAATTCGGCTAATTGTATTTCATAATTAATATAAATATCTGCATAATTGCGCATCTCCTGTTCAGACATATTATCACTGTTTTTTGCAAAATAGGTCATTTTTTCTTTACGTTCAGCAATAATATTGTTTTTCTTTTCCCAGTAGCTATTGTAGATAGGCCAGAATTTTTCAGCTTCATCAGGTGTTAGCCCTATTTTATCTGTAAAAAAAGCAATCTTTTGAGATTTTATTTGTTGCTCTCTTGCCTTATCAGACTCTTGTGCTTTAGTTTGAAGCCCTGAAATAATAAATGTCAGAACTAATATAGCAGTAGTAAATATTTTCATTTTATCTGATTTTTATAATTCATCAATTAATGTTCCGTAATCAATTCCTTCATCCATTAGATAGTGGATATATTCGTCTGTTTCTTCCTTTTTTTCTTCAGCAGATTTCTTCTCGTCTTCAATCAGGATATCGATAAATTGTTGTTCAGAATATTCCGAAGCGTCTACTTCGATTATTCGTGTGTATGTTTCATTGGAAACGGGAGATTTAACCCGGTTAGACATGATAGTATCAATTGCAGTTATAGCGATAAAAGCAAATCCTGCAATCATAAATCCCAATGCTAATTGAGGTTTTATTACATGGTAAAGTTGAATAAACCAATTAGTTTCTTTTTGGTCAGATACAATTTTTTCCTGTATTTTTGAAGGGAAATTTTCAAAATAGCCCTCAGGAACAGAAAATGGATTATTCTTTTCTTCCTGTAAATCTTTAATATTTATTTTTGATTTATTTTTCATGTTAGTTTTTCCCAATTTATTCCCTTGTTTTTTTGACAGTTATAAAATACAAAAGTTTAATCTTCTTTAAAATAATTTTCAATCTTTTTAACCGCATGGTGATATGAAGCTTTTAAAGCTCCTACCGATGTGTTTAAAACCTGGGCCATATCATCATACTTCATTTCTTCAAAATATTTCATATTAAATACTATCCGTTGTTTTTCAGGTAAACCCAGAATTGCTTTTTGTAATTTTAGCTGTATCTCTGTGCCATTAAAATGTTCATCACTTTCAAGTGTTTCCTTTAACTGGTTTTCGTAATCAACAATAGATAACAGATATTTTGTTTTCTTTTGTTTCAGAAAAGTTAATGATTCGTTTGTTGCAATTCTGTATAACCAGGTGTAAAGCTTAGAATCTTCTCTAAACCCGTCAAGTCCTTTCCAGATTTTAATAAATGTATTTTGTAAAATATCGTCCGCATCATCGTGTTTGATTACAATTTTACGTATATGCCAATAAAGCTTTTCCTGATATTTTCTTACAATCAGGTTGAAAGCATAATTTCTCTTTTCTTGATTTTTAAAGAGCGTTAATAATTCTTTATCACTATAGTCTGACATAAACGGATTAAGAAAATTGCAATTTTAAATGGATTTATTTTCTTTCTAAAACTGCTTCAGTTGCTTTTACAATAGTTGAAGAATCAATCCCATATTTTATCATTAATTCTTCAGGTTTCCCACTTTCACCAAATTGGTCGTTAACTGCAACCATCTCTATGGGTGTTGGTAATTTTCTGCTTAGCAGTTGAGCAATTGAATCTCCTAATCCTCCATTCATTAAATGTTCTTCAGCTGTAACAACAGCTTTTGTTTTTGAAACTGATGCTAAGACTGCATCCTCATCTAATGGTTTAATGGTATGGATATTAATTATTTCAGCAGAGATTCCTTTTTGCTCTAACTCTTGGGCGGCTTCAATTGATTCCCAAACTAAATGACCTGTTGCTAAAATTGTCACATCAGTACCTTCAGTTAACAAAATAGCTTTCCCAATTTTAAAAGATTGATTTTCGGGTGTAAAATTGGGCACTTTGGGTCGGCCAAAGCGCAGATAAACAGGTCCGTCATATTCTGCAATTGCTTTGGTTGCAGCTTTCGTTTGATTGTAATCACATGGATTGATAACGGTCATTCCGGGAAGCATTTTCATTAATCCAATATCTTCCATAATTTGATGGGTTGCCCCGTCTTCGCCCAGGGTTAATCCCGCATGGGAGGCACAAATTTTTACATTTTTCCCCGAGTAGGCAATCGATTGCCTTACCTGATCATATACTCTGCCTGTCGCAAAATTGGCAAAAGTGCCGGCAAAAGGAATTTGCCCTCCAATAGTTAATCCGGCAGCAACGCCCATCATATTTGCCTCGGCAACACCACTCTGGAAAAATCGTTCGGGAAACTCTTCTGCAAACTGATTCATCTTTAATGAACCGGTTAAATCAGCACATAGAGCCACAACATTTTTGTTTTGCTTTCCAAGTTCATATAAACCTGCTCCAAATCCTGAGCGTGTATCTTTTTTTTCGGTGTATTCAAATTTCTTCATTGTTGTTTAATATAATGTAATTGAATTGGATAATCCTGGTTTAATAGTAAAATTTTTGGTTATAGTATTCGTAACTTGCTTTGAATTTTTTGGCCTGAAAACAATTTTATAGCTACCGGGCTGTAACGTTAAATTTTGATATAGTAAATCTACATTTAGGTTATAAACCCATTCTAACGTGTCAGTAGTTTCTTTGTACAAACTTCCATATCCCGGCGCAGGGAATGATATATTAGCGACCCCCGGTTTAGGAATATATATTCTTGTGGTTTTACTTTGTTCTATTTTAACATTCTCGAGTTTAATTAATGGGATGGTTAAAATCTCCAAATCGTATTCTCCGGTAATATATTTCTCGGTTTGTTCGTTTTTTTGTACATTAAGTATCTGCAAGTGATCATCTTCTCGTACGATAATTTCAAGATCTCTATATTGGTTTGTTCCGGGGCATGAAATATTTAAGTATCCCTGAGGTGCATTGAGTCCAATCATATTATGTTTCCCTTCGGTAAGTTTAATACTGTCTTTTTTAACCGGAGGGAGTGTATTTACCACTAAATCGTAGGTTACCAGGGGATCAATAACTAAGGTATCCGGATTACCCATATAGTTAATTGTGTGAATAAAATTATATTTTATTTTCCCGGAAAGATGGTCGAAGAAAGACAGGTTAACATCTGTTTCTGTAGGTTTACCGTATGAATCGAGGAGATTTACCTGTGCAGTGGTTGAGTTTAGTGCTCTGGAAATCACAACGCTAAGGGCTTTTTCAAATTTTTCTTCAGTAGGGGTGTTATAAAAGTCTCCGACACATTCAAATGTATTTTCAAAGTTAGGATCAATCCCTATACCGATAACAAATGGTTTAAGTACGATTCCTTTTTTTTGTAAATCGAGGGATGCCTGGCAGGGATCACCATCGCAGGCTTCAATTCCGTCGGTAATTAAGATTATTATATTCCTGCAATTTTCGCACGGAGGAAAATCATTGGCAGCAAGTTTTAGTGAATTTGCAATAGGAGTTGTTCCTTTAGGAATAATATATCGTAGTTTCTGCCTTATTTTTGATGCATTTCTGTCAGAGAACGGGATTTCTAACTTGGTATCACTACAATCCTGAGGAGGAACCGGGCTCTGATGTCCATAAACACGTAAAGCCATTTGTATGTTGGGTGTTTTTTCAAGACTGTCGATAAGTTGAATCAGGTATTTACGTGCAATATTAATTTTTTTATTTTCCCCCCATGTACCATACATACTCTGAGATGCATCGAAAATAAATAATATACGGGAAGTTGGAGACTCATTTTCTTTACTTTCTTGAGCCCCAACCTGTAAAGACAGAAATAGTAGTATATATGTGAATATTTTTTTCAAAAGTTAAGTCCGTTGCAAGAAAGACACGAAATTATTGATTCATAGATTTTCTTCGTTCGTAATCTTCTTTTTTAATATGTCCTAAAATAACCAACTCGGCCGTGGCATAATTTGTGGCTAATGGAATATTATGCATATTACAGGCCTCTAATAATCCTTGAATATCTTCGTGGTGTGCTTGTTTTATTAGCGGATCTCTTAAAAATATTACAATATCTACTTCTTTCTTTTTAATCATTTCAGTTATCTCGTTATAACCTCCTGATTTGCCAGGGCTTAGATGTTTTACTTTTATTCCCTGGGACTCTACATATTCTGCTGTCCTGCCTGTAGCAATCAGATTAACTCCAAAAATCCAGTCTTTACGTTCATTAAGAAATCGAACCATCTCTGGTTTTTTTACATCATGTGCAATAATTACTATATTTTCCATAATACTAAATTTTTATATACCATTATTACAATTAATAGTCGCCAATTGTTTCTTCGTTTTGATTAAGTGCACTCTTTAATTGTTCATCGTTAGGTGCAACTCCATGCCATTTGTGAGATCCCATCATAAAATCAACGCCCATGCCCATTTCTGTTTTCATTAAGATCATTATAGGTTGATCTTTTCCTGTGAGTGATTTTGCATGATTTAGCACTTTTATTACTTCTTCCATATCATTCCCGTCCATTTCCAGCACTTTCCATCCAAAACTTTCCCATTTATTTTTAAGGTTTCCTAAACTTATAATATCATCAACAGGGCCATCAATTTGTTTGTTATTATAGTCTACGGTTGATATTAAATTATCAATTTTATGATGTGCAGTAAACATTGCTGCTTCCCATATTTGGCCTTCTTGTAGTTCGCCGTCACCATGTAGGGAGTAAATAATTTTTGGGTCGTTATTTAATTTTTTGGATAATGCCGCACCTGCTGCAGCTGAAAGTCCCTGCCCCAGAGAGCCGGAAGCTATTCTCACTCCGGGCAAATGATCGTGAGTTGTTGGATGCCCCTGTAATCTTGAATTAATCATTCGGAACGTGGATAATTCAGATAACTCGAAATATCCCGAACGGGATAGAACGCTATACCAAAGAGGGGAGATGTGTCCGTTCGATAAAAAGAAGATATCCTGGTTTTTACCATCCATATCAAAATGATCGGGTTGATGATCCATAATCTCAAAATATAATGCAGTTAGAAAATCAGTACAACCCAGAGAACCTCCCGGATGTCCTGAATTTTGAGCATGAACCATTCGTACAATGTCGCGTCGTATCTGCGTAGCTATCTTCTTTAAGTTTTGAATATCAGCCATTTTGTTAAATTAAAGATGAAAAAAATTTTTAAAAAATCAGTTGTAAAAATACAGTTTTTCATTAGAATATACGGAAAAAGAACATATTTTATTATAAACATCCTGTAAAGAAGTTATCCTCCGGATTTTTTTATTTAAAATCGCTTTTTAAAAGTCTTAAAAAGTGTAATTTTGAGCCTTCAGAAATCATTTTTCAAAATAGAAAATTATGGGATTACAGTGTGGTATAATTGGTGTAACGAATGTGGGCAAATCAACCATTTTTAATTGCATGTCAAGCTCAAAAGTTGAAACTACGAATTTTGCTTTTAGCTCCAATAAATCAAATATAGGGATTATAAATGTTCCTGATAAACGGTTACAGGAATTGGAAAAATTACAACCTACCGAAAAGGTTATTCCTGCAACAGTTGATATTGTTGACATTCCAGGATTGACCAAAGGGGCAAATCAGGGAGAAGGAGTTGGCAATAAATTTCTGGCTGATATTAGGAATACCGATGCATTAATTCATGTTCTCCGTTGTTTTGATGATGAGAATTTACCGCATGTTGACGGCTCTGTTGATCCGGTAAGAGATGTTGAAACCATTGATTTTGAACTACAGGTTAAAGACCTTGAATCTGTTGAAAAGAAAATTGAACGTTTTGAAAAATTGATAAAAACCGGAGATAAAGAGGCCAAGCAGGGTATTGTCGTATTACAGGAGTTAAAAAGTCATTTGGAGTCGATGCAAAATGCCCGGGACTTTTCAATTTCCGATGCCAATAAAAAATATGTTGATGATTTATTTTTACTTACTGCAAAACCTATAATTTACGTTTGTAATGTTGATGATAAATCAGCTATTGATGGGAATCATTACGTAGAAAGTGTGAAAGAAGCACTTAAGGATCAGGATACACAAATATTAATTATTGCAGGCGAGCTGGAAGCAGAAATTGCTGAGTTAGAAGACGAAGATGACCGGAATGAATTTTTAACAGATGCAGGATTAACTGAACCCGGTGTTAATAAGTTAATCAGAAGTGCTTATTCATTGTTGAATTTAATGTCGTTTTTTACGATTGGGCCGAAAGAAATACGTGCATGGACTATTAAAAAAGGGATGACTGCGCCTCAGGCTGCCGGAGCTATTCATAGCGATCTTGAACGGGGGTTTATCCGTGCCGAAGTGATGAAATATGAAGATTTTATTACTATAGGATCTGAAGTAAAAGTAAAAGAAGCAGGAAAGTTTCATGTAGAAGGTAAAAACTATGTTGTTGATGATGGCGATATTCTTCATATTCGATTTAATGTATAATTCCTGGATAAAAAGATTTTATAATGGTTTGTTTCCCTAAAAAATGGTTGTTGGTTTTAATTTCTTTGTTCATATTTTCTGTTGTTTATTCCCAAAAAAAGTTCAGTAACCCACCTAAATTAATTGTTGGCATTACCATTGAAGAAATGCGTTATGAAATGTTGCTTCGTTACTGGGATGCATTTACAGATGATGGTTTTAAACAAGTGATTGATGAGGGAGCATTATGTACACAGGTTCATCATAACTATTTGATCACCCAAAATGCCCCGGGGCATGCTACTATTGTTACGGGCACAAACCCTTCGTATCATGGTATAATAGCTGATCGTTGGTACGATAAATTAAGTAAAAAATATATCGGCGCTGCTGATGAGAAGAAATATAACCTCATGAACGGCAGGATTACTTTTGGTAATTTTACCCCCGAAAACTTATTGGCTTCATCCATTGGTGATGAGTTAAAACTTGCTACAAATGATAGTTCAAAGGTGATTTCAATAGCAACCAATCCGGTTTCTTCTGTTATTTCGGGAGGCAGATTAGCCGATTATGCCTTTTGGTTTAATGATGAAAATGGAAAATGGATTACGGGAAACTATTATATCGATTCTTTACCGGAGTGGGTGCATGAGTTTCATGAGAAAGATTTCCGGAATATTTACATGAAACAAACCTGGTCAACGCTTTATTCATTGGAGGAAAACTACCAATCAAGCCTGCCTGACGATAATCCTTTTGAGATTGGAATCAGACTGTATCGCTATACTTTTCCTTATGACCTAAATTATTTAAAAAACCGTTCGGGTAATTATAAATATCTAAAATATACTCCTTTTGGGAATACTTATACCAAAGATTTTGCTATTTCAACCATCATTGGAGAAAATCTGGGAAAAGATAATTTTACTGATTTTTTAAATGTAAGCTTTTCCGCTTCGAGCTATGCCGGCGATCTTTTTGGACCACGTTCTGTTGAAATCGAAGATGTTTTTTTGCGATTGGATCGGGATATAAAACATTTTATTGATTTTTTGAATAATCACATAGGTATCGAAAATGTGTTGATTTATATTACTTCAGACCGAGGAGTTGCCGATGTTCCTGAATATCTAAAGTATAAAAAACAAAATGCCGGAATTTTCGAACCTCAAAAAGCCTTATCATTATTAAATAGTTATTTAAGTATTTTATATGGTGATGGTGATTGGATAGATTTTTACCAATCGGGCCAATTATATATAAACCAGCAGATGATTGATCAAAGCGGTGTTGTATTAAGCGAGATTCAGGAGCAGGCAGCAGGTTTTTTGGTTCAATATTCGGGAGTTGCTGATGCAGTACCTGCTATGAGTCTAATTAATAGTCAGTTTACAGCAGGAGTTAAAGAAAAAATGCAAAACAGCTTTCATCAAAAACGTTCCGGCGATGTGATAGTAAATCTTGAACCAGGATGGATAGAAAAAGACGGGAAAACTACCGGATCAGGTTCCGGATATAATTATGATACACATGTTCCTCTTATTTGGTATGGGTGGAAGGTGAAAAACAGCCGAATTGACGAAAATATTGAGACTACAGCTATTGCTCCGACGATAGCATGGATATTAAAAATTACTTCGCCTAATGCAAGCATTGGGAAGCCTGTATATCAAATTATTGAGTAATTAAAATTAAACGACTATGGCCTGGATATATTTATTTGTAGCTGGAATTTTTGAGATAGGTTGGGCAATAGGCATGAAATATACTCACGGGTTTACTAAATTTTGGCCGGTTGTATTTACATTAGTATCTATGGTTGTAAGCGTTTATTTATTATCACTTGCCACCAAAACGATTCCTATTGGTACAGCTTATGCCGTATGGACAGGAATAGGAGTTGTGGGTACTTCTGTTTTAGGTATTATCTTGTTTAACGAGCCGGTAGAAGTATTACGGTTAGTGTTTATTGTTATGATATTAGTAGCAATTGTAGGGCTAAAAGTAATAGCCCGTTAGTTTTTTATTTATTAACCTTTACAATATCTCTCATTATTTTTGTTGAAAAGGTGAGAA
>Ga0209949_1000608_pt1 | contig 18783 bp, 9 predicted proteins | sample SalPonC_black_MG_FD_185711 | JGI IMG/M metagenome (GOLD analysis project Ga0209949, IMG submission 185711) | Salt pond soil microbial communities from South San Francisco under conditions of wetland restoration - Salt Pond MetaG... | ecosystem: Environmental > Aquatic > Marine > Intertidal zone >... | reverse complement strand
TTAATTGATTATCCCCGTAAAGAAATATGGACTGGAGGTGAAATCAGCGAAATTGTAGAAAGAAATGTTGGTGCTTATACTCTTGAAATATCAGCGGAGCCACTTCAAATAGTTGTAAAGAACGGTGATGGGTTAACTGTCCAGCAATTAACATGGCCTGAAAGCACCGATGGCAGAATGGAATTTAAAACAGATGCCCCGGTATTTGGGCTTGGACATGGCGGGCCGCAGTTCGACAGGAGAGGAGAAGAATTTCCAATGCGGGATGGGTGGGGAGCTTACGAACGCCCTACTCATGGATCCAGAGTTGCTGCACCGATGATAATGGGTGCGGACGGATGGTCGATGTTTCTTCATCATCCTGTAAATAGCGGAAATGTATTTGACCTCAGCAGTGGAATGGGAGTTTTGATACCTGACTCCGAAACTCTGAATTCACCCATGCAGCTATTGCTCACGCTATGGGATGAACCTGAACAGATCTTTTCTGAATATGGAATGTTTGCCGGAAAAACCCCGATGCCCCCGATTTGGTCGCTTGGATATATGCAGTCTCACCGAACACTGGAAAGCCGGGAACAGATGCTTCAGGTAGCGAGAAATTTCAGGGAACGCAAGCTGCCGGCTGATGCGGTCATTTACCTTGGAACAGGATTCACGCCATCAGGATGGAACAGAGGGCATGGAAATTTTGACTTTAATGAGGATATCTTTCCGGATCCTGAAAACATTTTCAGCGAACTGAATGACCTTGATTTCAGGGTGGTTTTGCATACATACAACCCTCCCGTAGGATTGCATGGGGAGTCAATTGAGGAGACGTCCGACGATCCCACCCACATCAGAAATTACTGGCTCAATAATCACGAAGATATTTTTGAAATGGGGGTAGATGGCTGGTGGCCTGATGGCGGCGAACCTCTCTCCTCAGAATCAAGGGTAGCGCGCTACAGGATGTATTGGGATGGACCGCTCTATACCCGGCCCAACACCCGCCCATGGAATATTAACAGAACGGGATACAGCGGTGTACATCGGTACGGTGGCTGGATCTGGTCAGGTGACCCCGATAGTTACTGGGAGACACTTGAAACTCAAATTGCGGTGGGTTTAAACCATGTCGTAAGTTTAACGCCATTTTGGGGGTCGGATACCGGCGGGTTCCTGCCCAGTCGTGAGTTAACCGGTGAGCTTTATATTCGATGGTTTCAGTTTTCAACGTTCACTCCCTCATTTCGTGGACATGGAAGAGCCTGGCACCTGCGCCTGCCCTGGGGATGGAATACCGGGGAGCTCGGTCCACCTGAAGTGGATGCGTTTTCCGACGCATTCGAAAATGGGTACCCTTTTCCTGAGGAGTTACGTAATGCACTCATCGAGCCGATTGCAAGAGAGTATCTGCACCTTCGATATAAGCTGCTTTCATACAGTTATAATTTGATGAGGCAGACGCATGATACCGGGCTGTCACCCATGCGTGCCATGTGGCTTCACTATCCGGAGGATGATAAAGCCGTGTCGCTGGGCGACCAGTATATGTGGGGGAGAGAAATTTTAGTTGCACCGGTGTACGAAGAGGGCGCTACAGTAAGAACACTTTATCTGCCCGCCGGGAACTGGTATGATTACTGGACGAATGAAAGCGTGGTGGGCGGGCGCGATATCACCCGGGCAGTGGATCTTGCAACAATGCCACTTTACGTCCGCGCGGGGGCAATTCTACCGATTGATCCGGTTCGCCAGTTTACGACCCAGCATGTTGATGAACCCATAACGTTTCAGATCTATCCGGGCGAAGATGGCACCTACAACTGGTACAGAGATGATGGGGAGTCTCAGGAATACATCAATGGGGATTACACCAGAACGCTTCTGACATGGAATGATGAGAACGGGGAGCTGACCATCGAGCCAAATCCGAACGACAGCGGAAATGGAGATCAGGCAACAGAAATCCGGTTTGAACTCATTGAAAAAAGTGCAACAGGTGGCATAAACAGGCATATTGACTGGGACGGTACGAAAAGGACCATCTCATTTAATTAAAAAATGGGTCGCTCTATGAAAGCTGTCTTATTATTTATTTTGGCAGGTCTGTATCTGCCAGCTGAACATCTTTTTGGACAGACACAGAATTCAATCAAAAATGATCACTGGATAATTGAGTATGATGAGACAGGAATCAATGGGTTGCTTTCTGTTCATGACTCGTACGAAGCGAATCTTATTCGGGAAGGTGGTATTCTGGATACAGATTTGCGGTTTCGGATTAATGACGGTGAGTGGCAGTCAATATTAAAACGATTTTCAGGCTTTTTCAGACCGCTTGAATATGAGCCAACCTCTTCCCGAACAGTAGAAGTGGATGAAAATGTAGTTACTTATAAGGACTACAAACCCGGGATGCCATTCTCAATGGAACAGCGATTCACCCTTTCTGACGATGTTCTCGAATGGGATATTCAACTGGAAAACAGAATGAACTATGAGGTTGAGATAGGCGACCTTGCCATAAGCATTCCTTCGAGATCCACGTCAGGAGAAACTCAGACCGACCTGTTTGAGCGAAATTTTACGCGCCGTCATTTTATTTCGGGTGATGGCTCTTTCATACTATATACGCGGCGAAGTGGTAATCCTCCATATCTGATTGTTACAGTAAAGCCGGGAACCCATCTTGAATATTTTAATTCCGAGGGTCCCGGCCCATTCAAGGCATTTATCCATTCCGGGCTGAGTGGTGAGCGGCAGGAAGAAGGGACCTGGAGGCAGCCCCATACCCGACACGGCCTGGAGCTGCCGGGACACGAAGGCGATCAGCGTTCGTATGGATTCAAGTTACAGTGGGCCGAATCCTACGATGAACTGCGCAATATTTTATATGCAAATAAACTGATTGATGTACGTGTGGTGCCAGGAATGACGATTCCGGAGAATCAAACTGTACAGTTTTCACTTCGCACGAAAACCAACATTGATTCACTTGCTGCTGAATTCCCGGATCAAACAGCAATGACGTACAGAGGCGAGTTGAAACCGGAACATCATATTTATGAAACACGATTTGCAAAGCTGGGTGAAAATAAGATCATCGTATACTTCGATGGAAACAGGAAAACACAGCTGGAATTTTTTGTTACCGAACCTATTCAAACTCTACTTGAGAAAAGGGCTGCATTCATCACAAACAATCAGCAGCACAGGGATTCGAGCCTTTGGTATGACGGTCTGTACTCCATCTGGGATATGAAGAACCAGGTTCTCCGGGGCCCCGACAATACAGATGGATATGAAGGTTGGTGGGGTTATATGCTGGCCAGTGATGATCCTGTGCTGGGAATTGCACCGTTTCTCGCCTCTGTCAATGCGCTACATCCGGTTGATGAACAAATTGAGTCGCTCGAATATCACATTGAAAATTTTGTATGGGGTGGCCTGCAGCGTACGGATGAGGAGGAGCCTTATCCATATGGAATACATGGTGTTCCAAACTTTAAAGTTGCCAGGGATACGTTAGAGCGTGCAAAAATGGAAAACCGCCGGCTTGATAGGATGAAAATCTGGCGTGCCTACGACTATCCGCTTGTATTCATGCTGTACTATCACATGTACCAGATTGCAGAGAGATATCCGGATAAGGTGAATTATCTGGATGCAGATGGATACTTTGAACGTATGTGGAAGACAACCCAGGCTTTTTTCGAGTATCCATACGAGATTTATCCGTGGTACGACATCTATAAATGGGGATTCTACAACGAAATGTTAATACCGGACATAATTCACCTTCTTGAAGAGAAAGAACGTTTTGAAGATGCGAATTGGCTTCGAAATGAGTGGGAGAAAAAGGTGAGGTATTTTGTCTACAGCGATCCATATCCATACCGTTCGGAATATCCCTACGACCGTACGGCGTTTGAGTCAACGTATGCGCTTGCCAAATACGGCGCCACTCATGAAATAGCCCCGGGAGATTCCCTGTGGTTTGACAAAAATGAAGACCGGTGGCACTCTTATGACCATGTGGAACAGGAGGATGCCCGAAGTTTTATGGACAGGCAGCACCTGGCGGGTCTATCGGTCCGGGGCTGGCTTGAACCAAAATACTACATCATGGGATCCGATTTTACCACAAATCCGGATCGGCATACCCTTAGTTATATGGCGCGTATGGGAGGCTGGTCTATACTCGACTATGGATTGAACTTTTCCGAGGACCCTCACGACTGGCTGCAGCTGGGCTATGCAAGTTATTTAAGCTCTTTTGCGCTGATGAACACGGGCAGAGAAGAGTCGAATTACGGGTATTGGTTTCCGGGAGAGAAGAATGATGGTGCCCTGGGAATGGCATTCATGAGTGCAAAGCATGATCGTGCCTGGTATCAAAAAGACGAAGACAGGGGTGCGTGGCGATATGATGGGGAACAGAATCTTGGCATGGCTGTCGTGACAAGATCGGCTTCAACGATTTTAAGCAACGATCCTCTCTTCGGCTGGATTGCATATGGCGGGAATCTCAGTAAAAATGCATCAGAGTTTCGGATCAGACCGGCTGATGGTGTCGGGCTTCGGTTCTGGGTAGTAACCGACACTCTGCGTGTGGGTGCTGAACTTGATCGTGATGCCTGGACAGATGTAGTTGTTAGCAGGGATCTGGATGAAATTGAATTGACTCTCGAAACTCAGGATGGATCACACAAAACGAAATTGACACTGCATACCTACGGAAATCAGGCATGGGTTGTGTACCAGGATGGCCGGCGACTTACCGTTCAACCCAACGAGAAACAGGTGAACTATACACTGAACGTTACAGACTCACAGCATACAATTACAATTAAAAGACCATGAGTCTTTCGCGTCGCTATTCTAACATATCTGATGTTCGTTTTGGATTTAAGAAAGTGGTACATGTTGTTCTGTTCAGTTTTCTATTTTTTGCAGTATTTGGCTGTTCAGAAAAAGAGTCCGGGCTCACTTTTATAGTGGCCGGCGATCTTCACTATGGGCTGAGTGATTCACTTCTTGCCTACAATTCCAGCGCAATTTTATCTATGAATGATCTCCCTGATACATTCCCGGCAGACAATCAGCATGTGAATTTGCAAGATCCATCCGGAGTTATACTTGCTGGTGATTTAACTGAATCGGGTGAAGCATCACAATGGAGTTTGTTTACAGAGGATTACGGAATCCATGGTGAAAAGAAACTTGAGATTCCGGTTTTCGAAGGATTTGGGAACCATGATGGACCTATAGAAGGGTCTGTACGGCTCGGAATTAAAGAGAGGAATACAAAACGGAAGGGACTGAGCAGTATATCAGAAAACGAGCTGCACTACTCGTGGCAGTGGCAGGATGTACACTTTGTACAGCTGAACTCATATCCAAGTTATGAATGGGATCCGGGATGTGAATGGTGCCACTATTTTGAAGAATCGTTCAGAGAACCGGAACAGAGCCTGCAGTTTTTGGAAAGAGATCTTGAAGCAAACGTGGGAAACAGTGGCATGGAAGTGATTCTTATTTTTCATTATGGATTTGATGAGTGGGGAAATAAATGGTGGACAGAAGATGAGCAGGAAATGTTTTATGAAGTTATTGCCCCCTACAATGTTTTAGCAATTTTTCACGGCCACACACATACCATACAGTTTTATAACTGGAAAGAGATCCCGGTCTTTAGTGTAGGGTCAACTCAAAAAGATGACAGACCCGGTGAATATATGGTTGCACACATAGGCCGAGAAAAAATGGTGGTTTATGAACGACGAATTCAAAAGGGTTGGGGCGATTTTCGTGTATTGAATCGAATAAAATGACACTGACACCCGGAAAACATATGACTTACACAACATGGTATAACAATTAATGAATTTATGTGTGGTTTGTTGGGTAAAAGCACTATTTCTTAAACTGGGCTATTGTATCAGGCATTGAATCAGGGTTGCATTTTGATTCAGTATTGAACGCATGCGGTTTGATCTGTTAAGTGAACTAACAAAAAATTATTACATCCCGACACTTACTATGACATTGAAAAAGTTTATAAATCATTCATTCAAAGTATTTCTGCTTTTACTGTTAACATCTTTTGCCGGATGCCAGTCGGAGCAGGTGGAGATGAGAGTAAATGAGCCCGATCGCGAGCGGCTGAAAGTTCTATTTCTCGGGGATGACAGAGGCCATCAGCCCATTGAACGCCTTCGTGATGTTGGTACGACAATGCTCAATCGGGGGATTGAACTGGTGTATACCGATGATCTGAACGATCTTGACATTGAGATTTTGTCGAGATACGATGCGCTGCTTTTATATGCCAATCATGAAGAAATAACCCCCACACAGGAAGCTCATTTACTTGACTATGTTGAAAGGGGAGGCGGGTTTGTTCCGATTCACTCAGCGTCAGCAAATTTTACGAATTCAGAAAAATTTATTGAGCTGGTTGGAGGCCAGTTTCAATCCCATGGTGCAGAGGTTTTTTCTACTGAGATCGTTGAGCCGGACCATGAAATTATGGCTGGTTTTGAAACTTTCGAAAGCTGGGATGAGACCTATGTACACTCCAATCATAACGAAGAGAACAGAACTGTTCTGAGCTACCGGGAAGAGGAACCTTACACGTGGGTGAGAACGCATGGTGATGGCAGGATTTTTTATACTGCCTGGGGTCATGATGAAAGAACATGGCGAAATGAGGGATTTGCTGATTTGATTGAACGGGGTATCCGATGGGCTGCCAAACAAGATGTTCAGCAAATGCTTGCTGACCGTGATATGCAGGATCCGTTTGAATATGTTGAGGAGAATGTCCCTTATCCTCCCACGCAAACCGACCGTGAAATGAATATCAGGGAATCGTCCAGGAAACAGCTTCCCCTTTCTCCCGAAGAGTCAATGAAACGCATGGTTTTACCTGCAGATTTCAGTGTAGAGCTATTTGCATCAGAACCGGATATCATCAACCCAATTACCATGAACTGGGATGAAAAAGGCCGGTTATGGGTGGTGGAATCTATTGAATATCCCTACACGCGAGAGTATTTGGAGGATGGCGGTGGAAAAGACAGGATTACAGTTGCAGAAGACACGGATGGTGATGGAAAAGCCGATGAATTTACCGTTTTCGCCTCAGGACTGAATATACCAACCAGCCTGACATTTTGGGATGGCGGAGTGATCGTTCACCAGGCCCCTGAAACTCTCTATTTAAAAGATACAACCGGTGATGGAAAGGCCGATGTCAGGGAGGTGCTTTTTGACGGATGGCAGCAGTGGGATACTCACGCCGGACCAAACAACATGCAGTATGGCCTGGATAACTGGATTTGGGGTGTTCTGGGCTACGCAGGCATGAACGGTACCGTAGGAGGTGAACAGCATGAATTTAGTATGGGAGTTTACCGGTTCAAACCGGATGGTTCAAAACTTGAATTTCTCAGACGGACCAATAACAATACCTGGGGTCTCGGTATTAATGAACAGGGCGGGGCGTTTATATCGACTGCCAACGGAAATCCCAGCACGTATTTACCGTTCCCTCAAACCAACTATGATCTGATTGATGAGCTGACACCCTCCGTTACGGAGCGTCTCATTGATAATTTCCGGATGATTACCCTGACCCGGGATTTTCGCCAGGTTGATTTTTTGGGTGGCTATACGGCAGCGGCCGGGCATGGAATCTACACGGCCAGAACCTATCCGGAGCGATTCTGGAACCGATCGGCATTTGTCTCCGAACCGACGGGCCATATAATTGGTGAGTTTGTGCTGGATCCTGAGGGTTCAACATATAGCGCATCAAATCATCGAAATTTTGTATCCAGCGATGATGAGTGGTTTGCTCCCGTCGCTGCAGAAGTGGGGCCGGATGGAAACCTGTGGGTTGCCGACTGGTATAACTATGTGCTTCAACATAACCCGGCAGGTGGTGAACAATCCGCTGCGCCCGGAAATGCATACGCCAATCCATTAAGGGATACTGAACACGGACGAATTTACCGGGTTATTTATGACAAAGCTGAACCGCATGAACCGTTTACTCTTGAAAATGCTTCATCTGAAAAGCTCGTTGAGACGCTTTCTCATGACAACATGTTCTGGAGAAAGCATGCGCAGCGACTGCTGGTAGAACGAGGTGAAACAGATGTAGTTCCGGCACTTTTATCACTTGCCAGCGATGGGTCAGCTGAAGCAGAAACGGGTTTAAATGTTGGCGTGATCCACGCACTCTGGACGCTTCACGGACTGGGTGAGAGGAACAATGACGAGTCGGATGCGGTAGATGCTGCCATCAACGCACTCAATCACCAATCTGATGCGGTCAGAATAAACGCACTGAAAGTATTGCCAAAATCAGAATTATCAGTTGCAGCAATCCTGGATGATAACATGCTCAACGATTTAAATGGTCAGGTTGTGCTTGCTGCACTGGAGGTGCTGATAGACATGCCGGAGTCCGCTGAAGCAGGTGAAGCCATTTTAAGTGTGCTGAATAATGAAAAGAATATCGAAGACCGGTGGATTCGGGAAGCCGGTTCATTAGCTGCTGTAACCCATGGGGAGGGGTTTCTGGCGGCCTACAAAAACGCCGATGACCTGATTGATACCGGAAATGAAGATGTCGATGAAAATCCGGAGAACATACTGGTAAATGCCTCCTTTGAGACCATTGATGGCGATACTCCCACAGGCTGGAATTCGAGAATTTTTGGAGGGGAAGCACAGTTTTCAATTGCAGAAGGAGAGGGAAGAAATGGTGGTAATGCCGTCAGAATCACATCTTCCCAGGGCGCAGATGCCGCCTGGTTTACACGGTTTCAGGCCGAAGAGAATACCCGATATAGAATTGGCGGGTGGATCAAAACAGATAATCTCGACGCAAATACAGGGTATGGAGCACAGTTCAATATTCATGGAATGTCTGAGCAGGCGGGTAAATCAAGTGCGGTTTCCGGAACCGAAGACTGGACCTATATTGAGCGAAGCGTACTCATTCCCGAAAGCGGAACGGTAGAGCTGAATCTGCTTCTTGGCGGCTGGGGACGGTCAATTGGAGAAGCTCTTTTCGATGACATCGTTGTGCACGATTTGGGACCGGATAGGGTCGCAACGCTCAGTGGTGTAGTGCAGATTATCGGTGAATCACTTGGTGATCCTGATTTTACCTCAACAGTTGCAGATGAGATTGCAGCAGATGACAATATCAGAACAGTGGAAGTTGGCGTGGTGCCAGACGTGCTGAAGTTTGATGTGGAATCGCTTGAAGCATCTGCAGGTGAAACGATTCGGATAGTCTTTAATAATACGGATTACATGGAGCATAACTTCTTGCTGCTCAATCCGGGGACGACGAACAGCGTTGGTGAAATGGCGGATGCCCTGCTTGGGTCCGGAAATGCACTCAGCCGGCAATACATTCCGGACACACCTGATGTACTCTTCAACACGCCGGTTGTAGGACCGGGAGAATCGTTTGTTCTTGAAATTCAGGTTCCCGATGAGCCGGGCGAATACCCATTCATTTGCACAATTCCCGGGCATTGGAGATCCATGCAGGGTGTGTTAACAGTAAAACCGTAGTGACGTAAGTCTAATAAATTAGCGTTTTGTAAGCAGATAGCGGAATCATTTTCAACAGACCTTGCCTGGATTAACTATTCAGGCAAGCCAATCAGTGTTCATTAAGACAATCAGATCACGACAGATATTATGGCCCTATATTCTTCAAGAAGTTTAAAGCTATTATGTGTCATCTTGTTAACAATGGCCTCCGTTCTGTTTGTAACAACCTGTACTGATAACTCTCTTACAGCATCGAACAGCACAGACAATCCCTGGGATAATCGCCCGGAAGGTGAGCTGGATATTTACATCCCGGATGAATTCTCCGGCATGAATCTGAACGACAACTCCAGCACGTGGAGCTATCACAGAAGTCGTGAATCAGAGCACTTTATTGTGTTCTGGGGGAAGGGATATGGGAGTTCTGATCCCGGATCACAATCCGTTAATCAAACGTATCGGGTGAATATCGACGACCTGCTTGAGAAAGCGGAACTGTTTTACGATCAGAACATCAATGATCTGAAATTTGCCGTAACCGGTGAGGGAGAGTCCAATCTTGATGAATACAAAATGATGATCTTTCTCTATCATCAGGATGAATGGCTGGCAACGGGAGCCGGCTATGATGATGTCATTGGGGCACTTTGGGTGAGTCCTCATACTGCACAGCCTGCCGGGCCGGTGATTGCTCATGAGATTGGTCACAGTTTTCAGTATCAGGTTCACAGTGATTTAGGTGGCGATTCCGGATTTCGATACGGATTTGGCGGGAACGGTGGGAATACATTTTGGGAACAAACCGCCAACTGGCAGGCGATGTACGCCTATCCCGATGAAACATTCAGATCTTCGAATTTTGGAGTGTATGTTGAAAATTACCATAAGCATATTCATCACGAAGATTACAGATATGCCAGCTATTTCATCCATTATTACTGGGCAGACAAGCATGGAATGGACTTCATCGGCCGCCTCTGGAGAGAGGCTCAGGAACCAGAAGATCCCATCCAGGCATATATGCGACTGACGGACTTGACTACCGATGAGCTGAACGATGAAATGTATGAAGCGGCAACAAAATTCGTAACGTGGGACCTGGAGCCGTTAAGATCTCATGGGCAACGATATATTGGAGATCAAAACGTTGAATTCACGACGCTTGATGACGGAAGGTTCAGGGTCGATTATGGCAGTGCCCCGCAAACGACCGGATATAACGTGATACCACTGAAGGTGCCGGACGACCAAGGTCCTATAACGATCGAATTTAGCGGCATCCCAAATGCTGAAGGGTTCAACCGGGTTGATGAATCCATTGCCGGGTGGCGGTACGGGTTTGTGGCTCTGCTTGATAATGGAGACAGAGTTTACGGTGCCATGAATAGCGGAATCCAAAACACCCTGTCATTTGATCTGCCCGAAAACACCCGGCGGCTGTGGTTTGTTGTCACGGGAGCTCCGACCTATTACTCTCCGCATGCGTGGGATGATGACAATTTGAATGATGCCCAGTGGCCGTATGAACTTCAATTCTGGAATACAACAATAAAATGAACATTTAATTTCTCATCATGGGGATGTGCCAAAGATACGTTTCTCAAATACGTCGTGTCATCTCTTCACAGTGAAACATAATACAACGGTTCGGTAATTAAAGCTGATAAATCATCAATTACCGTCGGTTTTCAGTTCGAAAAGGATGATTTTTTCATCGTGTTTGAGGAATATTATCTCATTTAATGTTAGTGGGATTGATGTTAATCTAAACACATACCCGACTGCAAACAGGTTATATACTAGTTTGATGCTACGCGATCATTTTACATAAGAAATAGATGATGCTCATGAATTTGAACCTGGTGCAGCTGCCCACATCACGTTTACGTTCAATAATTTATTTGTATCTCCTGAGAAACATTTTCTTGCCTTTTTTTACACTCGCCTAATTTCTGATAAATATGTTAACTGCCGGAACTGATTACAGCCGAAAAAATAAAAATCTATCTAAAATATCGCGGTGATATCGACGCCTGGGCGAGATCAGCCAAAAATCGAGAAGCTAAAGTACGACAGAATCAGATTGGCAATGGATTGATAATTTTATTCAAGCAATTAAATTAGTTGAATCAGGTAAAGCATCTAATGGATTCGAAGAAAAGCTTAAAAGGAATTTAGAAGTAAGTGTTTCAGATGAGGAAGCTTAAAAAGTGAGGATCTACAGGAAAACTTGTATGTAATTTAAAAAATCAATTAACCCCAACTTCCACTGAAAACTCTTCAATCCAGTTGAGACAATGAGTTTGTATAAGCAGATATTGATATTTTTTTAATAGCATGAAATGACTTGCTTTTACAGATTCTTCATCAAACAAAAAAAACCGTTTGATTCCCCAAGGGACAGGCAGAATGACGTCGTTTATGAGGAATAGGAGCGGCGTGGCCAGGTGGTACCAAAAAATTTCAACTTCTACATACACGCCGCCCGCTCTCTATCCCAAGAACGTTGTCATGCTGACTGAGTCCCGGTGCAGTTGACCTGGACGAAGGGAAGAATCTGTAGAAGCAATATATTGTAGTATTAAAAAGTAATCATGCATTAATTTTGCGCTCTACCCACAAGGTTTCCTGTAGATCCAAGAATGATTTATAAATTAGCCAGGGAAAGTTAATTCAGAACTCTGTTATGAAAAAAATTTCTCATCAAAAGCCATTAATTAAGTCTTAAGTACTGGCAATTATCAAGCGGCTCAAATGGACGAATTTACGGTTCGGGCAATGGGAAGTTTGTCGCCTCGCCGTTTAGCCTCCGAACCGTAATTTGATGTAATTCTTTCACTGGTTAAGACGTGGCAATGCCTGAAAAATTTTTATAAATATGCGTGCACCGGGTTATAACATTTCACTCAAGCTGGTATCCATATTCAATCGAAAATATTAGGTTGCCGCATACATCTTACGCACATCCTTTATTAAAGGCCTCTAATAAATACCCAAATAATCAACATTATGACACTTTTTTTAAAATTGTGTCCGATCATTAGTTGGTAGAAAAGTCCTCGCGGGGCGTATCATTTTGTTGAAATAATTGACTGATGTCCGTCTGTTAGCCTCAGACATCTCATTAGTCCCTAATTTAAACAATCTGATAGGAGAAGACGCTCATGAAAGGCGGAACCCCATCACATACTGAAATTTTTAGATTTGCAATGCCGCATGCCCGGGTCTGGGGCATCGTGGCTTTGCTAATCCTCTACTCCGTAATGGTTGCAGAGCAGGCCATAGGCCAACCGTATGGTGACGCCTCTGCGCTTCTTATCAGCAACCCGGAAGGGATACAATATCCCATCAATAAAAAGGCTTCAGACAAATTCGATTCCACATTTCTTAAACATAGGAGCAACTCATTTACTGCATCTCCCAGAAAAAGTTTAATTGGTGAAGGTGATACCGACACAGGGCGTCAACTACGCAAGATGAGTAATGCAAGCAACGTGGTTTTTTCTGAAGTTCTGTTTCGTGAGAACAGAAGCGGTGAATGGATTGAACTCTACAACCCGACAGGCCAAACCATCGACCTTGAAGGTTTCGAGATTGAGGATAGTGGGGTCAGCATCTATTTCTCAAAGGGATATGTAATGGCTCCGGGTAGCTTTTTTACCATAGTAAAGCGGTCCGATCGATCAGACTTTGAAAAAGTACACGGGATCCAGGCGGATTTTTATACGGGAGGTCTTGAAAACCTGAATGATAGAAAAGGTCGTGTAAGGTTATTTAATCCGGATGGTAAAGAAATTGATATGGTTGCCTGGGATAAAAGCGGATACAGGGATTTCAATGTAGGCAGAGGTAATTCAATTATCCGTGTAAACCCAAACATTGATACGGATACGGACAATGATTGGGATAAGGGGGCACCGGAAGGAGAACCGGGAACTCAGGCTTCCGCAAATCAATCACCGGTTGTATCGATAAATGGGCCATATAGTGGTTTAGCCGGCCAGCCTGTTGCATTTAGCAGTGCAGGAACCAGCGATCCGGATGGCACTATTGCTTCATATCTCTGGGAGTTTGGCGATGGTGAAACCAGTATTTCTTCAAATCCTAATCATAGTTATGCGAGCCCTGGCACGTATACAGTAGAGCTAACAGTTACTGATAATGAGGGCGCGCAGACCACTGAAACCACAACCGTTCAGGTAATATCCAATACATTTACATGGTCGGGTTCTGAAAATAGTGACTGGGAAAATGCCGGTAACTGGGAAGGTGGAGCTGCACCGGGTACCACTCCTTTAAAAAATATTGAAATTCAGTCATCCGGTAATAATCCCGTTCTGGAGTCTCTATTAAACATCTCCGGAGTTTCCTTAATCATAGCAGATGGTTCAGATCTGACCATTAGCAGTAGTGGTTCGTTAGTGATAGAAAATGATGGGATTATTTCAACTGAGGCATCTGCATCACTGACTTTAAACTACGGGTCAGCTTATATCAACAAATCAGTATCTGATCCCTTTTTAGTTATCGAGCGAAAAATTACGGGCAGCAAAGGCTGGCGGATGATAAGCAGCCCGTTTGCGCTCACGTTCGAAGATATATTTGGTGGGGCATTCGTCACGCAGGGCTTTACAGGGTCTGATTATCCGGAGTTACAGCCCAATCTGTTATCCTGGGATGAGACCGATGAAGGCACCACACTTCAGGGATGGCGCACGCCCGGGGCTATTACCGATATTAAACCTTCGGGAAGCGGATATTTCCACTATGTCTTTGACGGTGCAGGTCGCCCTGGTAGTGATCTCTTCTACTCAGATGCGCTGCCCATAACGACGCGTCTAAGTGGTATAGAACCAAATACCTCTTCAGGTTACACATTCGGAAACCTGACCTTTACACCACGAGATACGGAAGAACAAAGCGGGGAAACGGATACGGTATTCATCGAGCGTAATGTTGCGGATCAGGGATGGAATCTTATTGGAAATCCGACGGCATCAACTATTGACTGGGATGCACCCGGCTGGACAAAAGAGAACATCAGCGAAACGATCTATGTGTGGGATCCCAATGCAAATGGAGGAGCAGGTGATTATTTGGTGTGGAATGGGCTAAATGGAAACCTTCAAAGCGGTAAAATTTCTCCGCTTCAGGCGTTCTGGGTAAAGGCAACCGGGCCGTCTCCCGTGCTGAGTTTTGATAATGAGGCAAAATCTGTTTCGGGGGTGTTCAGAGGAAAAGATGAACCATTTATAAATGCATCAAACCCTGATATACCGTTTATCAAATTTACGCTGTCCGCATCGGGCTATAAAAAAGAAATTTGGCTGAGTTTCTCGGATGATGGCAAATGGGGGTATGATAAGTGGGATGCCTACGAACTGCAGCCTATGGGTGAAGACTGGATGTCGTTTTATACATCGGCCATTGGAAATAGAAGTCCTGGAAAAGTCATTAACCACCTGCCTGAGACTCTCGATGAAGACCCCGTTTTCCTGAATCTGATACTGGGCCTTTATGAAAACCACCAGCCCGGGAATTCATTATTCAGCCTTTCTTGGGAACGGTCCATGAGCTGGCCTGAAAATCTCTATGTATACCTTCAGGATCATGAGACCGGGTCGAAATATTTGATTCATTCAGAAGCCGATAGCATACGTTTTAATCACCGTTCGGCAAACTTACCGGAACTAGTCGCTGAAAAATCCGGTATGCGTCTAAATAATGCCTTATCTCTTCCATCTCCGGGGATTGTGTACTCGGGAGATCCGGATTGCGATGTTAAAAATTGTGAGAACTCTTCAATAGTAGGTAAGTCTGCCGGGCAGAGGTTCAGCATTCAAATATCGAGATCATCATCAGACGAGTATATGCCACTTGAAGCAGAGCTCCTGCAGAACTATCCGAACCCCTTTAACCCGACAACAAACCTAAGTTTTACATTACCGGAAGAATCTGAAATAAAGCTTCAAATCTTTGATCTGCTGGGGCGAGAAATTGCCAAAGTTGCAGATGGAGTTTACCGGGCCGGCAGCCATCGTTTTACCTGGCAGGCAGGCTCAGTTAGCAGCGGCGTTTATATATATCGGTTAACGGTCAATGGCCGGGCGGCCCTCACCCGTAAAATGACGTTGTTGAAATGAGTAGGCTGAGAAATCACATATCACTCATTTCACGTGGAAGCTTTTCTTTCGGCATGGTACTTACTGCAGGTTTCGTACTGCTGTTAAGTTCGGTAAGCGGTGTGCAGGCCCAGAGCAGTGAATCTGATTCACGATCAGCGGTGATCAACGTGAGCGGCGTGGTTGTTCAGCCCACCGATACAGAGGCTATACTTCTCGAGGCTGTCTATTCGCCATCATTCATAAGAAAACAATTTGATGAAAGGGAGCTGAGTGTGGATCCGATCGCGGACGAGGCTGGTGGACCGGGAGGTGCAGGTCTGGTTATTGCCCAGGGGCTTCCCAACCGGGCATTCAGGGTTTCGGTGCCTCGAATAACCAGCATGACAAACAGTGAGACAAAGTCGAACCTCGATGTTCGAATTGTGGTCAGTCATAATTCTGCTCCCGAACAGTCAAGTTCTGACTACCTCAGGCAGGCTGCGGATGATTTTACCCTGAATGATGATGGGGAGTATTATTTCTGGATAGGCGGGAGTATCGATATCAGCGATGTAGAAGAGGGTGCGTATGAAGGTCAATTTCTCGTTGAGCTGGAGTATCTGTAATGATATCGCTTATGAAAATATCGACCCATCTTTTGGCATTACTATTGGCAAGCGTGCCTCTATCCGCCCAGCATGTCAGTTTTCAGCTGCAAGGGAGCGAAGAGATCATTTTGAGCAATGAGACAGGCAATCTCGATTTTAATGAGCTTTCTGCAGGTATGCCATATTTCCTGGCGGGAGGGGAAGGAGCGATCGCTGATCTGACCCAGAATCAGGATCAAATAGTGGTGATAAGGCTACAGGCTCCCGCACATTTAGACGTCAGCGTGGATGTATCTGCCACACCGATGAATCTGATCTGCAGCGGGCAGTGTCCGTCGCCGGTGCCACAGCTTGAATTTCAGCTGGGCTGGGCGTTTTGGAACAGATCGGTTACGAACGACCTGGTATCCACACCGGCAATGGATCAGCTTGTGTCGGGAGCCATTGAAGTACTGTCACCTACAGGGTTACCGCTGAATTATTCATCGGCGGTATTTCCGATGCGACGCCGAAGCTATACCTCAGCTGCGCCATTACCCCCGCCTGTTCCCGAACATAACGGATACGTTGATGTGCCATCCACAAGCGCATTTATCCTTATCTACGGGCGGCTGGGAAGTATACCACGCTCAATTCAGGCAGGTTCTTACAGTACTCTGATAACCGTAGAAGCTACAACCCCAACTTATCCCTGACATTATGATCAAGCCGAAAAAAAATATAATCATGATGCTTCTGGTGATACTCTTTTTGCCGATCGCAACTACGGACCTCATGTCTCAGTCAGTACAGCTCAGTTTGGAAGTTGAACGCTCAATGTCGGGGGTAGAAAGTGGTCAGATCTTTAATTCCGGCTTCGAAACCGATTGGAGAGTATCAGACGCATACGGCCAAATTGATGATCAAGGTGTGGCTGGATGTTTTGCCATCCGCTCGAAAGAAAATATACCCGTAGTGGTGAGGGCGGATCTAATAAATGATGGTGACTTCACTGAAGATCACGATCGAAACGAAATTCTGATTGGCTATATCAACAATGGAGATGACTGCATCAACAAAACAGATTTTGAGAACTCTGCATCAGCCATGATCAATGATAACCAGGTGTCATTTCGGTTGAATGAGTCTCCTTTCACTATCAGAAATCTTCCTTCAACAGAAGAGGGGTTAAAAGGATATGTCCTGGTGCTTTCAGCCGGTCAAAAACCGGATCTGGGAGAATATACAACCCCGGGGCAGCTTCCTGAGAAGAGGTACGAACCTGTCATAAAAATTGATATCGAATATCTCTGAAAATTACCTGCCCCAATAATTTACACTAACAGTAATATCAATCATAACAAACAAACATAAAAGATGGCTCTCATTAGCAGAGATATGTTCACGTAACAAACATGCCAATGGTTAAGAGCCCATCAATCAACTACAAATCAATCAATAAACAACACAAAGATAAAATCATGAAAAAGCTAAAAATTATATTCATTTCACTTATTACGCTATTCGCCTTAAATGGTGTATCACTCGCTCAGCAGAGCGACAACGCGTCGGCATCAGCATCCGCGGATGTTTTGACGGCAGTTGACGTAAACAAAAACACAGATCTTGTTTTTGGTAATGTCACGCCGGGTAATGTTAAAACGATCAGCGTTGAGAGTTCCGTAATAGATGGTATTGCAGGTGGTGATACCGAATCAGCAGCTCAGTTCACCGTTTCAAAAGGTGCAAACTCTGAGGTAATTCTGAGTTTTGATCTGCCCATGAATCTGACCAGCGGCAGCAACAATCTGGCCATCGATTTTTCCGATGCTTCAGATACCAAACTGACTCGTTTAACCACTTCGGAAGCATCAGATGGCGACAATTCACAGGACTTTACTCCTGCAAGTGACTTTGTTACGCTCACGAGTGCAGATCACTCGAGCTACTTCAGCGCTACGGAGTTTTACGTATGGCTTGGTGGCACTGTGAAACCGACAAACGACCAGCCACAGGGTGAATATGTAGGTGAAATTACACTTACGGCGACCTATAACTAACAGACAATCTTAAAACCAAAAGGCACGACCGGCTGAAATCCGGGAGTGCCTTATTATTGAGGCGACAAAATGAAACAAAATAAATATCAACTAGCAGACTTCAGCAAGAGTTTAATAAAAGTGATAGCCGTAACCGTTTTTGGGCTTCTTTCAGTGAAAAGCACGGTTGCACAAATTTCTATTGCACCTACCCAGGTTTTTATTCACGATAAGCAGGGTGCAGGCGAGATCTTTTTAACCAATACATCAGATGTTCCCCAGGAAATAAGTTTCGAGATGACATTCGGCTATCCGGCGTCAACCGAGAATGGTAAGATATCAATGGTCTACAATGATTCTTTAAAAAGGGATCAGCACGGGCTTGATGAACACGTAAGACTTTTCCCAAGCCGGGTCGTCATTCCTCCCAGATGGTCGCAAACCGTTCGGATTCAGATTCTGTCAATGGCCGATAAACCTGAT
>Ga0209949_1000607_pt1 | contig 18790 bp, 19 predicted proteins | sample SalPonC_black_MG_FD_185711 | JGI IMG/M metagenome (GOLD analysis project Ga0209949, IMG submission 185711) | Salt pond soil microbial communities from South San Francisco under conditions of wetland restoration - Salt Pond MetaG... | ecosystem: Environmental > Aquatic > Marine > Intertidal zone... | reverse complement strand
CGGACCATCAAGCGATGATACAGGCAGCTGGAAAGCGAATAGCCGTAGCTCTGCTATTTAGCCCCTCCGCGGACTATTTGCCATCTGTAATTCCCATGTAGTCAGGCATACGTGGTCCTTTTTTTTTGTTCCCATTAAAAATATCAGATCGATGGCTATGGATCAGGAAGTCAAACTATTGATTTTCCAGGCAACTTCTTTTTGCAATATAGATTGTCAGTATTGCTATTTACCGGATCGCACCTCCAAACGTCGAATTTCAGTCCCAGTCGTTGAACGGACTATAGAAAACCTTCGGGATAGTGAATTATTGGGTTCTAACCTTTCGATTGCTTGGCACGCAGGCGAGCCGCTGGTCGTTCCTCTGTCCTTTTACAGAAAGGTCTTCAAAAGCATAAAGGCAGTTCTTCCCCAACAGGTGAAGGTCAGGCATTCCATCCAAACGAACGGTATTCTAATAAATCAGGAATGGTGTGATTTTATTAAGGAGAATAAAATAAATATTGGCCTCAGCATCGACGGGCCAGGTTTCATCCACGATCTCTACCGGACTACGAGGAATGGAAAAGGTACTTTTGAAAAGGTTATGAAAGGGATAGAACTCTTAAAGAAAAATGAAATCCCTTTTCATACCATATCTGTGATTACTCGGCAGTCTCTGGATTTTCCGGAAGAAATTTTCAATTTTTTTCTCGATTTGGGGGTCCGGAGAATAGCCCTGAATATCGAGGAAATCGAAGGGATCAATACGAGTAATTCTCATGAAAGTAAAGGAACGCTGACTAAAGTAATGGAGTTCATGAGAAAGATGCACGAGCTGGAAAAAAAAGCCGACCAAAAAATAGCAATAAGGGAGTTCACTAAAATCCGCAAACGAATACTGAATCGCCAGTTGCTTTCGGGGGGTCGGGAAAAGATAAATGACCTGGCATCGCCGCTTCATATCATCTCCGTGGGAACGGACGGCAGCTTTTCTACCTTCTCTCCTGAATTACTGGAACAAAAAGACCCTCGGTATGACAATTTTGTCTTCGGTAATGTTTTTGAGGATAATATTGGCGACATCGTTAATAAGGATAAGTTCAGGCTTATTCATGCAGACATTGAGGAGGGAATCCGAAGATGCAAAGCGGAATGCGAATTTTATCCCTTGTGTGGTGGTGGAGCTCCATCTAATAAACTTTATGAGAACGGATCCTTTGAATCGACCGAAACCTTATACTGCATCTTCAATTATAAATTGACAACCCAGATCGTTCTGGAAGAATTTGAAGAAATGTTGGAAAATAAATCAGGCGTTTGATTACTTCCTGAAATAATCAGATATAATTCGACTTAATAAAAAACTGCATCATGAAACTTAAGTACCTATTTTCTCTCCTTGTGATTTCTTTTTTGCTGACCGGTTCAGTTAGTGGAGATTTCAGTGTACTCTACAATAATGCGCTGGTAAGAATACAGGCAGAAGAATACCCAGACGCCGTCCGTTTGTTAAAATCGGCGCTCCAGTTAAAAAAGCATTCCCAGGCTGCCTTTTGGTTGTCCTATTCGCATGCGCAATTAGGAGAGAAGGATTCTAGCTTGTCGTACGCCAAGCAAGCCTTGAAATACAAGCCTGAACTAAACAGGGACTATAGGATGAGAGTCGACCGAATTATTGAATGGGGCAGGCAGGATACCCAAAGAGGAGGAAGGTTTCCGGCGAGTGGTCCTCCTTATTTCGAGGTGGAAGCCAGTGATATGATCAGGTAAAAAAAAGAAGGGGATCATAAAGAACCTATCCGGAAACCGTTTTTGCTGCCGCAAATAATCGGACATGAGTGCTGACAAAAACGTTTTTTGCCGTAGGTATCCCTTTGGTACAGACCAAAAGATGGTCACCGGATAGGTGCGTAATTGACTCTATGAGCTAAATCAAAAACCTGGTAGAATGAATGAATTAATTCAGGGAATCCATCTTTTCATAGATGAAGGGATCTCTGACGATAGAATCGCTCTCAGTTCGGGGTCGATGAATCTAAAAGGAGGGATCTACCAAAATATTGACTACGGTGAGTTGAATGCCTTTCGGCAAAGGCTTCCCTGGAGAGCGCCTTCCAAAAACGAGGTAAAACGATTATCCGGGGTGGGAAGAAAACCCGTGAATGCTTCTGATATCGGTCTTCTGAAACTACCGGAAACCCTGTTTCGGGAAGTTCGTACCACCCTTAGGTTAGATAGTGTCGTTTCCAAAAATGAGCTGTCAAAACTCTTCAATGATGAACGGTATTTTGGTCCAATCCAAAAGATACTGCTGTTCTTGGAACAATATTATATACTTTCCACGGATGAACTGGTAATCAACCGGATTGGGATGAATAAGCCGGGATTGCCTATTGTCTCTTACAATTCGAAAAGAGCGTATTTTCCGGGATTGCACATCGATTCCTGGGATCAATTACCGCTTCGCGACCGAGACCGTGCTCGAAACCGGATATGCCTTAACCTGGGTAGAGAACCCAGATATTTGCTTTTCGTCAATCTGACCGTCCAGCAGGTAGTCGACCTGCTGGACGAGAACATTGAGGATCCTGATAAAAACTACAATCCAAAAACCCTGGTTCATCATTTTTTAAAAATATTTCCGGATTATCCTTTAGTGAGATTGACATTATGGCCCGGAGAAGGATATATCGCTCCGACGGAAAATATCATTCATGATGGGAGTACAGAGGGAACCTCCAGCCCGGATTTTTACTTTACCCTCAGAGGATTTTTTGCCTGCACCAGGAAAAGTAACGTTGTTTCCTCCTGAGTCATCTGTAAATAAATTGTTACCACGACTGTTAGTTCCCTTTTCCTTTGGGAAGTTAGGTAGTGTTTGTCGTCCGTGGAGAAGTAAGAGTAATCGCCGGTTTTATCACTTACTCTTGCCGGCGCCAGTCTTTGTCATGTTACTGTGCATCTTTAACGCAACGACATGAATGTCCGTAGGATTTCCAGGCGCCTCTGTAGTCGCGGTCCATTTCACCGTAGTCGCCGGAGAAGCCATAGTACCACGCGTCACGGTCATCGTACTCAGTAGCGCTCCAGTAGACACCGCTTTCGCCAAGACCGCGGAACCATCCGTTGGCCCAACGGTAACCACCTAGTTGAGCGGAAAAGCCACTGGATCCACCAACAATCATAGCCTCGTAGGCCACCTTACTGCCATACTCATCCAATTCTGCAACAGCATCCGCCCCGGCAAAATACTCCACCAAATCGCGCCACTCCTGATCGGTGGGCAGGCGCCAACCCACCGAGGCACAGGCCTCTTTCGCCGCTTCCCAGGTGTAGAGGCGTCCGTATTTTTGGCAATTCTTGGGGTCATCATCAAAACACCAGGAATCATCCACCTTATGGTTAAGGTTTTTTCCCATCCAATTAAGGCCACCAATGTATTTAACCGGGTAAGCTGCACCGGCCAGGGTGACAGTTCGGGCGCCGGGGCGATTAAAATCTTTTGTTGAAAGATTATTGTAATAATCTCCGTCGTCCGAATTCAGAAGTGGATTATAGGACTGTTCAATAGTGATATCCTCAGAATTCAAGGTAAATTCCTGTTGAATACTTCGCTGATAAAAATGGACATTGTCGTCTTCCAGGAAGTTGAAGCTTTGGGAGAAGGCCAAACCGGGAAGTAAAGTGAAGGCAAATGATATTAATAGTCGACTTGTTGTAGGCATCATGTAGATAAAAGATTTTTTCTGATAGATTAAAAAAATTCATTCTTTGATAAATAGTGTGGAATAAAAGTCTTCTTTCGCGCCTGCAAACCCTTACTGAAAACGATATAGGGAGAAAGTATGGACCTTCCTAAGAACAAGATATCTTCGGTTGAAAAATTCATTAACACTTATCCCAAAGTCAGAAAGGTTATCATCTACGAGACCGAACGACCCCGTATAAGACCTATACATACCGAGCAGTAGCGGCAGCATTATTCCAATAAGAAGAAACGCCATACGCTGACAAACACCGTGGTGGCCGAGCCCAGGGAAAAAAGATTCTTATCCTCCCCCCAACCGCACCAGGATGATCGGCAAACTATAAAGAGGACTTGAATGACCACAATGTTGTTACAAATACCTCAGGGCACATCCCACAGGAGGTAGACCTTGGTTATAAAAGCCTGGAGAACAAGCATGAAACTAGAAGTTGAATATTAGCAAAAATATGTTAATTTTCTATTTTTTCAAAATACTACTTCCTTATTTGCTGTTTTTCGATGCCTCTTCTTGCCGCCGCGCTTACCCATTTGTCTGAACCGGGATGACCGGGATGGAAGGATGGCCGGATGCGAGAGGCGGCGCCTTCCAGGGCGCCTCCTCTCTGCTCGTTGCCGCGCTGACGCAATTGTCTGAACCGGGATGACCGGGATGAAAAGATGGCCGGGATACCTCCCCCATCCCGGGAGGTCCTTTCCCAGGACCTCCCGGGTTCTCTCGCACTACAGAATGAAGCAGAGATTCCGGACTTAACGCATGGCGGGAGGAGTTGGAACGGCATTTGTTAAAATAAGAGAAAAAATGAGTTACCTTAGGCATGTACTACCACAACTCACTGCACATGCCGCCGATCAATCGCAATGCCGTTTTTATCGCAGGCCGCCCGCCCCTTTTCGAATGGGTCAATCAGATCATGCCGGAATTAAAAATTGATCCCTTAACTGATCCGCTGGAACACGACAACGGCACGATTTACCTGACACCGGAGTTTTTTGACACCGAAGAGGCCATGGCTTGGCTGGAACGCAATTATCTGTACATTTTTGAAATGGAACTCTGGGAATGGAGTGAAGAAGAGCAACGTTGGCCGAAAAACCGCTCCTGGGACCTTTTTAAGCAATGGTTTTACATTTCTTTTATCAGTATGATTGAAAATACGCTGGATGAACCCATTGTGGAAAAATGGGAGTGATGAGTATGGACTACCCCTTTCGCTTTGCAACAATCAATCAAGAAACTTCCTGAAAATTCAGTGTACGATCACCGCCCTACCCGCTTCGTACAGCATCCCGGGATCCACATCATAGGGGTAAACTACTGCATTTCCTTGCTCATCCGTCAATTCGATGCCCACCGACGGCCACACCAGCGTACCATCCTGCACTTCTACAGCGGTGAACTTGCCGGAATCTTCCAGCAGCTGCTGTTCCAGGCGGCGCTTCGGATCAAGAAAGGCTTGAAAATCGATCACCCGCTCCTCTCCGTTTTGGAAGCTGATTCTGATGGTATACCCATCTATCTCCACAATGCGCTCGACCTTGGGAAAAAGCGGAATCCCCATCGCAAGGGCAATGCATTCGGCTTTGCTGCGGCGATCGCCAGCCTGCATGTGGTCGAGGGCCTGCATTAAAAGATCGACCTGCTCTTGAAGAGGACGTTGATCGAATTGTCCGAGGATGTAGGATTCGCTGATCATGATACTATTGCTTTCAAATTATAAACTATTGCTGAAACTCATCCCATTTGTCTTTCAACATCTCCTCATTCTCCTTCGCCCACTTCTTCACCTTCTTACCCTTCTTCCGGTTGATACCGCCGCGCAGGTGATTGCCCTCAAGGTCAAACACTTCCTCGTCGCCGCCGTGCTGAGCGTGAAAATGCGGGGGATTGTGATCCCGCATATACATATATATCTTCACGCCCGCCACAGTTGCGATGACCGGCATCAGGATGATTGCTGCGATAAGCATAACAATAAAATTTTAACGGTACAAAAAGAAATTGAGTTCCCGGCAATGGAATTTAAGGGCAGAGCATTGGCTTTGCCGGTGTCCTCGCGCATTGTATGGGATAGAAAAATTCGGCTAAAAAAGTGAAACGAAAGAGCAAAGAAATTTCACAGGCTACAATGGCCGGATTGTAGTCCAGAGTTTTTAAATTGCGTTAATTGTTTTCAGCTTTACTGAAGCAAAATAGTAAAACAAAATGAATTTGTCAAATTTAATCTTACAAAAGTAAAATTTAATTTGATGGTTATGCTTTTATAATGCACCTTAGCAACAATATCAAGACGTTAAGAAAGAGAAAGGGACTCACCCAGGAAGATCTTTCCAAGGTACTGGATAAGACTAAAGCCACTATAAGTGACTACGAAAAAGGGAAATCCACCCCTCCGTTAGAAGTCGCCCTCCAACTCTGCGACATCTTCAACGTCGACCTCAACAGCCTGGTCAACCGGGATCTGGAAAAGGAAGCACCAGCCGGATCAAAAGCCCCTTCCTCCCCTCCCATCGACTACCGGGCTCAGTACGAGGCGCTCAAAAAACAGGTCCGCACCCTGGAACGCGTCAACCACCTGCAGGAACAACGACTGGCCGATCTGGAACGGATGATTCGGAAGCACGCGCCGGGTTTGGCTAGGGAGATTGGGTTGGAGAAGTGATTGGGGGGCGCTGTCAGATCAAGTCGTGAGCCTTACGCGTAAGCCTCCCCTCCACCTTGCCGGAGGCGCGATACCGATGGATCAGCATTGGGCTCAATCCACCTTCTTGAAGCGCAGTAGCTCCCGGCCCTCGTCATCTAGCAGGATCAGGCGGCCGTTACCGATGGTGTAAGAACGTACGGCCGAAAGCGCAGCCTGAAAACGATCCGGCACATCCGTGCCCGGACAGGCCATATCCGTGCTGCTCAGTGAACGGAAGGTCAGGTGCGTTTCATCAACGGCTTCGATCGTTCCGCTCAGCTCATTGCAGCCGTCATGGCCCAGCAGCCGGCCCTGTGCGATATGGAGTTCCAGGTACGGGGACCTGACGGTAGATCCCACGGGCTGGTCTGAGATCGCTTCCAGCACCCAGATATCGTTGAGCCGCAGGGTGAGATCCCGTCGCTTTTCCAGTACTTCCAGGAGGGTATAGCGGAGGCTGGAGGCGTCGGCCGGCACTTGTTCCGGCGGCAGTTTGGTTTCCCGGACCGATAGCTTATAAAGGAAACCGGGCACGTAGTCAAAGCCCTCTATATTGCTGTAAAAGTTTTGCCATTCGCCAGTCGGTGAATCGGCCTTCTGGATTTGCAGGCATTGCATGGGGCCTACGCCGACGCAGGGGACTTTGTAGCTATTGACCCAATATACGGTCGAGTCCTGATTGCTCATTTTGGTGCTGTTACAGGACATACTGATCCCGGTTATGAGAAAGACAACTAGCCATTTGAACATGCCCTACTGGTTTTGGTGCGAAAAATCGAGGCGGCTATGGACGCTTGTCTATGATTGACTTCAACAAAAACGAGGAAAAATGCGACTTCGGCTTTCCTATCATGCAAGATCCCGATTCGAAAATCACGTGAAAGTTCTACCTGAAAAACTACTGGGCAAATCTCCAAACAAGCTACTCCCCCACCCTATACAGCAAACAATTCGCGTGCATACCCGCGCCGACGGAGGCGAAGACCAGGAGGTCGTCCGCTTTCAGCCCCCGCTCATTGAGTTCTTTTTTTGCCAGTTGATCCAGCAGGGTCGGGATGGTCGCCACGGAGTTGTTGCCCATTTGCTGCACGTTCATCGGAAAGACGGCTTCGTCGAAAGGCAGCTCGCCCGCCAGTTCGAACAGGCGCCTGGCCATGACGCGCAGCATTTTGCCGTTGGCCTGGTGGATCAGCACGTACCGCACCTCCTCCAGTTTCAGGCCCTTATCGTGCAGACAGTCGAGGATGAGCTGCGGCACCGTCTCGACGGCGTAGCGATACACTTTCCGGCCGTTCATCTTGAGGTAGAGGCGGCTGTTTTCGGTCGACTGGTCGAAGGCCTTATCCATTCGCAGGTAGCTCAGCTCATCGGCGCAGTGGGAGACGGCCCGGTGGGCGATGACGCCGCCCTTTCCGGCGTCCGACTCCAGGAGCACAGCGCCGGCGCCGTCGGCATAGAGCATATAGTCCATATCGGCGGGATCGGCGACGCGCGCTACCGTATCGGCGCCGATGATCAGGAAGCGCTGCACCTCGTCGGTGCGCAGGAAATAGTCGGCCTGGATCAGGCCCTGCACCCAGCCAGGACAGCCGAAGAGCAGGTCGTAGGCCACACAGCGCGGATTCCGGATGCCCAGCTTGCCCTTGACGCGGGCTGCCAGGTTGGGCACCTGATCGGTATTGCCGGTCGCCGGATCGACATCGCCGAAGTTGTGCGCCACGATGAGGTAGTCGATCGTCTCGCGGTCGACCCCGGCGTCTTCGATCGCGTGCTCCGCCGCCACGGCCGCCATGTCCGAGGTTCGGATATCGCCGGCAGCATAACGCCGCTCGCGAATTTCGGTGATCTCTTCAAACTTTGCGGCAATCGCACTGCCGGGTTTGGGATTGACGACATCGTAATCTTTGAGGAATTGGGTGGCGTGAAACGCTTTATTCGTTTGGACCTTCTCGGGGTAATAAGCGCCAATTCCCGTTATCCTGGCATGACTGGTTTTCATCGTTTCCTGACTTTTGGGTTCTCGTGTTGAAAGTAGTTTTCGGCGCAGTGTTTTTACTGCCTGATAATACTCATCGTATTTCCAAAAATAACAATTTATCGCAATAAGCGGTATTTCCCTCAGCCTATCTGCCTGAACAGCCGGTGAGTGGCGGCGCCTTTAAGGGCGCCTCCGCTCTGCTCGTTGCCGCGCTTACGCAATTGTCTGAACCGGGATGGCCGGGATGGAGGGATGGCCGGGATGCGAGAGGCGGCGCCTTCCAGGGCGCCTCCTCTCTGCTCGTTGTCGCCCTTACGCAATTATCTGAACCGGGATGACCGGGATAGAAGGATGGCCAGGATGCGAGAGGCGGCGCCTTCCAGGGCGCCTCCTCTCTGCTCGTTGCCTCGCTTACGCAATTGTCTGAACCGGGATGGGGCAACCACTGCATACACCTCACCCCAACCCCCGCCCATTTCGCCTCCGCGATCTGGTCGGGCAAGCCTCTCCTTTTTAGAAGAGGGGCTCCAACCATCTTCATCTTCGGCAAACTGAACTCATCCCTACCGGTCAAGAACATCGGTGCTTCGTCCTCCGAGCCTCAATTGGTTTCCCCTACTCTATTCTGAACAAAGATGGTTGCTATCCTGGAGTAGCGGGGCGTCGCCAATTTTTCTTATATCCCCCAACGGCCTTCAGGCGGCTACCTTAGCGACCTCCTGTTATTTTCGATCCTGCGCTTCCTGTGACAAGCCTTTCTGCTTGCGTTTTTCCCAGATGGCGGCGCTTACCTGCCAGAGTATCGCCTTTTCTTCTTCGGTATAAGCCATGATTTGCAAAAAAAAATTGAATCATAATCAAATATCAAAAAATTGACATTCTGGCTTTCCTCGGACTACAGAAAGATCCGGAAATTCCGGACATGGATTTTCACGCGTGGCGGGAGGAGTTGGAACGGCAGTTGTTGAAGGAAGAGAAAAAGTAGTTTTGAATCTATTCTTCTTCCTCTTTCTGAAGAATAGCCTCGATTTCACTTTTTAATACGGGCAGATTTTTATGAATTATTCCCCATATGATTTCGTCTGAGACGTTATCGTACTTGTGGATAATATGGTTGCGCAAATTTACTATCCTGCGAGCATCTGTAATAGGATAATTTGGTTCTTGTTTCAGAATCCGGTTAACAGCTTCTCCTAATATCTCGAGTTCCCGTTCGACCGCTCTTCGAAGCATCAGATTATTCTTGTAATGCTCAAAATCCGGATCTTCACTGAGAAAGGACTGTATAGCTTCTACCGATTTACTGATGTCAAGCAGCCACTTCCGAATCTTCTTGCTCATAGACCAGTACTTTATGGGCATCGATTTCCTCAATCAGAATTGGATTGGAAAGGTCCTTTTCGATGACAAGATCAACATCTCTTTCCACCACTTCTTGTAATGCGTTGAGCAAATCGAAATAGTTATCCGCGTAATCCAAGAGATCCATTTCCTTGAATTGAACTAAAAAATCTACATCGCTGTCTGGTTGGAAATGATCGGTGATTACCGAGCCGAAAAGGTAAAGCCTGGCTACTTTGTACTGGCTGCACAAATCCCTGATTTGCTCCAACTGCTCAGTAGACAGGTATCGATTCGATTCGATTTGGTTTGTCATCATATACAAATATAATGACTCTTACCCATATTTTGTTGAAAACAACGGTTTTCGGTGCAGCACTCCAGCCGGTCGACGAGGTCTATGCAGATTTGCGTTTATGAGTTGGATGGCGTGCCCCAGAGCCGAACAACTCCGCCTTTTTGCACTTCCTCAGGGGCTTCATAATGAGCCTATTTGCCGGAAAGCCAAAAACCGGAAACCAAACTCTTCATTCCTCCTTTCAATAATCATATACGTCAAAGCCCTCTCCAACGGCGAATGGTTCGGGGGGTGGGCGCCGGTACAGGCACGACTGGAATGGCTGCGCCCCGACCAGCGAGTCGGCCTCTTTACCCTTACCGAATCAGATCTGGATGAGGATGATGAGTATGAATATTTTGAGGAAGGATCGCTATTGCTGGCGGTACGGGAGGAGGGAGATTTTAAAGTGAAAACCGGGTTGGTAATGGCCAAAACTAACGTGAAGCCGTGAGGCGCCCTGGAAGGCGCCGCCCGACAAGAGAGGCGGCGCCTTCCAGGGCGCCTCCTCTCTGCTCGTTGCCGCGTTTACGCAATTGTCTGAACCGGAATGGACGGATGGCCGGGATGCGAGAGGCGGCGCCTTCCAGGGCGCCTCCTCTCTGCTCGTTACCGCGCTTACGCAATTGTCTGAACCGGAATGGACGGGATGGATGGACGGGATCGAGGCCCCCCAGGAGGTCCTTTCCCAGGACCTCCTGGGTTTACTGCTCGACAATCATCAGGAATCATAAAAGATCATAACCAATCCCTGCTCGCCGTGGTCCCGCTTTGCAAGAAGCGGAACGAAGGCGGGAGTGTACCATCACAACGCATCATACTTCTCATTCCGCCCCCTGGCCTTTTCAACAGGATACTTCTCTTTATTCTTCTCCAGCTTCTCCAGCACAATCTCCCGCACGTCCAGCTCATAATGCGCCGCGTGATGGTCGGAAGTAACGTTTAGGTAGCCGGTGTCGAATAGATGGCGGAGGTCGGAACAGGGTTTGACCTCAATTAGTAGGGATATTCTTCAAACAATTTTTCTTAAAAACTTCTCTTAGGATAAAGAACTTTTGTTGCTGAAGATACCTTGAAAAAAACACTACCTTTGCACCTGGCAAAAGTATCCATGCTCATATGACCATAACCTTTCGAAAAAGCGACTTCCTCTACCAGATCTTCCCGGAATTAAGGGGAATTGATCTTGAAAACCATACAGAACTAGAGCGAGCATTACGAAATATCTCTTCCTACGAAGGATACTCTCCCAAAATCACCGTCACACAAGATAGCATCACGATCGAAATCGAAGAAGAGGAGGTCGTTGAATTAACAAAGCAATACCGGCAGATCGTCAAACTCGCCGAAAGCGGAAAGTTTGAAGAGGCAAAGAAGCTTCTCCTCCCCTTGATCAAGGAAGGGAGTAAGAATTCCGACCTTTATCGCCTTTACGGCCAAATCCTCGAGCAGGAAAGCAGACCTGATGCTGCCATCAATCAACTGATTGAATCTCTACGCTGGGATCCAAAAAATACCGATGCCCTCATTATGATGGGCAATATTTTTGCTACTTACAAAGATGAGGTAGAAACAGCTCTGTCCTTTTACAATCAAGTTATTACATTAGAGCCTGAGAACTATCTCGCTTTGAATAATATTGCAGGAATCCTGGCGAAGTCCGGCAACTTCGAATCAGCGTTGAGGTTTTTTGAACAAGCTAGAAAAGCTGAACCAAACTATCCTAACTCTCTTTATGGTATAGCACTTACTTACTACAACCTGCAAGATGCGCAGCAAGCGTTCGCTTTTGCTTCTAGAGCATTGAAAGCCAACTTGAAATGGAAAGAGAAAAATCCCGTCCTCATGAAGTCCGCTCACGATTTGCTGCTGGAGACTGCTCAGCAGGTACAAAGTGAGATAGATGCGCCCGAACTCTTCACCGATTTATTGAAAGACTTAGAAAAGAAAACAGGAAAAGAAATCGGAGTGAAAATCGATAATGCGATCCCTACTGCAGCCAAGATTGAAATAGCTGAGTACCGCGGCAGGGATCATCACATCGTTCGCTATAAAGAGCATGCTCCAGGAGTAGCTCATCTAGTCATGCATGAACTCATTCATCTCGAGTTGATTCACGAAGCACGGGTTTTGAATGAAAATAAGCTCTTTGTTACCGACGAGAATAGCAGGCAAGCATTCTGGGCAAAAGCCGGACGAGACCGAAAGAAAATGTTGAAAGGAGGTCTACCCAAAGATCGAATCGATGCCTTTCTCACTCAACTTTTTGATGGAATTAACCTGCAGATGTATAATGCTCCTATCGATCTTTTCATTGAGCAGCGGCTCTACGATCGCTATAAAGCACTCCGTCCTATACAATTTTTGAGTCTGCTTAATTTGAACAGAGAGGCAATTGCCGGGGCCAATAATGAAACAGCAAAAAAGATTGCTCCTACTTTTGTCCGCAACTCCAACATCATACTTACTTTCACCCAGCTGTTTAAATTTCGCGAACTTTTTGGGCTTGATCTTACCAACCAAATAAATGAACCACTGCTGGAAAGAAAAGCGGAAAAGATCTACAAGGAGTATCTCCGGATGAAGGATGATAAGCAACCAGGAGAGGAGTATGACCTGATTGAATGGTGGGCTGAAGATGTGAAATTGCGCCCCTACTTTAAGCTGGTGAAAGAAAAACCGGTGAAGGACCAAGAAGCCGCACCGAAAGAAGATCCTCCTGCCAAAGACCCAAAGCTCCGTCTTCCGGAAGACCTCATGGAAGAGCTTGAAAATGATCCCTTTCAACTGGATACCGACCGGGTGTTTGAGGATGCGGAGATGAAAAAATTCGTAGAGGCGCAGAGAAACAAAGGGACCAACATAGCCGTAGTAATGTATATGGCCGATGCCCTGCAACACTTTTCCGGGATGAGCAAGGACAAGGTGCGGGAAGTTGGATTTGAGATCGCACAGTTGGGGCGCTTCGGGATCAACCCGGAAGAGAAAGAAACGTACCACCTGAGTTCCGTGCCGGGAAAAACCTTTAGCGGGTGGAAGTTGCTGGCCTACATGTATGTGAGTTGGTCTATTTTCGATCCACCAATGGTTAAAGAACTCCAGCTCGACTTTGCGGATGAATACAAGCTGGCCCAAACGCTGGCTGGTAAAAAATAGACTTTCTTTGACAAATCCTGTGGACAGTGCTTCACGCGGAGGCGATGCGACTAAAAGGAGCAGGGGTTCGCGTGAAGTGCTGTCTATAAAACACAGGATTTGTCAAAGAACCAAAATAAATGTTATGGGAGAACTGCAGGAACTGATCAACGAACTAGTTCGATTCCGGAATGCCCGGGATTGGAAGCAATTTCATAAACCAAAAGATCTCTCGGCCGCCATTGCCATCGAAGCGGGCGAACTGCAGGAACTGTTCCTTTGGAAAGGGGATGCCGAGGCTGCTCAGGTCGACCGGGAAAGGGTGGCCGAGGAACTGGCTGATATTTTTGCCTTCGCGCTTTTGCTGGCGGAACACTATGATTTTGATGTGAAGGACATTATTCTAAAAAAAATGGCGCAGAATGGGGAGAAGTACCCGGTCGAAAAGGCAAAGGGGAACGCTAAGAAATACGACCAGTTATGAATTCTATTTATGAATTATCTGTAGAGGTTTCTGAACAATACGATTTTAATAAAAATGCTTTATCAAAAATAGGTCAAAATACTTGGGTAAAGAATCAATGGCCTATTGTATACTTTATCCAAAATCCCATTAAGAAAGTTGCTTATGTTGGGGAATCAACAAATGCTTATTCAAGGATAAAGAACCACCTATCAAACCCTGAAAAGTCGATTCTGAAGACGATTTCAATCATTGGATCAGACAAGTTCAATAAATCTGCTACTTTGGATATTGAGTCAAAATTGATTCAGTACATTTCTTCTGAAGAAACTTTTCAACTGCTGAATGGCAACTTTGGTTTAATTAATCACAATTATTATCAGCAAGATTTATATAGTGACCTTTTCAAAGTAATTTGGGAAAAATTAATTGAGAAAAAAATTGTGAGTAAGAGCCTTGAAGAGATTGAGAACTCTGAACTATTTAAGTACTCGCCCTATAAATCTTTAAACGAGGATCAATATAATTCTGTTCTGGAAATACTGGAATCCTTATCAGCTAATGATGCCACGACCATATTTGTACATGGAAGTGCAGGTACAGGAAAAACTATACTAGCTACTTACTTGATTAAACTGTTAGCTTCTAACTTAGAAATAGAATATGCGGAAGATGAGGTTTTATCTGAAAACGAGATAAAAGAAATAACCTTACTCCAATCCGTAAAAAAGAAATTTCCTAATATTGAAGTTGGTTTAGTTGTAGCGATGACTTCGCTTCGGGAGACCTTAAAAAGTGTTTTTCGGAAAGTACCTGGTCTTAAAGCATCGATGGTCATTAGCCCGTCTGATACTTTTAAAAAGGAATATGACTTATTAATCGTTGACGAGGCACACCGTTTACGCCAATACAAAAATATTGGCTGGAGGGGTGCATTCAAAAAGCGAAATCGAAAACTTGGATTAGGGGAGGAAGGAACGGAGCTGGATTGGATACTCGCAAATAGTAAAAGTCAAATCTTCTTCTACGATGAAGCTCAATCTGTAAAACCTTCAGACGTAGCATCTACTGATTTTGATGACCTTTTAAGCAAAACAAAGATTCAAAGAATTACGCTGGCTTCCCAAATGAGAGTGAAGGGAGGTAATAATTACATCAGTTTTGTAGACAAACTTTTAAACATAAAATTAGAAAAAGATCATGTTTATAATGATGCTGATTATGAGCTTTTATTCTTTGACTTCCTTCCGGACTTATATGAAAAATTAACCCAGAAAGAAAATGAACTAGGTCTTTGCCGAATGATAGCAGGATATTCCTGGGAGTGGCTTTCTGATAATGACTCAAATGCCGTAGATATAAAAATTGACGGCTTGGAATTCCAATGGAACAGAACTCTTAAAGATTGGATTAACTCCCCTAATGCTTTTAAAGAAATAGGCTGTATACATACAACCCAAGGTTATGATTTAAATTATACGGGACTGATATTCGGGAAGGAAATCGATTATGACCCTGCCCGGCAAAAGATAGTTATTAACCGGGATAATTATTTTGACAAATATGGTAACCAGGGAGCTAATCAAGAGGAAGTGCACAACTACATTATCAATATCTATAAAACGATAATGTATCGAGGGATAAGAGGTACATTTATCTACGCTTGCAATAAAAATCTTGGTGATTATTTGAAAAGCCATATACTAGTTTTTGAAAGTAAGTATCAACCACGAATTATCCCATTAGAAAATGTCAGAAAGTACGTCAATGCGGTACCATTGTATGACATAAAAATAGCTGCTGGTAATTTTAGTACACTACAAATATCAGAGGAAACAAAATGGGTTGAACTGCCCAGTAATATAATGGTTAGAGAGGGATATTTTGTATGCCAGGTAATAGGCGATTCCATGAACAAAAGGATTCCGGATGGCTCCTGGTGCTTATTTAAAGAATATGATGGTGGCTCTCGGAATGGAGAAATAGTTTTAGCAGAACACCATTCGTTTAATGATTCCGATTTTGGAGCTGGTTATACCATAAAGGAATACCACAGTAAAAAAGTGGCCAATGAAGATGCTGGATGGCAACACGAATCGATTGTGTTGAAGCCGCTATCTGATGATCCTAGTTTTAAGGATTTAATCTTAAGGGAGGATGATTTAGAGGAATTTGAAATAGTTGGGCTTTTTGTTCGTGTTTTAGGGGAATAGACAAAAGACCTTTATCGTAAAGCGACAGTATCCTAACTCCGATAAAAATCAAAACTAGTCAACAAACAGGGCCTTAAATCCATATCATTAGCGCCAATCTGAAAATACTCTCCTTCCAGTGACTGAAAATAATGGAGCTCCCTGCCCATCTGTATAGTCCAACCATTGTCCGCAATTATAAACCGATCATGTAGTTTATCACTGTAGGACCATTCAAATTCTATATCCTTAGCATTCAGACTATCTTTCAATTGCAGAAAGTATTTTTCCATTTCTTCCTTCTCATAGGCGTTGTCATAATTTGTAACTAGGGCTCCCTCAAAAAGTCGGCTGGTCGGCTGTTCCCAGCGCCATCTGAGGCATCCACTGGCTTCGGAAAAATCTATAAGCCTCCCAGTATTTTATAATTTGTTGATTCAGTCGTTCTCTCAACGATTTATATTCATCCTGGAGGCGTGAAAAATAAAAGTAAAGGTTCCCGCCACCATCTTCAAAAGATTCTTCTCCAGTTTCTCCAGTACAATCTCCCGCACATCCAGCTGGTAATGCGTCGCCAGCAGGAAGGCGGAATAGAAGACATCGGCCAATTCGCTTCGTCCGCCGTAGCCTTGGCGAAGGCGGATCAAGATAAACACATCGCCCCACCTCCGCCATGCTTCGGTGGGCAAAGTATATCCTTCCCCATATGATACTGCGCCCAGTCGCGCGCGTCGCGGAATTGGAGAATGGATTGGGTTATTTTCTGTATATCATTCATAAAACTGATTTCAATCTTTTTTACCGAATCCGCTTGTCATTGAAAAATTGAAGATCATGGTTTCGCTTTTGTATACCGACCTCCCACTTCCGCTTTCCGACTTCCGCTTTCCGCTTTCCGACTTGGAATCATCCGTTGTACACCTGGCTGTTGTGCCAGTCGATAAATTGAGGATCGGGGCGATCCCGGTCTTGCTCGGGTAAGATAAGCAATTCACTACCGCGAAAGCGATAATACTCCTTACCGTTTTCAAATTCTTCCTTGATACGCCCACTGACTTCTACGCGATGGTCGCGGGTGATGGTGAGGTAGCCGGTGTCAAATAGCTTGTGCAAATCAGAACGCAGCAACAGACCGTTAGCGGTGGCGTGCGGCCCGGACTGGGTGTAGGGCTTGATGTGCGCCGCCTCCAGCACCGGCAGCGTCCGCTCGCCGGAGATGGCGCAACGGCGATGGTAGGCATCGGTGATCTTGACGCGGAAAGTCCCCTGCCCTACCCGCACGCGCGATAAGACCTGCCGGAATTCCGGCTCGTCGTACTCGCGGGCCATCAGCGGACTTTTCTGCTCTTCCCCGCGCTGGGCCCAGCGATACTTGCCCATTAAGGTATAGTGCACCTTGCTCCACAGCTCTTTCCCGATGGACGTGCTGGTATCATACCCTTTCCCCTGCACGATATTGGGCTTCCAGTCGCGTGGCAGTTCGATCCAGTCGTCCTGCTTGAAAAAGACGGGATCGGTCAGGACGATACAGCCGATGGTGGGATTCAGGGTGGTATCGCCGAATTTGCGGCGGTAGTTCAGGATCTTGTCCCGGAACTCACCAAAAGTGGCGCAGCCGTTGCGCTGCTCAAAGGCCTCCCAGGCCACACTCAGCGGCAGACGGGTATGCGATGCGAAGAAGCCTACCCCGCCGATGGCGTTCAGCGGGGCCTTCAGCTTGAATAAGAATGGACCGCCCTCCGGCAAGGCCTTGAAACCCTGACTGCCCCACGGCTGCCAGAAGTTGATGTCTTCGGGCGGAGGGTCCAGCCGCTGCAGGTAGCGGAACCAGTGGGTGTCGGTGACGCCGAGGTGGAGTTTCATGGCTTAAGAAGGTTCTTAAAACTCAAAAAGTAACGAATTCAGCTCTGGGAAGAAAAGAATTCTTACAATATTTATTATCCTTGTTCTATCGGATTACCCTCTCTGACACCCCCCTCCCGACCTCTCCTAAGCAGGAGGGGATGTATTCTCCCCCTCTGGGGTTAGAATGGTACTCCTCTTTTGGGCAGGCTGAAGGCCTCCTAATAACTAAGTCCCGGGCAATCGCCCATAGCTGCCTAAAACATTATGTAGGGACAAAAGCATTCAACAGATTTGGATCCCCCTTGCACATTGCCACGATAATTTTCATGACTTCAAACTCAATTTCCTGGACAAGTTTCAGTTTGACGATCTTAAAACCCTCGATTTTATTGAGTTTGTAGTATAAGTGAATTTCTGACTATTTACAATTCTCTGCAAGAAGCAGACAAAGAGGTGTCTTAATCCCTGTTCTACTGAAAGTGGTACTCTGACGAAATCACTGCCGGCGTCATAAAGTGGGCCAACTTCAGGTCTTAATCTCTATTCTGATGGATCATGCTCTCTGACAATTAAAATTCTGAACTGTACGCCACACTCCATCACGTCTTAATCCCTATTCTGATGGATCATGCTCTCTGACACCTACAAAAAAACAGCGAAAATGCTAAATAGTAATGGTCTTAATCCCTATTCTGATGGATCATGCTCTCTGACTGGGATCTCCGTCGATATCGAGGGCGCCGATGAAGTCTTAATCCCTATTCTGATGGATCATGCTCTCTGACCTGGGCCATATTTTTTTCAAGCATGGAGATCGCAGGGTCTTAATCCCTATTCTGATGGATCATGCTCTCTGACTACTGGTTAAGCAAAGAACCGAACCGGAATTACACGGTCTTAATCCCTATTCTGATGGATCATGCTCTCTGACCTTATCTTACATCAGTAGTGTCCGGTTAAGAAATTACAAAATCGCTGCAAAGTGATGTAAATAAACGAGTTACAAAGGTAAATCGTTGTCACGCATTTGAAACGAAAAGAATAAAATTGACCTTGGGTGCCATAAT
>Ga0209949_1000606_pt1 | contig 18797 bp, 19 predicted proteins | sample SalPonC_black_MG_FD_185711 | JGI IMG/M metagenome (GOLD analysis project Ga0209949, IMG submission 185711) | Salt pond soil microbial communities from South San Francisco under conditions of wetland restoration - Salt Pond MetaG... | ecosystem: Environmental > Aquatic > Marine > Intertidal zone... | reverse complement strand
TGATAACAACATCGTATTTTGACATTTTTATTTTTTTCTAATTACATAAACTACATTCGAAGTAAGTTTAGTCTGGTCGATTACTTCTATTTCTGTATCATATTGATTAAACATAGCAAAAATATCATCTGACGACCTAAAATAAAGTTCTTTGGACTCATCGGCCGTTTTATTAAACTTCATAATTTTGGTGGAGAATATTTCGGTCCATTTCGTTCCTTTGTGCCGGTCTTTTAATTTTGTATTGGCATCACGGATAATTATCATTCCATCTTCATTCAGGTTATGGATACAATCTTTAATGATTTTTTCCTGTTTCTCCTCCGGGATATAATGTAATACATCACTTAAAATAAATACATCGGCCGGTTGAAATTCAAATTGCGTAACATCGGCACATTCAAACTGTGTATTCTCATTTTTTAAGTTGCAATTGTTAGCTACCGAAATTTTTTCACAATCATAATCAACCCCTGTAATTTGTCTGTCTTCAGAAACAAAATGCAACATATAGGACAAAAAACCATATCCACAACCAATATCATATATTTTTGCTTTTCTCGGTATGAGTGAATCAAACAGTTCGTAATTATTTTCCAACCTTAATTTAATTCTTAGATACCATTCCAATACCGGGCCTTTGTAAATATAGTTTTTTATCAGCTTATCGCGATAAAATTTTGTGTCCTCTATTTCTTCCCGCATATTATTGTAGACCTTGCGAAAATAGCGGCCGATTTTTTTCGCTCTTTCAGAATAGTTGTTGCCAAATTCTTTATTATCAGGAGTGATTCGGCTTAGGTACTTAACTGTTACTTTTCCTTTTTTTACCAGCAAATCATCTCCTTTGGTCATGCAATAGCCTGTACCATGCAATACAACAGGAAGAATATCGAGTTTTAATTTTTCGGCAATATAAAAGGCTCCCTTATGGAATCGTCGCATGTTAAAATCTACAGATCGGGTCCCTTCCGGATAAACTAATATCGAAAATCCGTCATCAACTTTTGCCTGCAATTTGGGCAATATTTTTTCGTACCCTTCAGATACCGGATAAAAATCGGCCATCTGAACGAGTTTACCATAAATTTTACTTTTCTGTACCCAATCGTTGGTTAAAATAATCACCTTTGGACTTAATGTCATATTGTAAATCAAATCGATATGCGACTGGTGATTGCAAATAATAACAGCAGGCTTTTTTAAATTTTCGTTATGAGGATTAATAATGTGTTTTTTGATATTAAACATAGTATAAAACAAGGAGGAAGTAGAGAGAACAATGGTATAATTGTAAATCAATTTGATTTTTTTGTTTCTGAGATGCAAAATTTTAAATAGTACAAAACCTAACAGTGTTGATAAAAAGGAACCCAGAATAAAAACGGACCAGGCAAAAAACGAAGCAATGGCATCGAGAAGTGAGTAAGCTACTTTCCCCTTCTTTTTTCGGTTTAAAATGATGAGCTTAAACAGAGCCGGCTCAATAGTATAGGAAATGATAATTACCGATAAAATACCAATAATGGATAATAATGCCATGGATTTTAGTGCCGGGTGTTTAGCAAAAATTAATACCCCGATTCCGGTTATGGTAGTAATTGCAGATAAAAGAATGGATGTTTTGTAGGATGAAAGATTTTTTACTCCGTATTTATATTCCTGCAACAATCCACGCATGATAAAAATACTGTAATCGATACCCAGTCCGAAAATAAAAGTGGAAATGATGATATTAAATATAGTGAACTTTATTCCGAAAATTCCCATGATGCCCAATGTCCATACCCATGATAACGCCATGGGGATAAAGGTGAGTAAAGCTAGTTCTATTCGACCGAACGAGAGCAAAAGAATGAGAAAAACTACCAATAGTGATAGTTTCACTAATACATTAAAATCATCTTTTAGCACCCGGATTAAATTGTCAGTCATGAATTTTTTATCGAAAACAATTGTTTCATTATTTTCGGCAAAAGAATCATATATCGCGGGTTTATTTTCTTCCTCGGCTTTTAAGATGCTTACAATCGTAGTAATATCATCCCTTTCAGTGATATATTCATCTAAAAACAGCTCCCGCAATTCGGATAATTCCTTTTCCTTAACGGGCTTAAAATTTTTTTCCAGCAGTGTTAAAAAGGGGCTAAATGCTTCCGGTTTAAATTTGTATTGATTGCCTGCCCGGATTAAATTTTCTTTTAACGCTGCTTTCTTTTCCGCAGTCCAGTAATTATTCCATCGGTTGATTCTTGCTTTTTGAAGCGAATCGGAGATTAATAGTTTACTAACCGAGGTATATTGCGATATTAATCCTTCTTGTTTTAATTTTTCCAGTTCAGGTTTGGCTATTTCGGTGTTTTGCAATGCTTCTTGCAGGTTTTTGCCTGTACTTATTACATAAACCGATTTTTCGGTAACATTCGCAATTTTATTCAGGTCGGCTTCGGCTTTTTTTAATTCATCCGATAAGAAGTTCATGGTATCCATATCGCCTTCGAAAGATGTTTTTCCCGACCAGAAAAAAGCAATGATGGTAAAAATGATAATGCCTGTAATCAGAATTTTATTTTTTTCGTACGGATAAGCGGTAATTTTTTCTATCCATGATTTTTGTTGATTTTGTAAAGCCTTTTCGTAGTCTTTGGATTTTAAAAAATGCGGAAGCACAATAAGTGAGAAAAGAGCTGCAACAGAAACACTGATAGCCGCAAATAAACCTAAATCCTGTAAAGCCTGTGAGCTTACAAACAACAAACAAAGAAATGCCGAGGCAGTGGTAATGCAGCTCATGATTACCGGAGTTGCAATATCTTTCATCACCTGTTTAACATTTCCTACGCTGCGGAAATGTGTAAAAAGGTGCAATGCATAGTCAACGGTAATACCCAGAAGTACTGAACCTATTCCGAGAGAAATGGCTGATATTTTTCCTTTGACCAGAAATAAAACAGCTAATGCCAGACTACCTCCAAAAATTGCCGGCAAAAACAGGATTAAGAAAATACTTTTTTTCCGGAAAAAGATACTCATAAACACCAGCAGTACAATAATAGCAATAGTAATAGTGATAGTAATATCTTTTTTTATTCGTTGTGCATTTCCTACGGCTACGGCAGCGGCCCCGTAATACTGAGCCTGAATTTTCTGGTTAAAGGATTGTTCAAGGCTGTCAATGGTTTGGCTAAGAACATGAATTAATTCGCTGTTTTTTTGTGTTTCACCCGAGGGATGTGCAGAGGTTATAAAGAAGCTTAGATTTTTTTTGTCTTTAGTGAAGATCCGGTTTTGATATATTTCATAATTATCACCCACCTGAAATGTGTTTAATTTATTAAGCACTATAGGGGTGAAGTGGAGCGGGTCTTTGGTAATATATTTTTTCATCGCCATGCTGGCAGGCGATATCAGGGTTTTAAAATTGCTTTCTATTGAACTTTCGATATTTTGTGCATTCAAACGTTTATCAATTTTTTTGTAATCGCTTTCTTCCAGGAAAAGGGGGAGGTTTTCAAAAAATAAATCGTACAAATCAATCATTAATTTATCCGAAACCTGGTAATTGATATCTTTAATGTATTCGGGTTGATAGTTGATTAGTGTATCATAAAGTTGATCGGCAAACCGGATTAAATCCTGTGGGCGGGTGATGGTGCTGTCCCGGAAGGAAATATTTATAATCAGCTTATCCATGAAATTGATTTTCTGCGAAACCTGGCTAACACGCTGGATTTTTTTGTCCGACGGAAGCATGCGTGTAATATCTTCTTCGAATTTTAATTGAGAAACCAGTGAAATAGCTAAGCCAAAAATCACTAAAATAAGAAGGGCAAAGGTGATTCTGTATTTTTTGGATGATTGATATATATTGTTGAAAAAACTAGACATATAATTGATTGATTAATTAATCCTGAAAAGATTCAACGTATTTTTCTTTTATCACAGGCTTTTTTCTGAAAATTAACAACAAAATATAAGCAATGAGCCCAAGGACTAACGCCAGTATTACTCCAAAAACAAGACTTCCTACAATATACTGAATTAAATTATCTTTAATCACATCCAGGGTTATACCTGTGTTGTATTGCAAATTTATTTTATTGGCTTCAATAAATAAACCGCCGGTTTTAAAGCTTGCATATAAAATAATTGGAATCATTGGAGGGATGCTGATATTTGATACTACCAACACAATTACTTTGTTTAATTTAAAAACATGTGCCAGGGCAAAAGCAATCATCATCTGGTATCCCCAAACAGGTGCTATACCCATAAATGCCCCTAACATAACGGCAAACGTAATTTTAATATTAGATTCATTGTTGAGCAATATCTGATTGCGGTAAAATTCACGGATATTTTTTTTATTCAGTTTTTTTATAAATTGAAAGGGTTTAACTATTAATAAAGCATAAATTACTAAAATAGTATTTAAAACACTTACCCGTGAAAAATCACGAAAAGGCCTGAAATGAGATACCCGGGTTTCTTTGGGTGCATAATATATTTGAATAGGGATGGTTGTTACTTCAACTCCTTTCCATGCTGCCCGGACAATTACTTCAATTTCGAATTCATATTTACGGGTAAAAAACTTCATTTTACTTAGGGGCTCTAATGGATAAAGTCTGAATCCTGATTGGGTATCAGGAAGCCTTATGCCTGTTTCGAACCAAAACCAAAAATTGGAAAACCGATTGCCAAAGCTGCTTTTTCCGGGAATTCCATCCTGATCCATACTTCGGTTTCCTATAATTATTGCATGGGGATGGTCCTCAATTTTTTCGACAAACCCAGGCAGGTCGCTCGCGAAATGTTGTCCGTCAGAATCAATGGTTATGGCATATTTAAAACCCTGTTCGTAAGCATAGCGGATTCCTTTGCGAAGGGCGTATCCTTTTCCTTTATTTTTGGCATAGCTTATTACATCAACCTGGTTAAATTGTTGCAGTATCTCATCTGTCTTATCCGTAGAACCGTCGTTTACCACAATCACTTGTTCGGTATATACTAAAACATCATTAATTACCTTTTTTAACGTTTGTTCATTATTATAGGTAGGAATAACTACGCAACATTTTCTTTCTTTAAAAAGTTCTCGATATTTATCTATTGAATCTCCCATCCTTTGCCACAAAATTATTCTGCTTTAAAATTACCCTTAAACTTATAAAAAACTTTATCCTTGTAATAAGTAACACTATTTACCTTAATGATGTTTTGCTCATCATCATGTTTTATTTTAAGGTCAATTTGTAACAAATTGTTGATTTCGGGATTTACAACAGCCATGAATTTGATATTAGCAGCATAGACAAGCTTCACCTCTCTTGCTTCAATGTTTTCAACCAGTTCTTTGATAAGTTGGGTAAGACAGACCCCCGGAACTACCGGATTTCCGGGGAAGTGCCCTTTATAAATCTCATGGTTTTTATTTAGTTCGATACTCACTTTTATATTTTCCTTATCCGAAGGGTCAATCTCTTGTATGGTATAAAAATCCTCTAAAAGCATAAGTTTATTGAATTCGTTTAAGATTCATTTTTAGTTTGATATTATGATGCTCCAGTTGTATGATAAAGGGTAAATTATTTCTGTAATCATACAAACTTACGGATATTTTTTTAGCATTTCTTTTCCTTTGCTCAATCTTCTCTATCTGATTTTTTTCTTTGCTCATCAAGTAATAATAATTCATCTTCCCTGATTGAAAAACCCATCCTTTATATTTTTTTAGCATTTCTTTTCCTTTGCTCAATCTTCTCTATCTGATTTTTTTCTTTGCTCATCAAGTAATAATAATTCATCTTCCCTGATTGAAAAACCCATCCTTTATATTTTTGTTCATCCTTTTGGAATGTATATATCTGCTCAAATTTGTTTTGCATCAGCAACAGGTTAAAGTCATCTTCAAATGTAGATATTAGTGAGTTTTTGTTTAAATATTCAATACAATAAACCACTTCTAAATCGCCTTCTTTCAGGGCAAAATCAAAAATTTTTAATCCAAACTGAGTGGTTAAAGCTATTCGGTAGTTTTGTTTATCTGTTTTTTTTATAATCAGCAGCCCGCTGATGTTTCGCTGGTAAAAACCAATGGATGTTTTATATATCAATGTTTTTTCTGATTTTGGCAGCGAATAAGGTATTTCAGATATATTTTCAGCAGAAAATTCTGTTTTGGTTATATTTTTATAAGGATTTGAGCAACCAAAAAGCAGAAAAATAATAAAAAGAGGAACTCCTGTTTTTAATTTATTTATGGATGTCGAATTTATCATGGTCAATAGTTGTATTCAACTTTCTGTTGATAAAAGTAATGCTTGTATAATCATCAGAACTTTCTGTCATTTTTATTTTGGCTACCGATAAATCCGATTTATCGATAAAAATAAGAATGGATTTCAACATGCTTTTCATTTCCTGCATTTTGGGTACCAGTTTTAGTAAATACTGTTGTTTATTTTCAAAATATTCAACGGCAAATCGGTCACTGTCATGAAAAAGATTTCCCTGAATAGTACCGGTCATGATGTTGTTGATTTCGCTAAACATTTTGTTCGATTCGGTATCGAAACTACTTATGTTCTCCTCATCTTTAATAAAGATATTTTTATCGGTAAATACAATAAGATATTCAAAAGGCTCTGTATATTCCCAACGAAGAAAACCGGGGTTTTTAAAATAAAATTCACCCTTTGAGATGATATTCTCGGTTAAAAAACTGAGATGTTTCTCCTGGATAAACTGGCTTTTTATAGTGGATATTTTTTGGGTAAGCTGTTCTAAATCTGTTCTTGTTTTTTCTATATCAGAAACTTTTGCAAAATTTTTTTCTTGTGCTTTTATTACGCCCAGGAGAAGGAAAAAGCTGATCAGGGTAGCTATTATTTTATTCATAAGGTTCAATATTTAGTAACTTATCTAAACGCACAATTTGATAGGAATTCTCTTTTGCGAAGGTAATAAACGATTCTAAAATTTGTGTTATTTCTTTTCGGTTATCGTGCAGCAGAATAATATCACCGGGTGATATTTTTTGAGTTAACTTTCTGATTACTTTTTCCGGTTTTTTTATGGTATCAAGTGAACGTAAACTCCACCCAATGGTTTGGTAATTTAAATCCGCAATTGCTTTTTTTAAAGTAGGGTTGGTCACTCCATAAGGCGGCCTGAAAAGTTTTACCCTTTTTCCTGTTTGTTGATATATAAGTTCTGCATTTTTTATGATATCCTTTTTCATTTTTTTTGCCGGAAAAAAATCAAACCATTTATGGTGCGACCAGGTGTGATTTCCGATAATATGTCCTCTACGATTAATTTCTTTAAGGATATCTTTATTATTATCAATAGTTGTTCCCACACAAAAAAAGGTGGATTTTATATTATGTTTATCCAAAATATCCAAAACTTCGCGTGTATATTCATTAGGGCCGTCATCAAAGGTTAGCGCAATTTTTTTTTCTGTTGAATTGGCTTTACAAATGGTTTTAAGGTATGCCTGAGAACAGATATTGATTGAACAGTAGGTTAAATGTGCCAGCAGCAATAGGGTGACCCCGGAAAAAAATATCCCTTTCCATGGAAGAAAGAGATAAACCAGGACCAGTACAATGATGTAAAGAACGAATGTGGTTCTTAAATTAATCATTGTGTTAATAAATATAATGAGTGGTCGATATTTCTGAAATGATTATAAACCAATACGTTTTTAATCGGTTTATCGGTAAAAGATTCTTTTTTAAAGCGTGCTACTTCGGGTACCTTCTGATGTTTTATTGCTTTTGCGGCCAGCCACATTCCAAACGACCCGGCAGTATGGTAATCGCCTGATAAATGTTTAAAATAAGCATAATTGGTATCAAAATAATTATCAGCTAAATGATAGTAAATATCATCCGTATCAATATTCCCGTTAACACCTAATACAACCAGGTCAATTTCATCTTTTGTTAATCCATTTTCTGCTAAGAAATCATTTATTTTACTTTCAATCTCCTGATGACTTTCAGGTTTATAAATGGTTTTTATATTTTTGATTTTAGCATAGGTGCCGGGTTCTTTTTTCCCGGTTAAAGTGAAAAAGATTACCCCTTCGCCCACAATGGTTCCTTGTGTTTTATGATCTAATAGCTCAAGACTTTTTATTTTTTCATCTTTTACCCAACGTGTCTTTTTTATAATTGAATGATGTTCGGGTGTAATTTCATCAAATCCGCCTACAAGAGCATTTTCTGCATCGTTGTCATTAATTAATAACATGGCATCCAGTAAAGCACTTTCGAAAGAAAATCCGCGGTGCGAATAGGTATTGTTATAGTTAAAGCATTTTAAAGCAATCGCAACCTGTCCGCTAATGGTATTGTGGGTTGATTGAATAAAAGCAGTAGGAGCAAGGAACTCTTCGTTGCTATCAATTACCTGGTTTAAGAATTTTTCGGTATCGCCAACCAGTCCCAGGCCGGTTCCTGTGATAATAGCTCCCGGGTTTTCAATTTCGGCATCTTGCAAACTCTTTTTGGATGCACTAATTCCCATTTTTATTAGTTTGCTCATACGTCTAAGCTGAATAGGCGGAATAAACTCTTTATAATTAGGTTTTATACATGAAAGAAAATCATGTTCGTGATTAACAACCTCATCTAAAAAGCTATTGTTATCTGTTGTATGTTGTGGTGATATATTACCTATGCCTTTAATAAAAACTTCCATACTAATACCTTGAAAAAATTAATGCTGAATTATTTCCTCCAAAACCAAATGAGTTGGATAAAACATGGTCTACTTTTATATTTTCCAATAACTCGGTTACCGGGCTAAAGTTAAGTTCTTTCATTTGTTCCGAGAAATTCAGATTGGGAAAAATAAGGTTATGAGTTATAGCCAATACAGATAAAACGGCTTCTATTCCTCCTGCGCCGCTTGTTGTGTGTCCTGTAAATGCTTTGGTAGAGCTTATTTTAGGCAGATTATCGCCAAAAAGTTTTTCAATGGCTCTTCCTTCCGAGAGGTCGTTGTTTTCGGTACCTGTACCATGAGCATTAATGTAATCTATTTGTTCTGGTTTTAGATTACTTCTGTCCAATGCTTCTTGCATAGCCATGTAAGCTCCTTTACCTTCGGGGGTAGAAGCTGTTTGATGAAATGCTTCGCAGGAGTTTCCATAACCTGTTAACTCACACAAAACTTTTTTACCTGTTGCTTTAACTACATCTTCGGATTCAATAACCAGGAATGCTGCTCCTTCGCCCAGGTTTAATCCTTTTCGGTTTTCATCGAAAGGTTTACAAGGTTCACGGTCCAGAATCATCAATGTATTAAAACCGTTCAGGTGGTATTTGGTTAATGATTCGGTTCCGCCGGCAATTACCCGGTCCAATAGATTATTTTTAATCATTCGTGCACCCAGCAGTAATGAATTGGCAGCCGATGAACAGGCTGTGCTTGTTGTAGAAACAAAATCCTTTACTCCCAGAAAATCGGCTATTCTTTCAGTGCTATCTCCACAATCATGGGTTTCGATATACTTGATATGATTATTGGTAGTAAGCAAATCTTTATAAAAATGTTCACTTTTATCCATCCCGCCAACGGTAGTTCCTGAAATAAGGCCTGTGCGGTATTCTCTGATATCTTTTATTTGAGCTTTTTTAACTGCTTCGTGGGCAGCAATCAGGCCTAATAATGCAGCACGTGTATAGGGTTGTTTCTTATCCAGTCCGTACCATTCAATTAACTCCTCGTTGGAATACTTTACTTCAGAAACAGGAATGGTATCTTTATGGTTTGTATTCAGATATTTTATCTTACCAATACCCGATTTTTTTTGTCGTATGGCTTGTAAATTTTCCTCAACATTCTTCCCAATTCCTGAGATTATACCTATCCCTGTGACAAAAACCCTTTTTGACATATCTTTTCCCTTGTCAGCGTTATTCTGTTATTTTTTATTATTTTCGATAAATTCTGCGATTGTTCTAATTGAGTAGAATATTTTTTTCCCGTCTTTCGGATCTTCAATTTTTAATCCGTACTGTTTTTCGAGTAAAACAATTAATTCTAAAGCATCAATAGAATCAAGCCCTAAGCCATCGCCAAACAATGGATCGTCTGTGTCAATATCATCAGGCTCAACATCTTCCAGGTTTAATACCTCAATAACTTGTTCTTTAATTTTTTGGATTAGCTCTTCCATTTCTATTTTTACTTTATTAGGTTTTTAATGATTTCGGGTTTAAAACTAATATTATCTTTTCTATTTTCCTTATTTTTTTCGACTAAAAACATCATGGCTTTATATTTACCATCGAAATAATCAGCATATCCTGTTATACAAGCATCAATTTTATCTTCATCTAACAGTTCAGTTACATATTCAGTAATAAATTCAGGGTTAAAATCTTTTGAGATAAAGCAGGCGTTCTCACCCTGGAATTTATGTCGGATACATATTTCTCCAATCATTACGTTGGGTAATGTATAAACAAAAACAGCCGGACTGGGAAAATAGTTCGATTTATCCCGGATTGTTTCTACATATTTTGAATCAGTATCAATGGTTGAGTTTGTATTTTGTAAAATTACACCAACTTTTGCCGGGTCAATATCCTGAATATTATCCTTGTTTTGCATTAAGATTTCTGACCCGAGAAATGCTAATTTGCTTAAATTATCCATCTTAAAATATTTAGGATATTTAATTTGATAATGTTTATAGATGGATTTCATCAGTTTACCATATTCGAGATTATCATTATCTTCGAATTGGGTTTCTCCGTTTACAATTACTTTGCGGTTTTGGATAATACAATATTTGGTAATGATATTTTCCATGGGTAAAATCTTAATCGTTATTGAGTTCGGAAAAATAAGCCGCTGCATTGCTTCCGCCAAATCCCGAAGCTGTTTTTAAGAAATTATTTATTGTTGTTTTTTTATATTCTTTAATGATATTTAAGGATTTGCTTACACCATGCTCTGAGTATCCTAAGGTTTTTATCAAACAGTTTTCTTTAATGGAATAAATACCTGCGATTGATTCTACAATTCCTGCAGCTCCCAATGTATGTCCCCAGTATGCTTTCAGACTGTTTACCGGAACATGCTCCAACTCAGCCCAGGCAATGGCTTTCGATTCCATTTCGTCATTGTATGGTGTGGCTGTTCCGTGTCCAGAAATGTAATCTATATTTTCATCTGTTTTGTTTGCATCTGTTAGTGCATTTCTTATGGCATAATAAAGACCATCCCCCGTTCTTGAAGGTCCGGAGATATGATTTGCATCATTAGTATTTGCTCCACCCCTGAAAATAACAGGATTTTTCTCTTTTACATGTTTTTCTTCGCTTGATAAAATGATGGTTCCGGCACCTTCGCCCAGTGTAATTCCATCACGGTTAGCATCAAAAGGCCTGCAAGGTTGGGGGCTTATGGCTTTAAAAGATTGAAATCCTGAAGGCGTAAATTCAGAAATGATATCACCACCACAAACTATCGCATTTTTGTATTTTCCTTTTCTTAGTAACTGTGCACCTGTTGTTAGGGCTGTTAAACCCGAGACACAAGCGTTGGATATTATAACCGGAGTAATGGGAGAGTTAAAAAAATTGCTAACTATTTCTCCCAATTTCCATAAATGAATTCTATCTTTTCCAAAAGAAAGGTTGTTTTTTTCTAACAGGTCGATATTTCCTTTGGTAGTAGAAAGAATAAAAATGGTTTCACCGGATGATGTGTCTACATTCGTTTGTTTTAATGCATCATGTATCGATATAATCATTAACTGTTCCAGCCGGGTATAATCTGCAGAATTTCCAATCTGGTTAAATTCATTAGATAGTCTTTCCGAATCAACCCGGGATACATTTAAAGGGATTTGGGTAATTTCCGGGTCGGAAGTCTCCTTTATCCCTGACACTCCTTTTTTTAGTGCATCAAAATTTTCTTTGGATGAAAATCCGAGGGATGTGATAATATTATTTGAAACGGTATAAATTGTATTCATTGGTTTATTTGATTATTCAATAAGTCCCATTTTCTTTTTCCATTCGGTAAAAAAAGTCGGTGGTGTAAGTAATAGTTCCCGTTCTGTATTTAAAAATACCTGGATGCTTTCGCCCGTTGCTGCCACCTGATTATTTTTTTTGTTGTATATGGTGTATTTAAAATGGATTTTTGCAGCTTCATGGTCAATATATTCTGTTTTAATAACCGCAGTATCGCCATATTCCAATGCGCATTTATATTCGAAGTCCAGTTTTACCAATGGCGTAAGCAGCTTGTTTTTGTAAATATCCAGATAGCTTATTCCATATTGATTACCAAAGGATTCTCTTCCGTCTTCGAAATATTTTGCATAATTTCCATGCCATACAATGCCCATGGAATCAACCTCACTAAACCGTATGATAATTTCTGTTTTATTGACTATTTTTTTCTTCAAGGGTAATGTATTTTTAATAAGATTTCTATTTTGCATTGTTTATTTTATTATATCCTATAGCAATTAAAAGCATAACTGCAAAGAAAAAGATAAGTTTGAAAATTTCAGGTAAAACAGCTACGATATTTCCATTTCGCAGAAATATATCATAAAATCCGTTTAACCCCCAATATAAGGGTGAGAATTCGCTGATAATTCTTATGGTGTGTGGCATGATATAAACCGGAACCCAGATTCCACCCAATGCAGCAAAAATAATTATGGAAACGGCACCAAACGTTGACGCTTGTTCGTGCGTAGTTGCAATAGTTCCAATAGCAACACCAAAGCCGGTAGCTGCAAATCCCGAAGCGATGGCTAAGGCTATTAGTGCTATTTTATGCGGGCCGATTTCAAGTTGAGGTAATCCCATAGCAGGTAATAAATATCTACCAACCATAAGCATTAAAATAAATTGCACCATGGCAACCGCCAGGTAAATAAATATTTTACTAAACATCACGGTAACATAGGAGCCGGGCATCGTTTTCAGCCGGACAACACTTCCCTCATCGCGTTCTTTAATAATATTTCCGGCCAATGGTAATACAATAAAAAATATTGCAAACATAGTCCAGGCAGGAACATTATGTTGTACCGAGTTGGGTAATATTTCATCTCCGGTTGTAGATGCATATATTTCTTCATAGTTAATAGTCTGAAAGTTTTCAAATTCTATGGGGTCCTGGTCAGGAAACATCCCGGCAAGAGTAGAAGAAAAGTTTTGAAAAAATAATTTTATTTCCAGTTCTGCGGTAAATTCTTTTAACGAACTCATTAACGAGTTTTTAAACGATTGACTGGTAGCCGGGTCGATATATATTTTTATGTCAACAGTACTTTTTCGGGTTCTCCTTTTTGTGCCCGGGATATTAAAACTTGAAAAGGATTTGTTGATTAACGCTTTTACATTTTCACGAATTGCTTCAGTAGCTCTTTCGGGAATTATAATCCCGATTTTGTATTTTCCCTGTGCAACTGCCTGTTGAGCCATATCCTCAGTAATTGGATCTCCATCCATTGTTTCAACAATATGAAAAAAATCTGATTCGTATAAACCATTACTAATAGCAGCTCCCAGGCTGTCATGGTCATTATTGACCAAAATCATGGAAATGTTAGCATCCTTAACCGACTTAAATGTAGCATCCTGGATGAGAGTCATAATAATGATGAGAAATAATGGCATAATAAAAAGAATGGCCAATCCGGCACGGTCTCTTATTAATACTAAAAACTCTTTATATATGGATGATATTAATCTTAACATAATGGTATTTTTTATTCGTCGCGTAATGCGCGCCCGGTTAATTGCAAAAATATACTTTCAAGGTTCGTATATTCTTCTTTACTTTTAATAAGTTCTTCAGGGTGTCCTTCAATAATAATTTCTCCTTTATCAATAATGGCAACTTTTGAGCAAAAATTTTCGGCTTCTTCCATGTAATGTGAGGTATAAATAAGTGTTGCTCCTTCTTTATTAATATTTCTCAGATGATCCAGTATTACATTTCTGGATTGCACATCAACGCCTACGGTTGGTTCATCTAAAAAAATGATTTTAGGTTTATGTAGGATCCCGGCGATAAGGTTTATCCGCCTCTTCATTCCCCCGGAAAAAGTTTTGATTTTTTTACCCGCATTTTTCTCCAGTCCGAAAAGCTCGAGGCATTCATCAATTCTCGTTTTTAGCTTTTTCCCTTTTAATCCGTAAAGATGCCCAAAAAATGTTAAATTTTCTTTGGCGGTAAGCGTAGGGTAGAGTGCAATATCCTGGGGGACTACGCCAATAATATTTTTTATGGTTTCGGAAGAGTGTTGGTAATCCATTCCATCAATAAAAACATTGCCCGAGGTGGGTGCAAATAGCCCACATAAAATGGAAATGGTGGTTGTTTTACCCGCTCCGTTGGGACCCAGCAGTCCAAAAATCTCACCGGTTGTAATATCCAGGTTGATATCATCAATAGCAGGTTTTGATGTCCCTTTATAAACTTTTGTAAGATGCTTAATTTCAATAATATGCTTTTTATTTTGCATTTTTTATTAATTTCTTCAGTTTAGTAAACAATTGTTCTTCCCTGTCAGCAATTTCGAGTAATAAATTGGCGGCAGTATTGTATCCGTCTTTATCTGCAGATCTTCCTTTACATGTTTTTGCAGCCATGGAAGAGAAGTCTCTCCACATATCACCAATATCAGTCATCTCCCGGGATAGTTCGTTGTAGTCATCATTCTCCATTATTATTGCTACTTCCTGTAAAAAGGCTGCATAAATAAATCGGAACCCGGCTCCTCCGGTACCAATTTCTTCCAGCATCCTTACTACCTGTGCTAAATGAGAAGACGCTTTTTTGGGACCAAATTTCTCGGGCCATTTTTTCATACTTTTTGCCAGGTATCTTATTCCTTTTACCCCAAATAATGGAACCGGAATATCGAGCATATATTTTGTAGTTTGCTTTATTCCTTTTTTTATGGCCGATTTTAAATCTATTTCTTCAGGAATACTTATAGGATAGTACATTTTTCCATTCGGAGGAAATGCTCCTTTGGCATATCTTACTCTTTTTAATTCATCATAGGTTAGTGTTGTAGGATATTCTATAACCGGATCGCTGATAAAATATGTATCTCCTTCTTTTCCGTATACCGTAAGGTTGTGTGCATTAAAATGAAAACGATAGGCAGGAGGGAAGTATGTAAGATGAAAAGCCCCGGCCTGAACTCCTACAGGAAGCCCTTTGTTAAGTGTCTTATCAAGTTCATCCATAGCACGTTTGGGTTGTTTCCTGAAAGTTTGTTTTTTCATTTTTATACCCATTCGTTTGGCGGCTTTTGCAAAAATCATTCCCGGAATGGTTCTGAATGATGTTGCTGCTATGCTGTCAATTTTAATAAATGGCATATGAGCAAAGAATAAACCACTTCCTATACCAAAAATTAATGCTTCATTAAGTTTTAATCCATGGTAATTTAGTAATCCCGCAATTACTCCGTTTTCGCAGTGCCCCGAAGGTATATGTTTGTAATCTAATTTCATCTTTTTTATTTTTGTTAGGTTTATTCTTCTGGTTTGTAATTAACTAGTTTATCAACAGGTATTTCAAAGACTTTTGCATAAACTTCTAATTGCTTTGGTTTTAATTTTTTAAACCCTTTTGGTTTCAGGTGTCTTCGTACCTTCCATTTCGATAATTCAACATAATCGGCCAACAGGGATACATTCATTTGATTTTTTTCCATATAGTATAAAATCGGGCTGGCTTTACCGGCTTTAATTTTTTCAATTGCTTCTTTTACGCGTTCTTGTATATCCTGCCAGGCAATCTCATTAACTATATTTTTGGGTTCCCATCCTTTACTAAAGGTCTTTACATATTTACCATTTTCATCCACAGCGTATTGAACCTCACGTGAAATACCTGCAGTGATTCCTTCATCTTGGGGGACATTTTTTTTCTTCATGTTGATAGAAATTAAATTTCGTTTAAATAAATTTTCATGGTACAATCGGCAATCAATTGGTCTTCGCATGTAATTTTTCCGGAAATTAAGGTAGTGTTAAAAACTTCATGTTCAACATTCACTTCCGTGATAATTGTTTTACCTGATTCGGGGAGTGTATGTATGGTTAATTTTTGTACAGCACCAATATACCCTGTAGGAATTTTTTTATCCTGATTGCTATATGAGAATCCTACACCCAGAGCTGCTGTTTGTGCTATATTCTCTATTAATCCGGGTTCATGGAAAAAACCATCTTTACAAAAGATATTTTGTTCGGAGATATGTAAACTCCCAATAGTTTTCCCCCCTTCGGCTACATGTAATTTTTCAACCATAACCATTGGAGTCCTTTGCGGAATAAATTTTAAGATGGTTTCACCATCAGCTATTACATGGTCATATATTCCCATAATGGTCCTTTTTTATTGCGCGCGCGTAATTTATTCGATATAATCGTAGTGTCTTCATCAGGAAAAACCCAACGTCGCCTGGTTTGCCTTGCACGCTGTTTTAAACTGTCGTAATCAACATTTTTTGACAGGTAATATTTTGGTTCAAGCAAATTATCGTCTTTATCAATAACTCCCTCTTTAATAGCATACTCCTGAAGTTTTGTGCCGGGGTAAATACGCATTCCTAAATAGGTAAAAAATACAGAGTTATCAATTCGTTTTGAGTTTTCAAATGTTTCGTTTACCGTTTGGTCTGTTTCGCCATAACCTCCTAAAATTAAAAAGTGAGCATAATCAATTTCCAGTTTATTGCATAGTGCTGATTTTTCTAATACATCATTGACTGTAAAATTTTTGCCATAAGTTTTAAGGGTAGTATCAGATATAGCTTCGGTACCAAATTCAATATGTTTAAGTCCTGATTTTTTTAAAATTTTTAATAAATTTTCATCTAACTGGGTAAATGTAAAGTAGCCACCCCAGTTTATTTTAATTCCACTTGAAATTATTTTTTCGGCCAGTTCAAAATTATATTTATTGTTGATATTAAAAACAGAATCGGTAAAAAAGATATAATCGATTCCTTTTTGATAGTATAGTTTTTTTAATGTTTCGACAATTTTATCCGTATTTAATGTTCTTACTTTTCTTCCTTCTATCAGCGGATAAGTACAATAAATACAGTTATAAGGGCAACCTCGTTTGGTTTGAACATTAAGCATCCCGCTTTTTTCCCAATAAAAATCCAGCAGTTGGTCTTCAAAATTCAATGCCAAATCGCTAAAATAACTCTCATTTTTGTTAAAAATACATTGGCCGTTGTTTTGGTAAACCAATCTGTTTAGTCCTGAATAATCAGTATTGTTTTCAAGATTTTTGATGAGTTTCAAGAGGGTATCTTCACCTTCTCCATAAATACCGAAATCGGGTTTCAGGGTTTTAAACATGAGCTCCGGAAAGATTGAAAATCCCGAACCTCCAATGATGATTTTAGCATCTGACACCGATTTTATTTGTTCTATGATTTTTTTGTATTGGTTAACAAAAAATTTCTTGTTTAAAGAGTTTACATCATCAATATTACGAAAAGACACACCAATATATTTGGGTTTGGTTTCGACAATTTTATCTTTAAGTTCTCCAATGGTATTGAAATTTAAATCAAAGATTGATATATCAAAATCGGGTAAATATTCTTTTAAATAAGTTGTGAGATAAGATAATCCTATGGGATACACAGGATAAGGGTCGGCGTATTGATTAGCGGATATAAATAGTATTGTATTACTCATAATTTATTTTCATTTTCCCAAAATGGATAATAGTTGAACCATTGTAATGGATATTTATTTAGAATTCTTTCAAATTCATTAGCATATTTTTCCACAAAATGTTTTAATTCTTTATCTTGTTCAGCAGGATTAGTATACTTTTTGATATAAAGAGGTTTAGTAGCAAAGAAGTGATAATGTTTTTTAGATTCTTTCATTGCAAAAGCAAAAGTAACCGGAACGCCAAACCGTGCTGCTAAATAAAAAGGGCCTGTCGGGAATAAAGCTTTTTTACCCATAAAGTCTACACTAAAAACTTTGCTGTTGTCAATATATCTGTCGCCAGCCATGGCTATAAGTTCTTTATTAATAAGGGCCTCACTAATTGGGATGATATGTGAAAAATCAGATTGCAAGGGAATAATGTTTACATCTTTGTTAACCAAAACATTGGATAAGTATTTTTTGATTTGTTGATGTTCGGCATCAAGCATTAAAACATTAATTTTTGTTTGTAATCTTTCTAATAACTGGCCTGCAATTTCAAAATTACCAATATGTGCATTTACAATAATTCCACCGGTTTTATTTTTTGCCATCTCTCTCAGGTGATTCTCTCCATCAAAATTATAGGTAAATTTTCCTTTTAAACCACCTAAAATGGCAACCTTATCGAGTAAAATCTGTCCAAATACATAATAATTCTTATAAATTGAACGTATAGATTTTAAGTGCGAATAATGTAATATATTTCTAAAGTAGTAATAGAGGGGTTTTGAGCTTGATTTAGCGAAGATAAAATAATAGAAAGCAACAAATCTTAAAATAAAATAAGCAAAGGATAGTCCCAGGTATTTAAGGGTGAATACAAAGATTTTATATCCTAATACATTTCCACGAGATTGTCCCTTCCATGATGGCATTTAATAAACCCTCCAAATTCAATCATAAAACATTTTAATTCGATTTTGCATGTTTTATGATATATTCATAAAAATCCTGAAGTGTTTTTATATTTGCAAAATCTTCACCTTTTACTTTAAAACCAAAGTTTTTTTCAATAATTACAACTAAATCCACATA
>Ga0209949_1000599_pt1 | contig 18913 bp, 16 predicted proteins | sample SalPonC_black_MG_FD_185711 | JGI IMG/M metagenome (GOLD analysis project Ga0209949, IMG submission 185711) | Salt pond soil microbial communities from South San Francisco under conditions of wetland restoration - Salt Pond MetaG... | ecosystem: Environmental > Aquatic > Marine > Intertidal zone... | reverse complement strand
CGATATTCGGTCGCGGCATCCGGTCTCTCCTGTCGGTGAAGCCGTTTGGCTTGCTACACTTCGAATAATACCGACCATTCCGGGAAAGCATTGCATGCAAAAGATCAGATTCACCAATCGCCAGGGGGTCACGCTCACCGGCAATCTGGAGCTGCCGCCGGGCGGTGCGTGGCAGGGCACGGCCTTGTTCGCGCATTGTTTCACCTGCACCCGCAACATCAAGGCCGCGCGCAACATCAGCCGGGCGCTGGCCGACGCCGGTTTTGCCGTGCTGCGGTTCGATTTCACCGGGCTGGGCGAAAGCGAAGGCGATTTTTCCGATACCAACTTCTCCAGCAACCTCGACGATCTCGAGGCGGCCGCGGCCTGGATGGCCGATGAACTTGCCGCACCCCAGCTTCTGGTCGGCCATTCGCTGGGCGGCGCCGCCGTGCTGGCTGTCGCCGAACGGCTCGACAGCGTGCGGGCGGTGGCCACCCTGGCCGCGCCGTCCAGCGCCGATCATATCCTGAAGCAGTTCGGCGAGGACCTCGAGACGATCGAAGCCGAAGGCAGCGCCGAGGTCCAACTGGCCGGCCGGCCGTTTCGCATTCGCAAGGATTTCGTCGACGACGCCAGAAGTCACGCTCTTGAAGACCGGCTCAGGAAACTCAGGCGCGCGCTTCTGGTGCTGCATTCGCCAGTCGACAAGACCGTCGGCATCGAAAACGCACAGAAGATCTTCGCCGCGGCGCTGCATCCCAAGAGCTTCGTCAGCCTGGACAACGCCGATCATCTGCTCTCCGACGAGGCAGACTCGCGCTATGCCGGGCAGGTCATCTCGGCGTGGGCCGGCCGCTTCCTGGAGCTGGATCGACCGGACGCGGCCGAGGGCGTCAAGGTCTTCGGTACAACCGCCGACAAGTTTCTCTGCCGGGTCCAGGCCGGGCGGCACGAACTGCTGGCCGATGAGCCCGAGCGGCACGGCGGCGAGGATCAGGGCCCAGACCCGTATCGCTACCTTGCCGGCTCCCTGGGCACCTGCACCGTCATGACCCTGAACATGTACGCGCGCCACAAGAAGCTGGACGTCAAGCGGGTGACCTGCGAAGTCACCCACGATCGCGTCCACGCCGATGACTGCGTCGACTGCGAAGATTCGAAACGCAAGGTCGATCGCCTCACGCGCGTCATCACTCTCGAAGGCGACCTGGACGAAGATCAGCGCGCCCGCATGCTGGATATTGCGGACCGCTGCCCGGTACATCGCACGCTGGAGAACGAGATTCGGGTCGAAAGTCGTCTGAACTGATTTCTCGAAGTATTATTCCGGACCTGGATTTTCCGGACAATCAGACGCTTGCCAGCCCCCGCTCAGGACGGTTCGTCGGCGGGAGAACGCGACGCCGATTCGCCTTCTTCCGCGGCTTCATCTTCGGCTACGGCAATCCTCGCCAGACCGATCAATTGCTCGCCTTCGCCGAGGCGAATCAGCGTGACGCCCTGGGTGTTTCGTCCAAGCTTCGAAATCTCCGCAGCCGAGGTGCGTACCAATGTCCCGGCATTCGAAGTCAACATCACATCGTCCTCCTCGCTGACGCCAAGAGCGGAAACCAGTTCGCCGTTGCGGCCCGAGGTCTGGATACCGATAACCCCTTGACTGCCCCGGTTGTAGACGGGGAATTCATCCAGCGCGGTTCGTTTGCCGTAGCCGTTGGCCGTCGCCAGCAAAACATCGCCCTCGTCCGCCACCAGCATCGAAACGACCTGTTGCTCGGGCTTGAGCCGGATTCCGACAACGCCGCGGGTCTGGCGGCCCATGGCGCGCACACCGGACTCCCGGAATCGAATGGCCTTGCCGGCCGATGAGAACAGCAGAATGTCCCGTGTGCCGTCGGTAAAGGCCACATCGACCAGTTCGTCTTCGCCTTCAAGCTCGATCGCCCAGATGCCGTTGGACCGGATGTGGGCAAAATCAGACAGCGGCGTCTTCTTGACTCGGCCGGACCGGGTGGAGAAAAACACGAACCAGTCGTCGGGAAACTCGCGGGTTGGCAGCACGGCGTTTATACGTTCGCCTTCGTCCAGCGGCAGCAGGTTGACCATCGGCCGGCCGCGGCTGCTGTGCCCGGCTTGCGGTAATTCGTAGACCTTGGTCTTGTAAACCTTGCCGGCACTGGTGAAGACCAGCAGCGTGTCGTGGGTGTTGGTCACCCAGAAGCGCTCGACGAAATCCTCGTCCTTGGTCTTGGTCGCGCTGCGCCCGCGGCCGCCACGCTTCTGGCTGCGATACCGGTCCAAAGGCTGATACTTCGCGTAGCCGCCGTGAGAGAGCGTCACGACCACGTCTTCGGGCGTGATCAGGTCTTCCATGGTCAGGTCGAGCTGATTCTTGACAATTTCGGTGCGACGCTGGTCGCCGAAACCGTCGCGAATCGCTTCCAGCTCCTCACGGATAACGGTCATCAGCGCATCGGGCTCGGACAGGATGCGAATCAGTTCCCGGATCTGTTGAAGAATCTCGCGGTACTCATCGGAAAGCTTTTCCTGCTCCAGGCCGGTGAGCTTTTGCAGCCGAAGGTCGAGAATCGCCTGGGCCTGGGTCGGCGACAGCTGATAGCCGTCGTCGCTCAGCCCGAATTCGGGCAACAGGTCTTCGGGCCGCGAAAGATCTGCACCGGCCTGCCCCAGCAGGGCGGCCACCGGACCCGGCTCCCAACGCCGGCCCTGCAGGGCCTCGCGCGCATCGGCCGGCGTCGGAGATTTCTTGATCAGAGCGATGATCTCGTCGAGATTCGCCAGCGCTACGGTCAGACCTTCGAGGGTATGGGCGCGATCGCGTGACTTGCGCAGTTCAAACAGGGTTCTGCGTGTGACCACGTCGCGACGATGCGCAAGAAACGCCTGCAGCACCTGCCGAATGTTCAACAGCCTCGGCTGGTTGTCGACCAATGCGACCATATTGATGCCGAACACGCATTGCATCTGGGTGTTCTGGAGCAGGTTGTTGAGCACGATCTCGCCGACTTCGCCGCGCTTGAGCTCGACGACCATGCGCATGCCATCCTTGTCGGACTCGTCGCGCAGCTCGGAAATACCCTCGAGTTTCTTGGCCTTGACCAGTTCGGCGATTTTCTCGAGAAGCCGGGCCTTGTTGACCTGATACGGCAGCTCGGTAACGACGATCTTGGTCTTGCCGGTATCTTCGTCCTCGAAATGCGCGCGCGATCGCATGTAGATCCGGCCTCTGCCGGTTTCGTATGCTTCGCGAATGCCCGCCGCGCCGTTGATGATGCCGGCGGTGGGGAAATCCGGGCCGGGCATGTGTTCCATGATGCCGTCGATGTCCAGATCCGGATTCTCGATCAGCCCCAGCAATGCACCAATCACTTCGTTGAGGTTGTGCGGCGGGATATTGGTGGCCATCCCGACCGCAATTCCGGAGGAGCCGTTTATCAGCAGGTTGGGCACGCGCGTCGGCAGCACTGCCGGTTCGTACTCGGACTCGTCGTAGTTGGGCAACCAGTTGACCGTGTCCTTGTCGATGTCGGCAAGCAGCTGGTGGGCCAGCTTGGCCATGCGCACTTCGGTGTATCGCATCGCCGCCGGCGAATCGCCGTCGACCGAACCGAAGTTACCCTGCCCGTCGACCAGCATATAGCGCAGCGAAAAAGGCTGGGCCATGCGCACGATGGTGTCGTAGACTGCAGTATCGCCGTGCGGATGATATTTACCGATCACGTCACCGACCACACGGGCCGATTTCTTGTACGGCTTGTTGAAGTCGTTCCCAAGAACCTGCATGGCGAAAAGCACGCGGCGATGCACCGGTTTCAGGCCGTCGCGAACGTCTGGAAGCGCGCGACCGACGATCACGCTCATTGCGTAGTCCAGGTAGGACTGCCGCATCTCGTCTTCGAGGTTTACCGGGAGAATTTCCTGCGCGAGTTCAGCCATGCATATTGTCTTGTGATTATGGTCGAGGAATAGCTTTCAAATCGTTGATTTATAACCGGTCTTAAAAAGCTCAGCAGCACCGGAACAAAGCAATCGGATAAACGTCGAATTTTACCACATGCGGACCTTCGCGACCTGTCTTCAGGCCTTGTCGTTGGGCTTGACCAGTGCCCCGATCCGACCGCCATAGAGCGGCTCGACGAGTTCGCGTTCAGTTACGGTGAGATCGATCAGTTCGGCGGGGGTCACGTCGAACAGCGGATTGAACGCATCAACACCCGAGGACGCTGTCATACCGACGCTGTCCCGGATCTCGACGCCCGGCCGAGACTCGATCTCGATCCGGGCGCCGCCAGCGGTCGCGGGATCCAGCGTAGACACCGGCGCCACCACCATCATCCTGACACCGAACTATCGCGCCAGCGGATGGACTCAACGCCGGAACCTGTCTTGCCGGTGTCGGAATCGGTCATTTGGTTGGCCTCGAAGCAAGCTGTGTCGCAGTTCTCTAAGCGATAGCCGGGCAAATTCGTCGACCAGCATGAATATTCGAACAAGCAGATCTTCGGCCGGCCGGGCTGGCGAGCAATCACCGCGCCGGATGTGCGGCAAGGTTGAGCAGGTCGACCTACCGCAGCCAACGGGCATGCATTATCATTCCCGGAATTCTTTCAGTACCGCATCAACCAATGGATACGAAAATGAAAAACGTGATCTTGTCAGCATTCTTCTTGGTGCCTTGGCTGGCCAGTGCGCAACAGGCCGAACCGACGCCATCAAACCCGTTCGAAAAAGAATTGCCAGTCGTAGTCATCCATACCTCCCAAGGCAACATCAAGGTTGAACTTTACGAAGACCAGGCCCCGGTGACGGTGAAGAACTTCCTGGACTACGCACAGAAGGGATATTACGACGGCACGATCTTTCATCGCGTCATTCCCGGGTTCATGGTCCAGGGCGGCGGCTTCGATGCCGAACTCGCGCCAAGGCCGACCGAAGCACCGATCAAGAACGAGGCTGACAATGGCCTTTCGAACGGACGCGGCACCCTTGCCATGGCCCGCACCAACGAGCCGGACTCGGCCACCGCCCAGTTCTTCATCAACGTTGTCGACAACCCGGCGCTGGACCACCGCGGCAAGCAGTCCGGCCGAACCTGGGGCTACGCCGTCTTCGGCCGCGTTATCGAAGGCATGGACGTGGTCGATAAAATCCGCTTCGTACAAACCGAAGCGCGCGGACCTCACCAGGACGTGCCGGTTGAACCGGTATTCATCGAGCGCGTGGAGGTAATCTGAGCCCGGCGCGCGAAGATTCCGGGCCGAGACGTCCAATCGATACCAGCAGAAAAACCCTTTTCATTTCGGACCTGCACCTGGGTCCGTCGCGCCCCGACATCACCGACCGGTTCAGGACCTTTCTGGCCGGTCCGGCACGCGAGGCAGAGGCTGTCTACATCCTGGGCGACCTGTTCGAAGCCTGGATCGGCGACGACGCGGTCGGGCCGTTCGAGCAAGAGATCGCCGACAGCCTGCGCGCGCTTACGAATCAAGGGACCCGCCTTTCATTCCTGCACGGCAATCGCGACTTTCTGCTCGGCGCCGATTACTGCCGTCTTTGCGGAATGGAAATGCTCGAGCAGCCACGCATGATCGATCTCTACGGGACCCCGACGGTCGTGCTGCACGGCGATCAGCTTTGTACGCTGGATGAGCAGTATCAGCGCTATCGCGCCCGCGTCAGTCAGGCCGAATGGCAGCAACGCATGCTTTCGCGACCGCTCTGGTTTCGCCGGACAGTCGCCGCGGTGCTGCGCGGCGCAAGCCGACTGCGCAATCGGAAGGCCGATTCACCCGAAATGGATGTAGTGGTCGAAGACGTCGAAGCGCTGTTCCGCGAAACGGGTGCCGCGCGCATGATTCACGGCCACACGCACCGGCCGTTCCGGCACAATCACTGCGTGAACGATACGCTCCGCGAGCGCATCGTCCTCGGGGATTGGTACACGCAAGGCAGCGTGCTGACGGTCCACCCGGATTCGATCGAACTTCAGTCCTTGCGGGCGGAGCCTTCGCCGTCCTGACTTGATGCCGAAGCGCCCTGCGCTGCCGAATCACCCGGTTTGCGATCATGGTCGCTCTCGCCGGTGCCGCTTTCGACATCCTTGCCGCTCTCGCTGTCGCTGTCACTGTCGGCGGCTGCCGGCCGCGAGGCCTTGACGCCAGTTTGACCTGATCCGGTCTTCAACGCATCGTTTCCGTCCGAAGTTTTGCTCCCATCCTTCGTGGCATCCTTGCCTGCATCCTCTTCAGATTCACTACTCGGACTGCCATTGGAACCGTCGTCGGAACGGCTGTCGGACAGGCCATCGTTCGCGCCGGACTCGGATGCCCCGGATTTTGGCCCTGCTGAGCCCGCAGAACCGGATGAGCCAAACTGGCTGAGCCTTACTTCCTGGCCTGTGGCGGGCGGTAGACGCTCGGCAAGTTTGTCATCGTCGACAAGCTTCTCGGCACCACTGCTCAGGTGGTCGAAAACCTGCTTGTAGCTATCGGACATTTGGTTGATCAAGCGTGCCGTCTCGACGAAATGCTCGGCGACTTCATCGCGGAATTTGTCGTTTTCCTGCTTCAACTGCATTACCGAAACCACGCCCCCGCGGGCACGGCTGATCCACCAGGTCGCCAGCGCACCGACTGCGCCGCCTACGACCAGACCTACTATCAACCAGATTGCGAATTCCATTCATTTACGCCCTGTACAAGTTCGCTACAAGGCTAACAGATGCTGCATGCAAATCAGGTTAAGTTTCTCGCCCGGTTGCGATTCACCCGCAATCAGGTTCGTTCTCCCACCCAGACGAACACCGACTCCAGAGCCGATTCGAGCTTTTCCGCGTCGCTGCCGCCGGCCTGGGCAAAATCAGGCCGCCCGCCACCCTTGCCACCGACCTGCCCGGCAACGAAATTGACCAGTTCACCGGCCTTGAAACGGTCGGTCAAATCGCCGGTCACGCCGGCCACCAGTCGAACGCCCTGCCCGGCCTCGGTGCCTAGGACGACAATCGCCGAGCCAAGCTTGTTCTTGAGCTGATCGACGGTGTCGCGCAAGCTGTTCGGATCGACGCCTTCCAGCTTTTCGGACAGCACCTTGATGCCGTCAACATCCCTCACATTCGACCCCAGGTCCGAGCCTCGCGCCGACGCGAGCTTCTGCTTGATCCGGTCCAGTTCCTTTTCCAGTTCGCGCGAGCGGTCCAGCAGCTGCTCGACCCGATTCCCGACTTGCTCGGGTGAGGCTTTCAACCTATCGGCCACGTCGCGGAGCGCACGATCGGTCTGCTGCATCCAGGCCACCGCCTTGCGCCCGGCGACCGCCTCGATGCGGCGAACGCCGGCCGAGATGCCCGTCTCGTGCACAATCTTGAAAGGACCGATGTCGCCGACACGATCGACATGGGTACCACCGCACAACTCGGTCGAATAATCACCGAATTGCAGCACGCGTACGCGATCACCGTACTTGTCGCCGAAAAACGCAAGCGCACCGGCGTCCATGGCCTGGTCGTAATCCATCTCCTCGGCCGAGGCTGCGATATTTGCCTGGATCTGCGCGTTGACCCGGGTCTCGATCTCGGCCAGCTGCTCGGCACTGACCGGCTCGAAGTGCGAAAAGTCAAAACGCAGCCGGTCCGCCGCGACCAGCGAACCCTTCTGCTGCACATGCTCGCCGAGAATATCGCGCAGCGCCGCATGCAATAAATGGGTGGCCGAATGGTGGCGAACGATATCGGCCCGGCGCTGCTCGTCGATCGCGGCACGAACCGTATCGCCGACCCTCATCGAGCCGGACTCCAGTACCCCGTCGTGCACGTGGTAAACCCCGGCGAGCTTGCGGGTATCTTCTACGCGGAATTGCATACCGTTCGTCTCGAGCATGCCGGTATCCCCGACCTGTCCGCCGGATTCGGCATAGAACGGGGTGCGGTCCAGGATCACCAGCGCCGATTCGCCATCCGACAGCGACTGGCGCTTGGTGCCGTCGACCAGAATGGCCACCACGCGCACAGAATCGCATTCGGCTTGCTCATAGCCCAGGAATTCGGTTGCCGGAAGATCGGCTACCGCTTCGGCCGAAACGCCGTCACGGGCCGAGAATTGACCGGCGGCTCTGGCGCGCGCCCGCTGGGCCTGCATCGCAGTTTCGAAGCCCTGTTCATCCACGCTGAGCTCGCGTTCTCTCGCGATGTCACGGGTCAGGTCCAGCGGGAACCCGAACGTGTCGTAGAGCTTGAACGCGACTTCGCCGGGAATCACGCTGGTGTCCAGATCCGAAAGCACATTTTCCAGCAGCTTCATGCCCTGGTCCAGGGTTTCACTGAAGCGCTGCTCTTCGCGTGCGAGCGCGTCGAAGATCTGATCGCGTTTCTGCACCAGCTCCGGGTAGGCCTCGCCCATGATCTCGGCCAATGGGTCGACCATGGCAGCGAAGAAGGGCTGCTTGCAGCCCAGCTTGTAACCGTGGCGAATCGCGCGACGGATGATGCGGCGCAATACGTAGCCACGACCGTCATTGGCCGGCAGAACGCCGTCGGCGATCAGGAACGCGCAGGCGCGGATATGATCGGCGATGACCTTCAGCGAGGCCTGCTCCATGTCGTCGGTGCCGGTCTTCTCGGCCGCCGCCCGGATCAGGTGCGCGAACAGGTCGATCTGGTAGTTCGAATGCACGCCCTGAAGCACCGCCGTCAGCCGCTCCAGACCCATGCCGGTATCCACGCACGGACTGGGCAGCGGCGACATCGTGCCGTCGGCGGCGCGATCGAACTGCATGAACACCAGGTTCCAGATTTCGATATAACGGTCGCCGTCTTCTTCCGGGGTGCCGGGCGGTCCGCCGGGCACCTCCGGGCCGTGGTCGTAGAATATTTCACTGCACGGCCCGCATGGGCCGGTATCGCCCATGGCCCAGAAGTTGTCGCTTTCGAACCGTTTGCCGGGCTTGTCTCCGATGCGCGAGAGGCGTTCGGGGTCGATGCCGATTTCATCGAGCCAGATCGAAGCGGCCTCGTCGTCGTCGGCATACACCGTCACCCAAAGCCGCTCGGGCGCGAATCCGCAGTTTTCCGTCAGAAATTTCCAAGCGAATTCAATGGCTTCACGCTTGAAGTAATCACCGAAGCTGAAGTTACCCAGCATCTCGAAAAACGTGTGATGGCGGGCCGTGTAGCCGACGTTTTCGAGATCGTTGTGCTTGCCGCCGGCGCGCACGCAGCGCTGCGCAGTCGTTGCGCGCTTGTAATCGCGCTTTTCGGCGCCGAGGAAGACGTCCTTGAACTGGACCATTCCCGCATTGGTGAAAAGCAGCGTCGGATCGTTGCCCGGCACCAGCGAACTGGAGCGCACGATTCGATGCTCGCGTTCGGCGAAGAAATCGAGGAATTCGCGGCGGATTTCGGCAGTGGATTTCATGCAATCGCTTCAAGTCGATACAATCCATGAACTATAGCTGATCGGGGCCGAAAACAAGCCTTGTCCAAACCAGGGCCGGGCCAGTCGTCTATCCGGTGCTACTCTGTTCTCCACGACGCCGCAGCGAATGAAAGCATGCAAAGAATCACTATCGTCGGTGCCGGCTTCGGCGGTCTCAACACCGTACAGGCGCTGCGCAAGACCGATCGGCACGTCGGGATCGACCTGGTCGCGCCGCGGCCTGCCTTCGTCTTTTATCCCGGCACGATCTGGATCCCCACCGAGCGACGCCGGCCGGACCGCCACGAGATTCCGCTGGGCACATTCTTCGAACGAATGAATGTCGACTACCACGAAGCTTCCGCTACCGGTCTGTCCGACGATGGCCGCCGGCTGGAAACCACTGCCGGGCCGATCGACAACGACGGCCTGATCATTGCGTCGGGCAGTTGCCCGATCGACCGCCCCGAAGGCCTGGAGCACGCGTTCGTTCCCTGCAATGGCATCGACGAAATGGCGCGGTTGCGCGAGCGCCTGCACGCCATCGACAAGGGCACTCTGGCGTTCGGTTTCACCGGCAATCCGGACGAGGCATCGGCGATTCGCGGCGGGCCGGTTTTCGAATTATTGTTCGGCATCGAGACCTGGCTGCGCCGCAGCGGCCGGCGCGGAGACTTCCGGCTGGTCTTCTTCTCGTCGTCGCAGCGACCCGGACGGCGTCTCGGCGACAAGGCCGCCGACCGCCTGATCGCGGAAATGAACAAGCGGGGAATCGATACGCGGTTGGGCGTCACGCCGACACGATTCGAGACCAACCGCGTCGTGGCCGAAAACGACGGGAGCGAAAATGAGTTTGATTCGGACCTGACCGTTTTCATGCCAGGCCTCACTGGTGCGGCCTGGTTCGATCGCACGAAACTGCCGCGTTCGACCGGCCGTCTGCTGGCGGCCGACAGATACTGCCGCGTGTCGAATTCACGGCGAATATACGTGGTCGGAGATGCGGGCAGCCATGCCGGCCCCGCATGGCTGCCGAAGCGGGGACACACCGCGGAAAATCAGGCCGCTGCTGCGGCGCGCAATCTGCTCGACGAGCTGGCCGGACGCGCCCCGTCGAAGCCCTTCCGAGCGGAAATGGTCTACATTGTGGATATGCTGGACAAAGCCATGTTGATCGTGCGCAGCGAGAAGATGACGATTGCCTCTCCCCCGCTGCGCCCGCTGCACTGGCTCAAGCGAGCCTTCGAGTGGAATTACAAGCGACGCTTCCAATGACCGGCCGCACGATTGAAATGACGCCGTACCGAGCGCCGATGCAGCACATCTTTTCGCTCCTGCTCTGCTTGTCTGCGAGCGCCGGGCTGGCAGCCAATCCGCCCGAACCGCTCAGCGCACAGGCAGCTTTTGAGCTTCCGCAGCCAAAACCCGACGCGGTCATCCACTACGGCGAGCATGACCGCCAGTTCGGCGAACTGCGTTTGCCGAAAAGCGACGGACCGTTCGGGATCGCCGTCATCATTCACGGCGGCTGCTGGCTTTCCGACTATGACCAGGGCTACATGGCGTCGTTTGCACAAGCCATTACCGATCTCGGATGGGCCACGTGGACGATCGCCTACAGGCGCGTCGGCGAACCCGGCGGCGGCTGGCCGAACACGTTCGTGGATGCCGGCGCTGCAGTCGATTTCGTGCCCGAACTCGCAACCCGCTACCCATTGGATACCGAACGGGTGATTGCAATCGGGCATTCAGCCGGCGGTCATCTTGCGCTGTGGCTGGCCGGACGCTCCAGGCTTCCAGCGACCGGCGTCCTTTACACCGAGCGGCCGCAGCCGATCCACGGTGTACTCGCCCTGGCCGCGGCAGCCGACCTTGAATACCTGTCGGCGCATCGGACCTGCGGCAACGCCGCAACCCTGTTGATGGACGGCTCGCCCGAAGCACGGCCGGAACGCTATCTGGAAGGTTCTCCAACGCAGCTTCTCCCGCTGGGCGTTCCGCAGATCCTGGTCAACGGCGAGCTGGACGAAACCTGGTCGGCGCCGGCCGACCGCTACTTCGCGGCTGCATCCAACGCCGGGGATGCCATCGAGACATCGACGATGGCCGGAGCCGGTCATTTCGAACTTGTGGTGCCGAATTCGCAGAACTGGTCCATCGTGCGCGAGGCCCTTGTCAGGCTCGGCGGCGCAATCGCAGACGAATGAAACCCCGCGCAAGCGCGGTTCGCTTCGTCGTCAACTCGGGCGAGCGAAGGATCGAACGCGGTCCATCAACTGCTTCCACCAGTAAACCCCCTGCACAGCCGCGCGGCCGAACGGACCACCGGCCCAGGCCGGGCCCCAGGTCTCGAATTCCATCAGCCGGCTTCGGTCGCCGGTCATCGCCTCGGCCAGCACCTCCCCGGCCAGCGTGGTCGGGGCCATGCCGTGGCCGCCGAAGGCCAGCGCGGACCAGAGGCCGGGCTCCAGTTCGCCCAGTATCGGCATCTGGTGACGCGCATAGCTCATCCAGCCGCCCCAGGAAAATTCGATCCTGCAGCCCGCCAGGGACGGAAACACGCGCAGCATGTCGCGGTACAACAGCTTTCGGATCGCAGCCGGATCGCGGTCGGCAACCGAAATCCGCCCGCCCCACAGCAGCCGCCCGTCGTGCAAGGGGCGGTAATAGTCGAAGGCAAAGCGCGTATCGTAAACCGCCACACGGCCGGGGATGAGTCCATTCAATCGATCTCCCAGCGATTCGGTCACCATCACGTAAGTCCCTATGGGCTGGATTGCGCGCTGCGCAGCCGGCCACAGACGGCGCTCGTAACCACCGGTGGCAAGCACGACGCGCTCGGCCCGGATTTCGGCCGTGGACGTTGTCAGAAGCCAACCGCCGCGTTTGCCGGTCATCGAAACCACCGGCGCCTCGGAAGCGACCCGGACGCCTGAATCGCGCAGGTGCCCGGCCACCGCCCGGGCATAGGCAAGCGGATTGAAATGAAACGAGCCGGGCTCGATCAAACCGGCGCCGTAGCGCGCCGAAGCCACATACCGCGGCATCTGCGCCTCATCGACCCAGTCGAGACGAAAATCCAGCAGCTCGCTCATCTGCGCCCGAAACCGCTGCAACCTCTCGGGCCTGCCGAACCAGTCGGCCAGCAGCACCCCGCCGTCGGAGACCGGCACGTCCATCGCTTCGCAGCGCTGCCGAACCAGGTCGACCGCGCCGCGCGTCCAGCCGTGCATCAAAGCCGCCTTTTCGGCGCCCCGCTGGCGCGCCAATTCAAGGTTGTCCAGCGAAAACCCGCCGAACACGAACCCGCCGTTGCGCCCCGACGCGCCCTCGGCCGGTCCGCCGCGGTCCAGCACCAGAATGTCTTGCTCACCGCGCTCGATCAGGCCCAGCGCGGTGCTCAGCCCGGCCAGCCCGGCACCGACGATGACGGTGCCGACGCGGACATTGCCCGAAATCCGGTCCGCCACGACGGCCGCGCCCAGGTCGTGCTGGTACCAGGTGTCGGCATGAAACCTGGGCAGTGCTGTCGTGGAATTCTTCATTCGGGGGATCTTCATCGGCAATGCCGGGTCAACTGATAGAATCCATTGTTGTCACAGAACTTACAAGAATTCAATTTCGAGGTAGAGCATGGGCAAGTCCAGCAAGTACGAAGCCAAGGTACCGGACGAGAACGGCGTCATCCACTACACCGACGCCGAACACGCGGTCTGGGCCGATCTCTACAAGCGGCAGATGGAGATCATCCCCGGTCGGGTATGCACGGAATTTCTCCAGGGTCTCGAAGCATTGAATCTGCCCGCAGATCGCATTCCGCAGCCCAACGACGTCTCGAACGTCTTGCGCGAGCGCACCGGCTGGGAAGTCGCCCCGGTACCGGCGCTGATCAACTTCGACAGGTTTTTCAAACTGCTGAGTGAGAAAAAGTTTCCCGCCGCGTCGTTCATTCGCACGCGCGAGGAGATGGACTACCTTCAGGAACCGGACATCTTCCACGAGATTTTCGGCCACACCGCAATGCTCACGCACAAGGCATTCGCCGATTTCACCGAAGCCTACGGCAAGGCCGGGCTGCAGGCGTCGAAGAAAGAACGCGTCTTTCTCGCCCGTCTGTACTGGTTCACGGTCGAGTTCGGACTGCTCGGCGCGCCCGACGGCGTTCATATTTACGGCGGCGGCATCGCCTCCTCGCCGGGCGAGACGATTTATGCGACCGAAAGCCCCGAGCCGATTCGCCGGCCATTCGACCCGATAGACGCATTGCGCACGCCCTACCGCATCGACATCTATCAGACCGTCTACTACGTTCTGAACAGTATGAACGATCTGTTCGAACTTGCCGAACAGGACCTGATCGGCCTGATTCGCAAGGCCCGCGCGCTGGGCCAGTTCGAACCCACTTATCCGCCAAAAGAAAAGGAAGCCGCCTGAAAATGAGCGAAGACCTCAAACAGCAGAAATGCGCCCCCTGCGAGGGTGGAACCCAACCGCTGGACCGCGACCGCATCGACACCCTGCTGGCCCAGGTGCCGGGATGGCAAGTCACCGAAGACGACAAGAAGATTTTCCGCAGGTTCGAGTTCAAGGGGTTCTACAAGACCATGGCCTTCATCAATGCCATGGCGTGGGTGGCCAACCAGGAAGGACACCATCCCGACTTCGAGGGCGGTTACAACTTCTGCCTCGTGAACTTCACGACCCACGCCATCGACGGCCTGAGCGAAAACGATTTCATCTGCGCGGCCAAGCTCAACGCGCTGCTGGATGAGTGATGTCGGATGAGTGATCCAATAAGTCGGGCCGAAGCGATTCGGTCCGGCCCCCGCGAGCGGCTCGGTCAGGCGATAGCCGCGGTCAACCGGGTCATTCTCGGCAAGTCTGCACAGATCGACCTGGCCTTCTCCGCCCTCCTGGCCGGTGGACACCTTTTGATCGAGGACCTTCCCGGCGTCGGCAAGACCACGCTGGCCCACGCGATTGCCATCGTCACCGGCGGTCGCTGGCAGCGCATCCAGTTCACCAATGACCTGCTGCCGGCCGACATCCTCGGTGTCTCGGTCTGGCGACGAACCGACGAGACCTTCGAATTCCGTCCGGGTCCGATCTTTGCCAACGTCGTACTGGCCGACGAGATCAACCGCGCCACGCCGCGCACCCAGAGCGCGCTGCTCGAAGCCATGGCCGAACAGCAGGTAAGCGTGGACGGTCATACCCATCCTTTACCGCGGCCGTTTTTCGTGATCGCGACCCAGAACCCGCTCGACCTGGTCGGCACCTACCCGCTGCCGGATTCCCAGCTCGATCGTTTCCTGCTGAGGATCAGCCTGGGATACCCGGCGCCCGAACAGGAGCGCGCGCTGCTGGTCGAACCGGACCGCAAGACCCTGCTGGCCGAGCTCTCGAAGGCCATGTCTCCGGACGATCTGCTCGCGCTGACCGAAGCGGCGAATGCCCTGCACGTTTCCGAACCGGTACTGGACTATATCCAGGCGCTTGTGCAGGGCACCCGCTCGCACGCGGCGCTGCGTGCAGGTCTGTCGCCGCGCGCGGCACTTGCGATGCTCAAGGCAGCCCGCGCGCACGCACTGTTGCAGAATCGCGACTTCGTGCTGCCCGACGACGTCAAGCAGATATTCGCCCCGCTGGCAGCCCATCGCCTTCAATGCCACCCCAACAGCGGAGAGCCCGAGCATGTCGTCGAGCGGATCCTCGACGAAACCCGCGTCCCCTGAGGGGCGCCGGGCAAGATCGTGGCTTGACGCGGCCCAGGCCCGCTTTGGCGCCTGGCTTCGGCGGCGCGGGCCGGTCCATCCACCGCTGACCCTGGGCTACCGGCAGATCTACATCCTGCCGACCCGGTTCGGATGGCTGGTCGGCCTGCTGCTGTTCGCGATGTTGTTGGGGAGTCTCAATTTCAACAACAACCTCGGCCTGTTCACGACCTTTCTCGTCTCCGGCATCGGGCTTTTGTCGATGCACATCGCGCACCGCAATCTCGACGGCGTACGCGTCGCCGGCTGCGTGCCCGGCCAGGCATTTGCCGGCGAGCCGCTCGCGCTTTCGATCACGCTTCAGGATACGAAGGACCGGGCGCGGCGCGGCCTGGTCGCCGAAACCAAGGGGCTGCCGGCAACCGCGGGCGTCGATGTGTCGCCCGCAGCCACCAACGAAACAACGCTGGCCATACCGACCCGTCGGCGCGGCTGGATGGAAATCCCACGTATCAGGCTGCGCACGCGTCATCCGGTCGGCTGGTTCGAGGCCTGGAGCTGGTTCTGGCCCGAGCACAAGGTGCTGGTCTGGCCGAAACCCGCCGATCAGGCGCCGCCGCTGCTCACTGCAGGCAGCTCGGACAGTCGCAACCGGCCCGGGGACGAAAGCGACGAGTTTCACGGTCTGCGCGACTGGCGCGAGGGTGACCCATTGCACCGTATCGCCTGGAAGGCCAGCCAGCGCCATCAGCATCTTCTCGCCCGGCAGTTCACCCGACCCGAGCGCGACCGAATCATTCTCCGGCTGGCCGATGCTCCGGGCCGTTCGCTGGAAGAACGCATTTCGATCCTGGCGCGCTGGGTCATGGAAGCCGATCGCAACGAATTCGAATACGGCATGGATCTTGGCACGAATTCGATTGAGCCTGGCGCGGGCGAAGCGCACCGGATTCAGTGTCTGAATGCACTGGGTGAATTCGGATGACCGGCGCACTTACACCCACAACCGTGATGCTGGTGATCGGCGCGTTCCTGTTCGCCGCCCTCCCGCATTTGGCCGCAATGCCTTCCTGGCTCGCCGTGGCGATTGTTGTGGCCGCCGCCTGGCGCGCCGCCGTTGAACTGTTCGCACTGCGCCGCCCCAACTGGTTGATCCGCGGATTCCTGACATTCGGCGGACTGGCGCTCGTCATTCTGCACTACGGGACCTTCTGGGGCCGGCGGGCCGCCACGGTACTGCTGTGCGTGATGATTGCCGCCAAACTCTCGGAAATGTTCAGACTGCGCGATGCCCGAGTGGTCGCCGCGCTGGGTTATTTCCTGATCGCCACCCAGTTCCTGTTCAGCCAGCAGCTTGTCCTGTTTGCCTACCTGGTCATCGGCTGCGCGCTCGTCACCGCCGCCCTGATGAGGATTCAGCGCGACGCGGACTGCATCCCTGGACCTGCGGAAAGGCCCGCGCCGAAAATGGCGGGCGTGGCACGCACGGTCCGCGACGGCTTCCTTTTGATGCTGCTAGCCGTGCCGTTTGCGCTGGTGCTGTTCACGCTGTTTCCGCGCCTGGCCTCGCCGCTCTGGGGTATGCCCGAGAATGCCCTCGACGGCCGCACCGGCCTGTCCGACGAAATGTCACCGGGCAATATCGCCAATTTATTCGCCGACGACAGTCCGGCCTTCCGGGTGTCGTTCGACGGCCCGCCGCCGCCGCGCAGCGAACGCTACTGGCGCGGGCCGGTCCTTTGGCGGTTCGACGGCCGCACCTGGAAGAGGCTGTTCTACTCCAACCGTGCGCCGGAGCGCACGCCGCGGCCCGGCCCGCGCGCTTTTTCCTATACGGTTCAACTCGAACCCAGCGAAAGGCGCTGGCTGTTTTCGCTGGACTATCCGGTGCGCGCCCCTGAAGACGCGCGCCTGACTGCGGATTTCGAGCTGATCAACCGAACGCCGGTAACCACGCTGAAATCCTACGATGTCATCAGCCAGCCCGATTTCCAGGACTCAGTCGAGCTGATGCAGACCATGCGCCACTTCGCGCTGCAGCTTCCCGACAGCAGCAATCCGCGTACGCGCGCTCATGCGCAGGCGCTCAGAACTCGATACCCGGACGACCGGGCCCTGATCGACGCGGTCCTGACCTGGTTCAATCAGGAGGATTTCTTCTACAGCCTCGAAACCGCGCCGCTGGGGCTGCACGGCGCCGACGAATTCCTGTTCGACCTGCGCGTGGGCTATTGCGAATACTACGCGTCGGCCTTCGTCGTGCTGATGCGCGCCGCGGGCATACCGGCGCGCATCGTCACCGGTTACCAGGGCGGTTTCTGGCAGGCCGCGGACGAATACCTGCTGGTGCGCCAGTCCGATGCCCATGCCTGGGCCGAGGTGTGGCTGGAAGGCCAGGGATGGACCCGCGTCGATCCCACCGCGGCCGTTTCCCCGTCGCGCATCCGCGACGGCGCGCGCAGCGCAGTGTCCGGCTCGGGCGGCTGGCTGAGCAGCGAGTGGTTGTACCAGCTGCGCAACCAATATGACCGCCTCCAGAACCTCTGGAACCGCTGGATACTCGGATTCGACGCCAGGCGCCAGCAGAATTTTCTGGCCTCGCTCGGCATCGACAAGCTCCCGCCCGGGCTCAAGGCGGCGCTGCTCGTGGTGCTGGCCGGACTGGTGCTGGTACCGCTGGCCTTGCTGCTCCAGTCCACGACGAACGGCCGCGCCCGTCCCGACCGACTCGATCGCATCTGGCTACGTTTGCGGGGTCGCCTTCGGCGCGCCGGAATCCGCCCGTCGATCGGCGAAACGCCGCTTGAACTTGCCGGGCGATCGGCTGAAGACCTCGACAACGGTCACGAACTGATCACATTGGCAGACGAGTATTCGCGCCTGAAGTACGGCGCCTTCGGCAGCGCGAAAGCGATCAATGCGTTCGGCAGAAAAACCGATCGTTGGCGGCCGCGTCGAAGGAACCCCAGCGCTTTGAAACAGTCTTAATACAAGTGATGAAAGAAAAAAAGGTCGACGCCATGAAACCGTTCCGCTTGATGATCGTTCTTGCTGTCGGCGCCATTGCCGGTTGCGCATCCGTTCCTGCGCCGCTGGAAGGCGGATATTCGGAGTCCTTCCAGCCGGATCAGGCCGGCGAACGTTCGGTCGGCGCCAACGTCCGCTGGGGCGGCATCGTGGTCGAGACCCGTCCGCAAGCGAAGCGTACCTGCATCGAAATTCTGGCCCAGGAACTCGACAGAACTGCCCGCCCCGTTCGATCGGACCGGGGATACGGGCGATTCATCGCCTGCCGGGATGAATTCATCGATCCCGAAATCTTCGTCAACGGCAGAGAGGTAACGGTGGTCGGAGAACTCACCGGATTTCAAGAAGGCAAGGTCGGCGAGTTCGAATACGTCTACCCGGTCGTGGGCGCCGATGCGGTCTACCTCTGGCCCGAGCGCCAGGAGCACTACTGGTACGGCCACGGCTACTACAATTGGGGCTACCCCTATTACTGGCCCTATTATCGGACGCCCTACTATTACGGCGGGATCGGCACGCGCATTTATTATCCGTATCCGCGCGGGGGCTATATCCATCAATCCGGCTCGATCCAGGGTTCCAGCAACACCAATAGAGCAAACAGGAAACAATAGTCTCCGATCAACTGTATCTTGATATAGTGGGCCGATGAGACTCTCACGGCGACAACAGGAAATTCTCGACTACATCCAGACGCGCGTGGGGTCTGACGGGCTGCCGCCAACCCGCGCCGAGATCAATCGGCATTTCGGGTTTTCCTCGCCC
>Ga0209949_1000598_pt1 | contig 18915 bp, 15 predicted proteins | sample SalPonC_black_MG_FD_185711 | JGI IMG/M metagenome (GOLD analysis project Ga0209949, IMG submission 185711) | Salt pond soil microbial communities from South San Francisco under conditions of wetland restoration - Salt Pond MetaG... | ecosystem: Environmental > Aquatic > Marine > Intertidal zone... | reverse complement strand
CAAGCCCGGCCTGTTTGAACAGGCCAACGGGGGGACCATTTTTCTGGATGAACTGGATGCCATGCCCCTGACCCTTCAGGCCAAACTTCTCCGGGTTATCCAGGAAAAAAAGGTGAGAAAACTGGGATCTCTCAAGGAAACAGACCTGGATGTAAAAATTTTATCCTCAGTGGGGCAGCCCCCCTTGAAAATCATTCAAAACGGGTCTCTTCGCATGGATCTTTTTTACCGCATGGGGGTTGTGTCTGTTCTGCTGCCCCCTTTGCGCGAGCGCAAAGAAGAACTGGACACATTGATCCGGTCTTTTATCTTAAAATATAACCAGGCAATGGGAGAGAATGTTAAGACTGTTTCGCCCCGGGTGGCACAGCTGTTTGCCGGGTATGACTGGCCGGGAAATGTTCGGGAGCTTGAGCATATCATTGAAGCATCCATGAACATGGTGGGGGGCACAAGCATTATCCGCCTGTCCCACCTGCCGCCCCATATTTTCAGTTTTGCAGGCAGGGAACGATGCGAGGTCAGGGGTGCCGGCTGTAACCACAAAGCGGAATCTGCAGGCAGCCTGCTGGAAACCCAGGCATCCAATGAAATGGAAATGATCATTACCGCGTTGTCCCGGGCCCGGGGAAATGCAGCCAGAGCAGCCCGGCGGCTGGGAATTTCCCCCCAGTCCTTTCACTATAAATTAAAAAAATACTGCATTGACCGTAAAGATTTTATCGTCAAAGAATTTGTGTAAAAAGTGTAAAATAAATTTACAGTAAACGCAAAATTTTTTAATTTTTTGTTATCTTTCACCGGCCCGGTTAGGATAATGTTGTTTTTATTTTTATGGGAATTTCATTAAATTTTTGTCAGAAATGTCAAGGTTCCTCAAATTTTTCCGGTTAAAATCACGGTTTAGTCAGGAAAACCAGTGACATTTCTGGTACATAAAGTGCATATTGGTAGGAGATGTTTGTACAGGCATCATAACAGGGAAAGCAACACTAATTTTTGGAGGAAAGATTTATGGGTACGAAAAAATTGCAACTGGTTATCGCATGTTTCACAGCAGTATTGTTGATTGCAGGAGGGCAGGCATTTGCAGCTGACAAAACCCTGCCCATCGGGGTTCTGGGACCGTTTACCGGACCTTCTGCCCAGACTGGAAAGGAATTTCAGGCATCTGTTGAGATGGCCCTTGAAACCATCAACTACACTGTGGGAGATTACAAGATCGAACCGGTATGGGTGGATTCCCAGTCAGATCCTGCAAAAGCGTCCGGCGCATACGCTGAAGCGGTTGAAGGAAAAGGTATCCAGGCGGGCGTGCTCAACTGGCATTCTTCTGTAGCCATTGCGGCCATGGATGTGGCTGCCCAGTACAAGGTGCCCCATATGTTCGGGTTCGGTGCCTCTGAAGTGGTTAACACGAAGTGGCAGGCTGATCCGGAAAAGTATTCCTACTGGGGCGGCAAAGGATGGCCGGTGCCTGCAAAACTGGAAAAGAACTATATTGTTGCCCTGAACAAGGCTATTGAAGCCGGAAATTTTAAACCCAAAAAGAAACTGGCGGCTATTTACGGGGAAGATACTGACTGGGGACGCTCAGCCGGCGGCGCTTACAGAACAGCTCTGGAAGCCAGCGGATGGGAAATTCATTCCGAAGAATATTTTCCCGTCACCCAGACAGATTTTTATCCCCTGCTGTCCAAATACAAAAAAGACGGGGTTGCGGTTGTTGCCGGCACCTCAGCATCTGCTCCCCCCATCACCGCATTTGTGAAACAGGCCCAGGAAGTGGGGCTGAAAAGTGTGATTGTGGCCTCCGGCCTCGGCTGGATCGGTGACTGGTATAAAATGACCGGTCCTGCTGCCGACTATGTACTGGATTCCATTCCCCAGCTGACCACAGCCGAAGCCAAACAGTGGGCAAAAGATGTCAATGCCAAATACGGATTCAATCCCAGCCCCTCTGCCGGCGGTCTTTCCTATGACGGTATCCGGATGTTCATCAAAATTCTCCAGAGAACCAATGAACTGCACGGCAAACTTGACAAGGAAACCATCCACAAAACCATGGTGGAAGAAGTCAACACCGGCAAACTCACCTATGGCAAAAAAGACGGTGCCATCATCATGAACGAATACAGATATACGGCTGAAACCATGCCGGATATGGTCGTGGCACCTGAGGCCTATTTCTTCCCCATCCTCCAGTACAAAAAAGGAAAAGGATACATTATCTTTCCTGATGACTGGAAAGAAAAAGACTTTGAACAAAAATAAGATGATATGAGCCTGGAACAGAGGATTGAAAAAAATTTTTTTCAATCCTCTGTTTGTTTAAACGCGCGTAAAAATTTAAGGAAATAGAGACGTGATTGTATTGGAAACCAATAATTTAACCAAGAAATTTGGTGGACTGACAGCGGTGAATGCAGTCTCTATGACAGTAAATCAGGGGGATATCGTTGGGTTGATCGGCCCCAACGGAGCAGGAAAAACAACATTCATTAATGCGATTTCAGGCTTGAATCCCCCCACATCCGGGACAGTCAAAATGTTCGGCAAAGAAACCACCAGCCTGGCACCCGAAAAAATGTGCCGCCTGGGATTGTCCCGAACCTTCCAGATTCCCAGCCCCTTTCCCAAAATGACGGCCATTGAAAGCGTGATGACCGCCACCATTTTCGGAAACACTGCCGGAAAAGTGGCTGACCCGATGGTACATTCCAGAGAAATGCTGCAATTTGTGGAATTTCCCCTGGAGGAAACCGTTGTGGCGGAACAGTTGAACACAGTGCAGCTCAAACGGCTGGACCTTGCCAGGGCACTGGCCTCCAACCCAAAAATTTTGTTCATGGATGAAATGGCATCCGGCCTGAGTGAAGGGGAACTCAAGGATATCATGAGAATTATTCGAAAAATCAGCGAAAAAGGCATCTCCATTCTCATGATCGAACATATCATGCAGTTGATTATGGCTGTTTGCAACCGGCTTCTGTGCATTCAGTTCGGCACAAAGATTGCCGAAGGCCCCACCGAAGAAGTGGCCAATGACCCCAAGGTATCGCGGGCCTATCTCGGTGACGAGGCAGACAAATAATTGTAACGGAAAAATCAATGGAGATCTTATGCTGTTAGAAGTCAAAAATCTGAATGCCGGATATGGGTATCTGCAGATATTGCGGGATGTGTCTTTGCAGATTGACAAAGGAGAATATGTCGCCATTGTCGGGCCCAACGGCGCCGGAAAAAGCACCACCATGAAAACCATTGCCGGGCTGATTTCCCCCATGAGCGGCAATGTGGTCTTCAAGGGTGAAGATATCACAGGGCTGTCCGGCTCGGCTGTGGCCAAAAAAGGTATTTCCTTTGTGTCCGAAGAGATGAACCTGTTTGTCAATATGTCGGTGCAGGAAAATCTGTATATGGGCGCCTATACAATCAAAGAAAAACACCTGCAGACTGAACGCCTGGAATTTGTTTTTGAGCTGTTTCCCCGACTGGCTGAAAGAAGAAAACAGCTGGCCGGCACCATGTCCGGCGGGGAGCGCAAAATGCTGGCCATCGGCAGGGGCATGATGTCCAACCCGTCTCTCATGCTGGTGGATGAACCCTCTTTTGGACTGGCACCCCAGCTGACAACCAGTGTGTTTGCGTCTTTGGAGGTATTGATAGAAAACGGGGTGACCATTTTACTGGTGGAGCAGAACGTGACCAAAACCCTTGCGGTAACAGACCGCGGGTATGTTCTGGAAAACGGTAAAATTGGCCTGGAAGGCAGGAGTGCGGATCTGGCCGAGGACAGCTATGTCCGGAAAGTGTTTTTGGGTGTTTAACAAGACTTTGGAGAAATAGATTCATGTCAAAAAATATTTTAGCAGACCTGACGGCCTGGGTGCGGACGGCTCCCGGTTTGTCCATGGTTATCGCTGTGGTGGTAACCATAGCGGCAACCATCCATTCAGGGCCGTATATATTGGTGAACACCATTGTTACCGGCGGAATGCTGGCCCTTGTTGCCACCGGGCTTACCCTGATGCTGGGGGTGTTGAATATACCCATGTTTGCCCATGGGGAATATTTCATGATCGGTTCCCTCACCGCTTATTACATTTTTACCCCTATCAGTGAATTCGTTCTTGAGCATCCTGAATCCTGGCTGGTTACCTTCGGCCCTCTGCTTGCCATTATCGGCGCCCTTTTGGGCGGTGCCATTGCCGGCGCCATATCTGAAAAACTGATTTTCGGGCCCCTGCGCCGCCGTTCCACAGACAACTGGGTGATGAATTCTTTTTTGCTCACCGTGGGGGTGAGCGTGCTGCTCATCAACCTGCACCAGCTCATATTCGGGGCTGATTTTAAAGGTATTATCGGGTACTGGCAGGGCATGCCGATTTCCATTGGCGGGGCGTATATTTCACTGGACCGTGCTTTGTCTTTTATCATATCTGCCGTGATCGTGGCCCTGTTTTATCTGTTCATGACCTATACCCGCACCGGCATGGCCATCCGGGCCGTATCCCAGGATATTACCGGTGCTGAGATCGTGGGTATTGATATTGAAAAAATCGTCCTGCTCACCATTTCTCTGGCCTGTGCTCTGGCAGCAGTTGCCGGCGGAAGCCTCCTGTTCATGATTCCATCCTACCCCAGCGTGGGGCTGGAGCCTTTATACATGGCCTGGTTTGTGGTTATCCTCTCCGGTCTGGGAAATATTTTAGGTGCGGTGGCAGGGGCCTTTATGGTGGCCCTTCTTAAAGTTATTACCGTGGAATATGTGGGCGCGGGTTGGGATTTTGTCGTACCTTCGGCACTGATCATGCTCATCCTGATTTTTAAACCCAGCGGGATCTTCGGGTCGGATGTCCGCGGTGTCCTCGATAAATAGGCGCTTGATACATAGGAGACAGAATGGATACGATAAAAGATGAGTTTCAAATGAATTCCTTTGACAGGGTGCTGGACAAGCTGTGTCTGACCCCCATTGGTCTTGCCGGCCTGATACTGCTGCTGATACTGCCTTTTATTCCGCCGTTCAATCAGGAATACCTGCTCAGGTGGCTGATCTACTGCGGGTTTATTGCAGCCATGAGTGTGGGGTTTGATTTTACGGCCGGATTTATCAATATCGTCAATTTCGGGTATATGGCAGTGGCAGGCACCGGGGGCTACACATCCGCCCTGCTGGTGCTCAATGCCGGGCTCTCCCCCTGGATTGCCATGGTGGCCGGGGGTGTTTCTTCTGCGATTTTAGGGCTGATCATCGGCATGATTTCCCTGCGGCTGCGGGGTATTTTTGCCGCCTGCCTGTCCTGGTTTTTCGGCCTGGCGGTCATGGGGCTTGCCATTAAAATGGTCTGGCTGACCAGAGGACCGCTGGGACTGAGAGTCCCGCGCCTTTTTGAGACGGAATCCAATTTTCCGTTTTATTTTGTGATCGTCATCCTGGTATATCTCACCTACCTGATCTGCAAATGGACGGTAAGATCCAAAATGGGACTGGCTTTCCAGGCCATCGGCCAGAACATGGATGCAGCCAGGACCTCCGGTATTGATCCGGTATTCTACCGGGTATTCAACTTCACCATGTCATGCGCCATAGCAGGAGTTCTGGGCGGTTTTTACGCCCATTTTTACGGCATTCTGACCCCGGATATGATGCACACCTCCAAGACTGTGGAAATTCTGGCAGTGGCGTATATAGGGGGCAGAGGCAGCCTGTGGGGCGGGGCTGTCGTTGCTTTTCCCTTTATTTTTCTTATGGAAATTGTCCGGTCCACCCTGTCCCATCTGCCGGGGCTGAACCTGGTCATTTATGCCTTGGTGCTCATTCTGGTGATGATCTATTACCCGGGCGGGTTCTCATATTTTTATGACACCCATATCCGCAGGCCCAAAAACAAGGCATTACGATATATATTAAATGGTAGAGACGCGTAACAATTAAAAAAAGCGAGGTAACAATTATGAAAACCAATGCAAGAGCGGTTGTGATCGGCGGGGGCGTCATCGGCGTTTCAGTGGCCTATCACCTGGCAAAATATGGATGGAAGGACGATGTGGTTCTTCTGGAAAAACACGAACTCACTTCCGGGTCCACCTGGATGGCGGCAGGGAATGTGTCCTTTTTTCATTCCAACTATTACGGTACCCAGGTGAACAAAAAAAGCATCGAGATCTACAAGGATCTGGAAAAAGAAACCGGTCAACCCGTCGGATGGCATACCACAGGCTCCATTCGGACGGCGGACAACCCGGGACGTATGGATGAACTGGGATATGCCTATTCCATGAACCGGTGTCTGGGCCTGGATGTGTCCTATGTCACCCCGGAAGAGATCGGTAAAATGCATCCCTTTATCCAGACGGAGGGGCTCCTGGGGGGGTTGTACTGGCCGGATGACGGGGATGTGGACCCCAACTCCCTGACCCAGGCCATGGCCAAGGGTGCCCGGAAGCTCGGGGTGGAGTTCAACCTACACACCATGGTCACGGGTATCTATCAGAAAACCACCGGCGAATGGGTGGTGCAGACCGATAAAGGCGACATCACCTGTGAAAACGTGGTGAACGCCGCCGGTCTGTGGGCACCGGAAGTGGGACGGATGGTTGGACTGGAGATCCCCTCCATTTCCATTGCCCATACCCATATCCTCTATGAATCCATCCAGGAAATTGCGGACCGAGATTCCTACCTGCCCCTGATGCGTGATCCGGACAAATCCATTTACCTGCGCCAGGAAATGGATTCCTTGATCCTGGGTTTGTATGAAGCCAATGGCCAGCAGTGGTACAAAAACGGTGTGCCCTGGGATTATGCCCAGGAAGAACTGAACCCGGATTTTGACAACATTTCCGATTGCATCGAAGGCGGTATCGAACGGTTCCCCATCCTGGGTGAAACCGGATTCAAGCATGTCACCGCAGGGCCCATTACCTATACCCCTAACGGGGATCCCCTGGTGGGCCCGGCAGCACCGCTGAAAAATTTTTATAATGCATGCGGCTACAGCTTCGGCATCACCCAGGCAGGGGGCATCGGCCATTACCTGGCCGGGTGGATGATGAACGGCGAACCGGAAATCGACCTGTGGCCCATGGATTCCCGGCGCTACGGCTCCTATGCCAACTGGGCCTACAACACGGAAAAGATCGCCGACACCTATCCCAGGCTCTATTCCACCATCTATCCCAACGAGGTCAGGCCTGCAGCCCGTCCCAACCGCACCTCCCCCATCTATGAATACCAGAAACAGGCCAATGCAGTATTCGGGGACTACTATGGATGGGAATGCCCCAACTATTTTCCGCCCAAAGGAGAAGATGAATATGAAGCACCCTCCTGGAGACGGTCCAATGCCTTCAAGCATGTGGGCGCGGAATGTAAACACGTCATGGAAAAAGTGGGCATTATTGATCTGACCCGGTTTGCCAAAACAAAAATTGCAGGGCCCGGCGCCAAAGACTGGCTCAACAAGATGACCTGCCAGAAGGTACCTGAAAAAGACGGCCGTATTGCTTTGAGCCCCATGCTGGACCATAACGGCAGTTTCAAGACCGACATGACCGTGACCCGGGTCAATGAAAATGAATTTTTCTGTGTCACAGCCTCGGTTGGTAAAAAACACGATCAGCACTGGATGATTGAAAATCTGCCCCAGGACGGTTCCGTAGGCATGGAAGACATCACCTATCAGATGGGGTGTCTGGTACTGGTGGGACCCAAATCCCGCGAAGTGCTGGCCAAAGTGGCTTACGACGATGTTTCCAATGACGTCTTCACGTTCGGCACCTCACAGGAGATTTACGTGGGCCGGACCAAATGCCGGGTCAACCGCATGAACTATGTGGGTGAACTTGGATTTGAGATCTTTCATCCCATCCAGCAGCAGATCACCTTGTATCACGCCCTCATGGAAGCAGGGGCAGACTTTGACATCCGGCTCATCGGCATGCATGCCATGGATTCCATGCGTCTGGAAAAAGGATACCTGGCATGGAAAAGTGAAATGAACGTGCATCACACACCCCTGGAAACCAATGTGGCCTGGACCGTGAAAATGGACAAGGAGTTCAACGGCAAAAAAGGCATTGAAAAGCAGAAAAATGAGGGCATTGCCCAGAAACTGGTGTGCATGGTGGTGGATGCCACGGATTCGGATCCCTTCGGGTACAACCCGATTTTCCATGGAGAGGAACGTATCGGCATGACATCTTCCGGCGGATACGGCCACCGGGTTGAAAAAAGCATTGCCCTGGGGTATGTTAAAACACAGTTTGCAGAAATTGGCACAAACCTGGATGTGGAGATTCTGGGACGTAAACGCAGTGCCCGGGTTGTGGCCATGCCCCTGTATGATCCTAAAAACGAAAAAATGAAAAGTTAAAATCGAATTTTTAGAGGTAAAATATGAAAATTTGTGTGTGTGTAAAACATGTGCCTGACACGGCAGCCACCATAAAAATTGAAGGTGAAAACGCATTCAGGGATTCGGAAATCAAGTTTGTTGTCAATCCTTATGATGAATACGGGGTGGAAGAGGCTGTCAAGCTGAAGGAAAAAAACGGCGGTGAAGTGGTCATCGTTACTGTGGGAAAAGCAGAAGCCGCCGCCACCATCCGGTCTGCCATGGCCATGGGCGCTGACCGGGCCATTCTGGTAAAAACAGACAGCCAGTTCCTGGATGCCTCCCTTACAGCCAAAGCATTAAAGGCTGCCATGGAAAAAGACGGGCTGCCGGATATGATATTCACCGGCAAAGGCTCTGTGGATACTGAAAGTTTCCAGACCCAGTACCGGCTGGCCCATTCCCTTGGCATGCCTGTGGTCAATGAGGTGAGCACCCTGTCTGTGGACGGGAAAAAAGCGGTTGCTGAGCTGGAAGTCGGCGGCGGGGACAAGCAGGTCATCGAAATAGACCTTCCCTGTGTTATCGGGGCCACAAAAGGGCTGAATGAACCCAGATACCCCAAATTCCCGGACATCATGAAGGCCAAGAAAAAGAAAATTGACGAGATGTCCCTTGCAGATCTTGGCCTGGATGCCTCTGCTCCGGGCGTGACCGTGGAAAAGCTGGAACCTGTGCCTGAAAGAACCGGTGCAAAAATGATTGAAGGATCAGTGGAAGAACAGGTAACCGAACTTATCCGGGTCCTGAAAGAAGATGAAAAGGTTTTATAAAATAAGGAGACAGATGTTATGGCCAGTACTGGCATATTAATTGAGACTGAAAACGGTGCAGTCAAGGAAACCTCTCTGGGAGTGATGACAGCTGCAGCGGGTCAGGAAATAATCGCACTGGTTACAGATGCAGATCCGGCAGGCCTCAAGGACAAACTTGCTGAATATGGTGCGGCAAAAATCGTAAAGCTGACAGCTTCCGGTAAAGATGTGTCTGCCAGCCCGGATCTTGCGGCCCGTGCCCTGGATGCGGCTGTGGGAAAATACAGCCTTACCGCACTTCTGGGAACCGCATCCACTACCGGCAAAGATGTGTTTGCCCGCGTTGCAGCCATCATGGACCAGCCATTGGTGTCTGACTGTGTTGCCCTGGATATTCAGGCCAAAACAGCAAAAAAATCCCATTTTTCCGGTAAAACCTTTGCCTCCTTGAAAGTGGATGCCGCAGTTTTTCTGGCAACGCTCCGGCCCAATGCCATTGAGGCCAAGGCTGCCCCGGCTGCAGGAGAAATTGAAGAATTCCCAGCCGATGTGACCGATCCTGAGCTTCTTATCATCAAAGAGGTGAAAAAAGGTGACAGTGACAAAGTGGACCTCACTGAAGCACCGGTCATTATTACCGGGGGCCGTGCCATCAAGGCAGCGGAGAACTATAAGATGCTGGAGGCCTGTGCCGCTAAAATCGGCGCAGCAGTCGGAGCATCCAGAGCAGCTGTGGATGCCGGCTATGCTCCCCACTCCATGCAGGTGGGACAGACCGGGAAAACCGTATCTCCCAAACTGTATATTGCCTGCGGGGTATCCGGAGCTGTCCAGCATTTTGCCGGTATGAAAACCTCCAAGGTTATTGTGGCGATCAATGAAGACAAGGATGCCCCTATTTTTGCCAAGTGCGATTACGGCATTGTGGGCGATATTTTTGATGTGGTACCTGTAATGACTGAAAAATTATAATTTGAAACAGGACCCGGGACCGGCAGCAGCAGGACCCGGGTCTTTTTTTTAAAACACAGGGGTTACCTGTACCTGTGGGAACCCGGTTACACCGGGATCCTCCAGGAAAAACAGACGGTATAAAAATCAGGTGATGACTGTAATAAGCAGACTATAAAAAGGGGACCACCATGAAACTACTTGTTGCCTATGACAAAAATACCTCTACTTCCAAAGTCCTGGACAAAGCGTTGAACCGGGCCAGAGAATCCAATGCCTATGTATATCTTGTCAGGACCTGTGATCCGGACACCAAAGAACGGGAGATCCAGGAACTGGAACACAGACTCAATGAGATCCGCAAGGAAGTTTTCAAAAAACATGGGGTTGAAAGTGAAACCCATATCCTGATCCGGGGATTGACCCCGGGCGAAGATATTGTGCAGTATGCATATGAAAAAAATGTGGATGAAATCATCATCGGCATCAAAAAGCGGTCCAAGGTGGAAAAGCTGATGTTTGGATCCACTGCACAGTATATCATACTGGAGGCCCATTGCCCGGTATTGACCGTTAAATAACAGGTGTTTTTACCCATGTATTATTTTTATAAAACAAGGAATCCGGAATGAAACATATCAGGCTCCGGTATAAGATCCTGCTGGGCGCATTGCTGCTCGTATTGACAGTGAGTGCGGCCATCACCATGGTTGTGTCGGTGCTTGTGATTCAGCAGAATAAAGACAGTGTTCATTCCTCCCTGGCAAAGTCCCTTTCCGTGATCCAGGATCTTGTTGCCGAGCGCCAGCAGACCTTTGCCGGGGCCATCCAGCATATGGCTGCAGCAAACAAACTGGGGGATGATGTAAAGTTTCTCATGGAATATGCAGACAATGATCTTTCCATGACAGGTAATTCCTATGCCAACATCGGCAAGGCCATTACCAGTACCGGCATGGTTGAAACATTGCGCAATGTGCGTGTATACAGTCAGCAGGGAAAGCTGATATGCTTTTTTGAAAAAACCGGGGACGGCAAATTCCTCATGGGCTTTCTGCACCAGGACAGCTTCCATTACCGCTTGTTTCAGCAGGGAGATGTCTATGATCAGGTAAAAATGACCCAGGCCCCTTCTGTGCAGGAAATTTCTCTTTCATCCACCTATGCAGGTCCGGTGCCGGGCGAGGTGGTTTCGGATTTTACCATTTCCGGCGGTCAGGTCAGTCTGGAAACCCTGGTGCCGCTCCATGCCAATGTGTACAGCCGGGAACTGGAAAAAAGTGTGCCCAGGCAATTTGGATTTGTCCGGGCCGTGCTGCCGCTGGACCAGAAATTTGTGGACCGGATGGGCCGGATTACCGGCATGCAAATGAACTTTTTTGCAGGGGGGGATTTTGCAGCAGGCCATGTGAAGCAATATGAAAAAACAGATCTTAAAATAATTCCCGAAACCACTGAACCCGGCTGGCAGATACAAAACCAGTCCTTGTATTTTTCTGAGGTCATGCTGGATGACACCCTGTATTACCAGTCACTGCTGCCCTTTTATGAGAATGGTGACAGAATCGGCAGTCTTGCGGTCCTTCAGTCCGATGCCCTTGTCAAGGCCAATGCCCGGCAGATGATTACCATGATCAGCCTGGTGGCACTGGCCTGTGTTGTTCTGGTTGTTCCTGTGGCCTGGATCGCGTCGGCCCGTGTGGTGAATCCTTTGATCCGCATTGTGGAAAAACTCCGGGACATTGCCGAAGGAGAAGGTGATCTGACCACCCGGCTGGAGGTTACTTCCAAAGATGAGGTGGGCCAGGTGGCCCAGTGGTTCAACACCTTTATCAATAAAATTCATACCCTGATCCAGGATGTGGCAGTGAATGCCAAAACCCTGAACCAGAATTCCACCACCCTCAAAGAATTGTCCGAAACCATGGCAGCCGGGGCAGAGCAGACATCAGACCGGGCCAATTCCGTATCTGCCGCAAGTGAAGAGATGAGTGTTTCCATGACCTCAGTGGCCGCTGCCATGGAGCAGTCTTCTGCCAGTATGTCTACAATATCGGATGCCACCGGAGAAATGACCAAAACCATTACAGAAGTTTCCCAAAACACCACCCAGGCCCGGCAGATTACAGATCAGGTGGTGGAAAAAACCAGGCATGCATCTGAACAGATCGGAGAACTGGGATCTGCAGCCGATGAGATCGGTCAGGTAGTGGAAACCATCACCGATATTTCCGGACAGGTCAATCTGCTTGCTTTGAACGCCACCATTGAGGCAGCCCGGGCCGGGGAGGCAGGCAAAGGATTTGCCGTGGTGGCAAATGAAATCAAGGGTCTGGCATCCCAGACCGCAACTGCCAGCCATGATATCAAAGAAAAAGTAATCAACATCAGAAATTCCACGGAAAAAACCGTGGCCCAGATTGACGAGGTGTCAGAGGTGGTGAACAAGGTCAATGAAATCGTTCTGGTCATTGCCACCGCAGTGGAAGAGCAGTCAGCCACCACCCGCAGTATGGCGGATAATATCCTTCAGGTTTCTGAGGGGATTGAGAGAATCAACACCAATATCTCCCAGAGTACGTCAGTATCTGCTGAAATTGCCCAGGATATTACCAGTGTGACCGCAGCTGCCGGGGAAATGAGCAAAAACTCCACCTCTGTGGATACCCGTTCCAGCGAATTATCCGATCTTGCACAAACCTTAATGAATCTGGTGAAGAAATTTAAGATTTAGCGCAGAGGTATCATGATGCAATCAGACCCCTTTACGGCCGAAGGTCTGGGGGGGGATATTTTTTAACCATAACCAAAAGGAAAAAGGAGTTGCATTTATGAAAGACAGGTTTGATACTGATTATCAGGTCGGACAGGACAATGTGAAAAAATGGGGCATGGATGTCCATCCCGTTTTTTTTGTCGTGGCCTCTCTGGTCGTCGTTTTTATTGTTTTAACCTTGTGGAATCCGGTGGAAGCCAAAAAGGTGTTTGACGGTTCCAAATCATGGACCATAGAAAATTTCGACTGGTTTTTCATGATTTCCGGGAATGCGTTTGTTTTATACTGTCTGGCCTTGATTATACTGCCCCACGGCAAAATCCGTCTGGGCGGACAGGATTGTAAACCTGAATTCACCCGCATGTCATGGTTTGCCATGCTGTTTGCCGCCGGTATGGGCATCGGCCTCATGTTCTGGAGCGTGGCAGAACCTGTGGCCTATTACACGGACTGGTGGGGTACGCCGTTGAATACCGCCCCCAATACCCCGGAAGCTGCCAGGGCTGCCATGGGCGGCACCATGTTTCACTGGGGATTTCATCCCTGGGCCATCTATGCGGTGACTGCCCTGGCTCTGGGTTTCTGCACCTTTAACAAAGGCCTTCCCCTGACCATCCGTTCCACCTTTTTTCCTCTTCTGGGGGAAAAAACCTGGGGATTGGCCGGTCACATAATCGATATTATTGCCGTTATAGCCACTATTTTCGGCCTGGCCACCTCCCTGGGATTCGGTGCCCAGCAGGCAGCCTCGGGTCTGCACTTTCTGTTCGGGTTTGAAAATACCATCGGACTGCAGCTGATCATCATCGCCGTGGTCACCGGGGTGGCCCTGTTCTCCGTCTACAGAGGGCTGCACGGGGGGGTCAAGCTGTTGAGCAACATCAATATGGTCATGGCAATTATCCTCCTGTTCTTTGTCATGGTGGCAGGCTCTTTTCTCCATTTTTTCACCGGGTTGTTCAACACGTCCCTGGCCTATGCAGAATGGATCATTCCCTTGAGCAACTGGATCGACCGGCCCGATGAAAAATTCTACAAAGGCTGGACCGTATTCTACTGGGCCTGGTGGATTTCCTGGGCACCCTTTGTGGGGATGTTCATTGCCCGTATCTCCAAGGGCCGCACCATCCGTGAGTTCATGGCAGCCGTCCTTCTGGTTCCCACCCTGGTGACCATTGTCTGGATGACGGCATTCGGCGGCAACGCCTTGCTGCAGATTCAGAACGGCATCGGTCAGCTTGCGGAAAAAGGCCTGACTGATGTTTCTCTGGCCATGTTCCAGATGCTGGAAAACCTGCCGTTGACCGGGATTACTTCCTTTCTGGGAATCTGTCTGGTGCTGGTTTTCTTTGTCACCTCATCAGACTCCGGCTCCCTGGTGGTGGATTCCATTACTGCGGGCGGCAAAATTGATGCCCCCCGGTTCCAGCGGATGTTCTGGGCCACCCTTCAGGGTCTGATCGCCGCCTGCCTGCTGGTGGGAGGCGGGGCTGATGCCCTGGGCGCCATCCAGGCGGTGGCGATCACTGTGGGCCTGCCCTTTACCGTGGTCATGATCGTTATGATGATCAGCCTGTATCTGGGAATTCATGATGATTACAAGAAAATGAAAGTCTAACACGGGAAACCCCCAGGCCTGGTGCCCTCCTTATTTTCATTTTTTTGAAGGGAAATGGGGAGCAGGGCACCAGGCGACCAGGTAACCCTAATTCTTTGGATTTGGGCAGCCTGCCTGCCGGAAAATCGGCAGGCAGGCTGTTTATTTTTCCTCTCCGGTGATCATGATGGGCGCAGCATCGAAATCCTGTGCCGACATCATGGATACCACCCGTTCAAATGCACTTTCAATCATCAGCTGTTCCCATCTTTCCAGTTTTGAAAACCGCATGGTAAACCGTTCCTGAAGCAAAGGCGGCACTGCATCCAGCATGGCAATGCCTTTCTGGGTGGGCACAATATCGGTTTTGCGCTTGTCATTGGTACTTCGGTTCCGGGAGAGATATCCTTTTTTTTCAAGGCGCTGGGTGATATCTGTTACTGATGCCTGGCTCAGGCTGACAATTTTGGATACCTGGGTAACCGATATGGGGGCATAAAATGAGACCGCCTGAAGCGTGACCAGCTGGGGGCCGGTGAGACCAAAGTTCTTTTTCAGGACAATGGAATGCTGGTCAATTGCCTGGATAATTTTGCGCAATGAAATCAATAAATTCCGGCACTGCTCATCATTTGCAGCGGTCATTTTGTTTCCCTTTACACCTTGTCATGGTTGCATACAATAATCCGGATGTCCCTATAATTGTATAGCACACGATAAAATAAATCACATGCCCAAATATAAAAATATCACTGTTTTATCTTATTATCAATCAAATACGCTGGTATAAAACCTTGACAAAAATACTTCGATCCCGATATATTACCTGTAATAAATATATTAAATGGTTATTTATCTATGAAAAATGTTATCTGGCACATTCTCAAGCGGATAGGTGCAAGCCTGGCAACGATTTTTGTAATTTCCGTGATCATATTCATCGGAGTGGAACTGCTGCCCGGTGATGTGGCCGATACCGTACTGGGCCAGTCTGCCACTCCGGAAACCGTGGAGGCGTTCCGCAGGGAACTCAAACTGGATCTGCCGCCCCATATCCGGTATGTGACCTGGCTGAAGAATTTTGTACAGGGAGATTTCGGCAATTCACTGGCCAACAAGCGGCCGGTGGCCGAACTGATCTCCTGGCGGTTTTCCAACACCCTGTTTCTGGCAGCGACAACAGCTCTCATAGCCGTTCCCCTGGCCATTCTGCTGGGAATCCTGGCCGCTTTCTACAGAAACACCCTCTATGACAAGGTCATTTCCACCACCACCCTGTCCTTTATTTCCTTTCCGGAATTCTTTGTGGCCTATATCCTCATTGCCCTTTTCAGCGTGAAAATGGAATTGTTTCCCAGCATTGCCATGATTGATCCCCACATGGGTCTCGGCCGCAAATTTTATACCATTCTGCTGCCGGCCCTGACCCTGACCTGTGTGGTTACCGCCCATATGATGCGCCAGACAAGGGCTGCCATTATAAATGTCCTGGCATCCGCCTATATTGAAATGGCGGAAATAAAGGGGATCAGGCGGCTGCGGATCATTATTCACCATGCCTTTCCCAATTCTTTATCTCCGGTCATAAATGTGGTGGCGGTGAATCTGGCCTATCTGGTGGTGGGCGTGGTGATTGTGGAGGTGGTGTTTGTGTACCCCGGTCTGGGGCAGCTGCTGGTGGATTCCGTGGCCAAGCGGGACCTGCCTGTGGTTCAGGCTTCTGGTCTGATTTTTTCCATTACCTATATCGGGCTGAACCTGCTGGCTGATGTGTTGTCCATGCTGTCAAATCCGAAATTGAGACAATCCCAATTCTAAAAAGGAATTTGCGTGCTGAGTTTATTAAGACAATCCCCCTTGAGTGCCCGCATCGGTCTGGGCATTGTGATATTGAACTGCCTGGTGGCCATCTTTGCCCCCTGGATTGCGCCTTACGATGAAACTGCTGTGGTGGGGGAGGTGTGGGAAACCGTATCTGCCCGGTTTTATCTGGGAACCGACCATATCGGCAGGGACCTGTTTACCCGCATGGTGTACGGAGCCAGAAACACCATTGCCCTGGCATTTATCACCACGGCGCTGTCATTTATGTTCGGATCGCTGCTGGGATTTGTGGCAGCAGTCAAGGGAGGATGGATCGATCAGGTGCTGAGCCGGCTCATCGATGTGATCATGTCCTTTCCTACCCTGATTTTTGCCCTGATGATTCTGTCGGTCCTGGGATCTTCCATTCCCACATTGATTTTTACCATTGCCCTGCTGGATTCCACCCGGGTGTACCGCCTGTCGAGAGCCGTGGCCATGGATATCGAGGTGATGGAATTTGTTGAAGTAGCACGGCTGCGGGGTGAAGGCCTGTGGTGGATAATCCGCCATGAGATACTGCCCAATGCCCTGCCGCCGCTGACAGCGGAATTCGGGCTGCGGTTCTGTTTTGTATTTTTGTTCATTGCATCCTTGAGCTTTCTGGGCCTGGGTATACAGCCGCCCCTGGCGGACTGGGGGGGCATGGTTCGGGAAAATGCCGGCGCCATTACCTTCGGCATCTTTACCCCCCTGATCCCGGCAGGTGCCATTGCATTTTTAACGGTGGGGGTCAATATGATCGTGGACTGGTTTTTGCACCTGTCGTCCGGTCTGCATGAATAAATTTGGCAAAGGAAACAGATCATGAGTACTATATTGACAATTAAAAATTTATACATTGAAGCGTATTCCGAAGAAGCGTGGCAGCCCATAGTCAAGGATATCAGCCTGACACTCAAAAAAGGCGAGGTGCTGGGACTTATCGGTGAATCCGGTGCCGGCAAATCCACCATCGGTCTGGCTGCCATGGGGTATACCCGTCAGGGGTGCCGCCTGGCATCCGGCTCCATCAATCTGGACGGGGTGGAATTGATGGGTGCATCAGATGAAGACCTGCGCCTGGTCAGGGGATCCAAAATCGCCTATGTGGCCCAGAGCGCGGCCGCTTCCTTCAATCCCTCCCACAGGATCATCAAACAGCATGTGGAAGCCCCGGTCCAGCATGGTATTATGAGTTATTCGGACGCCCAGAAAGAAGCCATCAAAATTTACAGACGGCTGTTTCTGCCCAACCCGGAAAAAATCGGTTTCCGCTATCCCCATGAACTGTCCGGGGGCCAGCTCCAGCGGGCCATGGTGGCCATGGCCATGTCCTGCGAACCGCAGATTATCGTGTTTGACGAACCCACCACCGCCCTGGATGTAACCACACAGATCGAGGTTCTGGCCGCAGTCAAGGAGATTACGGAAAAAATGAACAAGGCGGCCCTGTACATCACCCATGACCTGGCAGTGGTTGCCCAGGTGGCCCACCGGATCATGGTGCTGCGGAACGGACGGCTGGTGGAAGAGGGAGAAACCCGTGCATTGATTAAAAAACCCAGACAGGCGTATACCCGGGAACTGCTTAATGTCCGGTCTTTGCGGGAAGATAAGGACCAGTCCGATAAAATGGATGTCATTCTCACCATTAAGGATGTGGCTGCCACCTATACCGGAGAAGAAAATGTGCTGGAAGATATCAACCTGACCGTGCGCAAGGGCCGAACCGTTGCCCTGGTCGGAGAATCCGGTTCCGGCAAAAGCACCCTGGCCCGGGTGATCACAGGCCTGCTGCCGGCTACACAGGGCAGCATCAATTTTCTGGGAGAAGATCTGCCCCTGGAATTGAAACACCGCACCAAGGACAACCTGCGGCGGCTGCAGATGATTTACCAGATGCCCGATACTGCTTTGAATCCCAAACAGACGGTTCGGCGGGTTATCGGCCGGCCTCTGGAATTTTATTTTGGCATGGGGGGGAAAAAAGCGGAAGAGCGAATCAGGGAACTGCTGTTCAGTATTGAACTGGAACCTGATACCTATATCAACCGGATGACCACTGAACTGTCCGGTGGAGAAAAACAGCGTATCTGCATTGCCCGTGCCCTGGCGGCAAGACCGGATCTCATCATCTGCGACGAGGTCACATCCGCCCTGGATCAGCTGGTGGCCGAAGGCATTCTGGATCTGCTCCAGGATCTGCAGAACAAAACCGATATTTCCTATTTGTTCATCACCCATGACCTGGCAACGGTCAAGGCCATTTCAGACAAGATCGTGATCATGCTGGAAGGCAAAATCATTGAACAGGGAGAAAAGAAAAAAGTGTTGTCACCCCCGCACCATGAATACACGGACAAGCTGCTGTCATCCATACCGGAAATGGACCCGGACTGGCTGGACAACCTGCTGGACGAGCGGTTGGATTCCTTTATCTGATGCCGGCCTAAAATTGATTGGCATTTAGCCTTTAGCTCTTGGCTGTTACGTTTTGGCTAACAGCTAACAGCTAATGGCTAACAGCCCGCGCCATAGCGTGCTAACTTGAATAAAAAAGGAGACCCGAACGATGAGCCAATTATCACA
>Ga0209949_1000596_pt1 | contig 18956 bp, 14 predicted proteins | sample SalPonC_black_MG_FD_185711 | JGI IMG/M metagenome (GOLD analysis project Ga0209949, IMG submission 185711) | Salt pond soil microbial communities from South San Francisco under conditions of wetland restoration - Salt Pond MetaG... | ecosystem: Environmental > Aquatic > Marine > Intertidal zone... | reverse complement strand
TGGGGAGACTCATCCATGAAAGTGGGAAAGTCACCCTGTCATCTGTCATCCATTATCTCAATCTATCCGCGGGTCAGCGACCCGCGCTGCATCAGGCACTTTCATTTTTCACCTCTTCAATCGTCTTCTCTTCCTCGCGCTTGGCAAGCACGCCTTTTGGCAGAAGTTTGATGAAGCTGCGTTTTTGACGTTCCCAGTCGTCGAGGATTCCGCCCGCTTTTTTGCTTCCGGTTTCCTTCTTGTAGTCTTCAAGTATGGACTTTAACTGCTGTTCAGAATCGTCATCGAGCTCAAGTGGCGTCAGATATTCATCGTTCACCTGGTGTACCTGGTCTTCGCGGAGATACAGAACACCGCCGGTCATTCCCGCACCGACATTTCGTGCTACGCTGCCAAGAATGACAACAGTACCGTTTGTCATGTATTCACATGCGTGGAGACCTGATCCTTCCACCACAGCAAGTGCGCCGCTGTTTCGAACGGCAAAACGGTCTCCGGCAAGGCCGTGAACAAACAGCTTCCCGCCGGTAGCTCCATACAGGGCACAGTTCCCGATAATCGCATTGTCGCTTGGATCGTAAGTGGATTCAGACGAGGGGTTAATCACCATAGACCCGCCTGACATTCCCTTGGCAACTGAATCATTGGCTTCGCCCTCGAGCCGTACGGTTAGGCCGTCAGTCATAAAGACACCAAATCCCTGGCCGGCACTTCCTTTAAAATTGACTGACAGATTCGCGTTAAAGGTGTGGTCAGATGTTGCTTCACCTTTCTCTTCAATTTCCTGCATGCGTTTGGCGGAGACTTTTTTAGCAATTTCACCACTCAGGGTAGCCATTGCAGCCCGGTCTCCGGTGATGATGTCGGAATTAATCGCACCGTCTTTTTCTTTTGCTACGTTCTCTTTAAACGCCTCGACCAGCTTCTGGTTTAAAGGACTGACACCTTCGTTGAAGGGATTAGTTTTCGTTTTGGTGGCATGCAGAGACTCACCCGAAAAGTAGGAAAGGTCAATCTTCTGGTCTTCAATGAGGTCGATGTAATCCTCATGAGTTTGAATAAGGTCGATACGGCCCACGATTTCATCAAGTGTGGATGCACCAAGATGTGCCAGGTGACGCTGTACATCTTTTGCAAGAAACTCCAGCATCCGGATGACGTGCTCTTTCTGACCTTTATACTTTTTCTTGAATTTCGGGCTATGAGTTGCAATTCCTGTCGGGCAGGTGTTTTTCTCACAAATTCGCGCCATGACACAGCCTTGTGCAACGAGCAGTAGTTTCCCGAAGTCGAACCCTTCAGCTCCAAGCAGCGCTGCACTTACAATATCGTGGCCTGTGTGAAGACCGCCATCAGCCCTCAGCTCTACTGAATCGCGAAGGCCGTGCATATAAAGTGTTCTGTGAACCTCCAGCAGGCCTACTTCCCATGGAAGCCCCGCATGTTTCATAGATGTGAGCGTAGCGGCTCCTGTTCCGCCATCACCGCCAGAAATGTGGATAACATCCGCACCCGCTTTCGCCACACCAACGGCGATGGTCCCGATATTTTCGCCGGACACAAGCTTTACATTAACTTTAGCCTCGGGCTTCACCTGCTTCAGCTCGTAAATCAGCTGCTTCAGATCCTCAATGCTATAAATATCGTGGAGAGGGGGTGGCGAGATAAGGCTGAAGCCGGGTTCACTGTGGCGCGCAAACGCAATGTCTTCGTTTACCTTTACGCCCATGAGCTGGCCGCCTTCGCCGGGTTTTGCGCCCTGCGCAATTTTAATCTGAATTTCGTCACCGACAACCAGGTACTCTGCCGTAACGCCAAAACGACCGCTGGCAACCTGCTTTACTGATCCTGTTATTCCAAGACTATAGTAGTACGGATTCTCACCTCCCTCGCCGCTATTGCAGCGTGAGCCCATTTCCCGCATGGCAAGGAAGATATCACGCTGAGATTCAGCACTTATCGCACCAAAACTCATCGCTCCGGATCCAAACCGCTTTACAATCTCTTTATGCGATTCCACATCGGTTTCATCAATGGGGTCGCCGAGCGGTTTAAAATCGAACAGGTGCCTGATATTAACCGGTTCTTCTTTCGATCCAACTTTCAGGTACTCTTCAAAAAGCCCGTTGTCCTGCAGTGTAAATTCAGAATCCCTGACAAGCTTATGCACAATCTTCGACCGCGTATTGGTCATAGAGTGTTTTTCGCCCTTTTTACCGCGATTGTGCTCGCGGTACTGGTAGGTGTTGATGAGTTTGCCTTTGTTGGCTTCATCATTTACAAATTCTGTGTGGTCCAGGATCTGATTAACCAACTGGTTAAGGCCAATCCCCCCAACCGGGCTAAACAGGCCGGGGAAAAACAGATCTTTGATCTCCTCTCCGATTCCAAGTGCCGTGAAGAGTTTGGAGCTCTGGTAGCTTCGGGCGACAGAAATACCGGACTTGGCCATGATCTTCAGCAGACCAAGATTGTACGCTTTAATAAGATTTTCTTCACGCTCATCAGGGGTAAGATCTTTGAGCTTTCGGTTGTCTTCAAATCGTGCAAACTCAAGCGACCGGTACGGACAAACAGCTGTGGCTCCAAATCCAATCAGAGCAGAAAAGTGATGCGTGTTTCGAACTTCTGCGGTATCAACAACAATGGATGCATTGAGCCTTAACCCGGAATCATTCAGGGCATTTACGAGTGATCGCAGCACCAGTAACCCGGGAATCGGGGGGTTCTCATAGGTAGCATTGCGGTCAGAAATAATGAGAATAGTGACGCCTTCCTGAACGGCTTTAATCGCTTTCTCAGTAATATCACGTATGGCCGATCGAAATCCAACGTGACCATGAACGCGGTCGAAGGTCATATCAAACTCAGCAGTTTTTACCCGTGATGTAGATTTATTGAGCATTCGCAGCGTCTTCATCTGGCCCAGCGAAAGCAGGGGAGATTCAACCTCAAACCCGGGAAACTGCGGAATCAGCTCCTTGGGAGAAAAAATGTTCGGGCGCTTTCCGATGTAAGTAGACAAGTCGGTGACCATTTTTTCCCTTATGTAATCCAAAGGTGGATTTGTTACCTGGGCAAAATTCTGGTAGAAATAATCGAAAAACGAACGCGGCTGATCAGAAAACATCGCAGGCCGGGCTGTGTCACCCATCGATCCGATAGGCTCCTTAGCGTCTGTAATCATTGGAACAAGCAGTTTGTTGACATCCTCTTTTGTATATCGGAAGAGGTTCATGTCTGCCTTGCTTGTGTCTTCCTCGTCAACCGTCTGCGATTTCAGGGGTGTTAGGCGATGAATGAAGTCGGCATCAAAGTTTTCCCTGGATCGGCTGGGATCTCTGAATCTCACTTTACCCACCGAAAGATCCATTTTAATACCGTTTCCGGCATGAAGCGACCCTTTGGCTATTACCTGTGCTTCATCTATATCAAACGAACCAGCTTCGGATGATACATAGAGATGATCCTCGGTCGACATCCACCGGCAGGGGCGAAACCCATTCCGGTCGAGCCGGGCCCCAATTGATGAACCATCACAAAAAGAGATCAGGGCAGGGCCATCCCATGGCTCCATTGCACGGCTCCAGAACTTATAAAAGCTGTTGTCTTTGGATGCCGGTGGGATCATGATAGCCAGAATGTCCTCCACAAACGGAATACTGCTCCGGTATGTGAGGGCCTCCACCATTTCGTTTAAGCTGCCGGAGTCACTGATCTCTTTATGCGTGAGAAGTTCATCTTTATGCAATCCCAGATATTTTTCTCTCGAAAGTGCCCATGACCGGTTTCCTGTAATAGTATTGATTTCTCCGTTGTGCGCGATAATGCGGAAGGGCTGGGTTTTATCCCACGATGTTTTTGTATTTGTAGAAAATCGTCTGTGAAAGAGTGCGAACCGTGTTTTGAACTCCGGATTTTGCAGATCGAGATAAAATTCTTTCAGCTTATCAGCTTTTGTCAGTGCCTTATATACAATCGTTCTGGCCGATAGAGACGCAAAGAAAAACTCTTTAACAATCCCGTTTTCTCTCATTTTGGTACGGTTCATCTGCTTGGCAGAATGAAGAAGCTTATCAAAGGAGCTGTCGGTACGGCAGTGATCAGGTCGTTTGATAATGGCTTGTATTATAAACGGAAGGGATTCACTCGCTACATCACCCAGCACGCTTGTATTCACCGGCACAGTGCGGTAATCCAATATTTTTAGTTTGAAAAATTCAAATGTCTCTTCAAAAATGCGCAGTGCTTTGCGACGCCGCTGCCCGTCGTGAGGCGTGAACAGCGTAGCTACCGCAATTTCGCCCTGCTCATAGCCAAACAGGTTAAACGGGATATCAGCCATAATTCCTGCCCCGTCACTTGACACCTGGTCGACATTGCATGCTCCGCGATGTTCAACGCAACTAAGGGCATGAAGTGCTTTTTGCAGATTCTCATGGGAAAATTCATTGTTACGGCTCGCAATAAATCCTACTCCGCAGGCTGATTTTTCGAGAAATGGCATACTATTCATGGGATGGGGGATGAGGATATTGTGATTGATAAGTGAATAAATAATCAAATAATTCGGTTGGCATGCAAAATATATTTTTATTGGAAGCGCTTTTTACTAACATAGTAAGGTTATAATTTTAATTGAACTTAATAATTTAGTGGAAGGGGTTGGTTTTTTGCCCTGTAATGTGTTCGACGTGTTATTTTCACATCAGGTGCAAGACGGGAATAAGCACGTTATATCTTTAGCTGAATCTGAAAACCTATGTCAGTCTTCCTGCGGCCAGATATCATATCCAGGCCACTGCCAATGATTTGCCGGTTTTCATACAGGGTGGTGGCAGCCTTGATGCGGAAGGTGAGGTAATGCGACGGCTGATACCTGATGACGATGTATGACCGCTGTCCCTGATCGAACAGCATGGTGTTTGACATCACGTAAAGCAGGTCATTTTCAAACTGAAAGACCCTTGAATTGAAATCATCTGTTTCAAACAGCGTTATCCTGGCATCAAGTGTCAGGTTTGAAGCAGGTAAATATCGGACATCCTGGTAAATCAGGTAGCCGAGTGATGCTCCTGATAGTGTTTCAGTGTAGCGAACGGCATCAATACGGGTGCGCAACCTTACATTATCGAGGACCTGGTATTCCAGGTGAAGCCTTGCATTCGACCGTAGTTCTGATCCCATAATGAGCGTTTCGCGACCAAAAGAATCGTATGCATCCATCTGCTGCTGCCACTTTTTGGCGCGCAACTGCATGTAGATGGATAATTTATCCAACGGCTCAACATCAACCCGTACAAGCCAGTCGAAGCCGGAAGTAGGACGGGAGTTTCTGAAGCGGGGTCCGTGGGTTTTGAAAAAGTCGATATAGGCATTTAATTGCAGTGCAGGGCCAACCTGCTGCCTGATTCCTGAAAAGAAACCGGATTCGTTCATGGAACCCGACTGCTCTCCAAAACCGCTGCCAAATATCGACTGATAATCCCTTGCATAGTTTCGATAGGCAATAGCAAGATCCGTTGTGCCGGCCGGGCTCATTTCAGACCCCACTATCCCACCAAAGCTTCCATTTGATGACCGGGCTATTTCACCAAAAATCGTTGTAAAATCCGCGTTAAGACGGATGTCTGTCCCCAGTGCAGAAATAGCTTTGCCCTCAAAGTCGAATAGCTGGAAGGATTGAGTCCCTTTTTGAATCGCGTGGCTGAATGTATTTTGGTAGCTGCTTAATCCAATGATGCCATTTTTAAACTGGTATCGAAGCCGTCCGCCGAACGTGTGTTGGCCCATATTCAGCCTGCGACTCATTTCATTTGCCGTCCGGTGAAGACCCGATGATGCCGGGAACCGCAGTCGTCCATTATCTGCTTCGCTTGCCGAACGCCGTCGCTTTGAATAAAAACCACTCAGTTGCAGCTTGCTGCCGACTGTAGCCGCAACACCTCGAAACCCGTTTGTCTCCTGATAGGATGTGTAGGGCCTGATTCCCGTATCACTCTTGATTGCCGACCCGATGACGCTGCTGCTTTTACCAAAGGCTCCGCCGTTCCAGATCGTAAGCCCTTGTCCGTAAGAAACTCTGAAATCACCAATGATGATGTTTTCGATGAGCCCCACATCTTCAATCGCCAGGTGCCACGAGGTGTAGTCGAAACCGGAAGGGCCGGCAAGTACTTCACCGGGATCTTTATCCTGAGTGAGATTAACCGACAGATGATCGCTTCTATACCTGATTCTGTGGTTATACTTCACCGGACCGCCAAGATATCCGCCGAGAGAATCAGGCCGGCTGTAGCCATCCCGTGAGTTCAGTACTCTTTGATAGCCTGCCAGAGTCTCAAATCGGCTGTCGTGTGTCCAGTACCCCGGATTCAGATAAAGATCCCTTCTGAGCTCAGCTGATTCGCCTACTGTAACAAACGGCAGGATATTTTCGAACGTGACCATTCCTATCCCTTCAGCCTCCATCAGTTCATACGTGCTTTCAAACGGCTTGATGTTGTTACGAAAGCGAATGATGGAGCGGGCGGTCTTAAGGCTGATGCCGGGCACACCCGAGAGCTCATCCAGTCCGGCGCGATTTATATTGACCGGATTATTTGCCAGGTTTTCCAGCCGTTCAATAAGCTCAATAATCTGAACTTCAGATGTTTCAGGGTCGAGTTCAGCCACAGCGCGCTCGATGATCTCCTCAAGACGTTCCCCGGCATTTTCTGTGGTCTGAGCGATACCAGCAGGACTCAGGTAATGAGCTAAGATCACTATCAATACAAAATGAATACAAAAATGTTGAAATAGGCTAAGGAGTTGCCGGATTGATGAAGTTTGAGATTCCATTTTTTCTCCGTCAAAATGTAATGCCCAAATCGATAGCAGGGCTCAATCCCAGCGGGATGTGTTGCTGCACACCGATGTTGATCTGCCAGTGATCAGATCCATATCCGAATCCACCGGAATAAGTTTCGGGCTGGGTAGTAATACCGGTTCTTGCAAAGAAGCCGGTTACCAATTCGAGGTCAGCACCGGCTCTCAGGGACAGGGGAAAGCGGACATCTTTAACCGCATCCACCGACAGTATAACCCGGTTTGTTGGCAGATAGCTTAGCCCGATGGCGAGGTCCACAGGCAGATATTCATCCGAATTGCCGTACGATGGCTGATTTACATTTGTAGCGCGTGCACCCAGCCACAGTGTTTCAACGATTTGTGCAGCTATACCAAGATGTATGCCAAATGCCCCCGCTGAGCCGTACCCGCCGCCTTGCTGAACGGCTGTGTAGCTGACTGCCAGGCCCGTATGGAATCTGCTGAACCTTTTTTTATAGCCCAGCCTGATGTTCGTTCGGTTGAATAGGTCGAATCCATAGCGATGAAACCCTGCTCCGAACGACCCGAGTTTGGTTGGCACATTTACAGATGCAGCAATATCTGTTATCTCGCTGATGCCGACATAGCGGAATCCATAAAATGAAACACTGCGTTGGTCCGTTTCTAAAAGTGCACTGTTTGAAAAGATAGCCCATTGATTATAAGGCAGGGCAGCGCCTGTTTGTCCGGCGCCCAGTGAGCGGGCACCAATTGTGGTTTGGCAGTGTGAAATTTCGACAATTAAAACACAAAAAATCACGACTACGCAAAAGAATAAATTCCTTTGTATCATGATGGTTCTCTCTCGATTTTTTCTCTTTGATGATATTTAAATATGTGGAATATAATTCAAAAACAGAAATACGTTTTTTTCCTTGCCGTTGCAGGCCTGTTGGCTATTCCTGTACATGGGCTTGCGCAGGAATTTAATTGCGAAGTAACCATCAATACCCGGCAGATCAGCGGCACTGCTTATGAATATGTAAACGAGCTGGAAGATGCACTTGAGAGCTACATCAACAGAAACCGCTGGACTGACGACACCTTTGAAGAATTTGAGCGGATCAAGTGTCAGATCCAGATTGCGCTTACGAGCGTGGACGACCAGTTTAACTATACTGCAGAAGCTGCTTTTAGTGTTCGCCGGCCCATCTACAACACAATACAGGAGTCGGCAGCCCTGGTTCTGAGTGACAATAACTGGGCGTTTGGCTACCCCAGGAATAAGAACCTGGTGTTTGACGAACTGCAATTCGATGATCTTACCAGCTTTATAGATTTCTACATGTATGTGATTCTCGGCTACGATTATGACAGCTTTGATGAGCTGGGCGGTACCCGGTTTTACAACCAGGCTCGCGATATATTTGAACTCGGGCGAAATAGCGGGGCATCAGGCTGGGGGCGGTCGATCGGTGCACAGCGGAACCGCAACGGACTGATTTCTGATCTCACAAACCCGAATTACCAGCCGCTCAGGGTAGCATATTACAGATATCACCGATATGGGCTCGATCAGTTTACGCTGAACTCACAGGAGGCTATCAGGGAGGTTATTGAGGCGCTTGGCACGATGGACGAGACGAAACGGCGTACTAGCAACAACTACCTTTTCGATATTTTCTTCGATACCAAATACACAGAAATCGTTGCCATGCTTCAGTCTGCAGATATTCAGACGCGTCTTGAGGCTTATAATTTACTGAGAGACGTTGATCCTTCACACACTTCATCGTACGAACGGCTACAAAATTAAAGCCCGGTCATTTTCAGTTAAGCAATAAATATTTACTATATCCTCTGCTAAGCAGCCTTAACCTCAAGCGTGCAGCTGTGACGCGATTTCGAACCTTACACAAAGATCATTATCATGCGTTTGATTTCTTATACTTGGAGCAAAGAAATTATATAATTGCTAACTAATCCACTGTAAAATGAAAGGTATCGTTCTGGCTGGCGGAACAGGGTCGCGTTTATTTCCGCTTACAAAAGTTACCAACAAGCATCTTTTGCCCGTAGGAAAAAAACCTATGATTTACTATCCCATCGAAAAGCTGATTAAAGCCGGGATAGATGAGATATTGATAGTAACGGGTACCGATCATATGGGTGCGGTTGTCAATCTTTTAGGGTCGGGGAAGGACTTTGGATGCCGTTTCACCTATAAAGTCCAGGATGAAGCCGGAGGTATCGCACAGGCGCTTGGGCTTGCCGAAAACTTCGTAGGAAGTGATACTATGACAGTTATTCTTGGCGACAATATTTTTGAAGCATCTCTCGACGCCGCACTTGAGAACTATCCCGGATCTGGCGGACAAATTTTACTGCAGAAAGTAGACGACCCCGAACGGTTTGGCGTAGCGGAGCTGGATGGTGATAAGATCGTGGGGATTGAAGAGAAGCCGGATCAGCCAAAGTCTGATTACGCCGTTACCGGAATTTATATGTTTGATTCCAGGGTGTTCGACCTGATCAAAACCCTGAAGCCATCTGGCCGTGGCGAACTTGAAATTACAGACGTGAACAATCACTACATCAAAAAGGGGGAGATGAGGTTTTCGGTTCTGGAAGGCTGGTGGACCGATGCCGGAACCCCCGAGTCGTACAAAATTGCAAACCAGCTTGCTTATAAACTGGAGTAACAATGAAGATATTAATCACCGGAGCAGGCGGACAGCTTGGCCGGGAATGGGTTGAATTTTTGGGCGAATCAGAACACGATATTGTCCCGCTGACTTCATCAGATCTCGACATCACCAATAGTGATGCAATTCATAGCTTATTTTCGGAAGAATCGCCCGACTTGCTACTTAACTGTGCAGCCTACACTAAAGTCGATGAGGCTGAAGACCATCCGGAAGACGCACATGCAGTGAACGAGATAGGTGTTCAGAATCTCGCGCATGCATGTAAACGACATCGCGTTTACATGGTCCATTTCAGTACCGATTATGTGTTTGAAGGGAGTGAGACCGATCATAAAAAACTTCCAAACGGTTATGATGAAGAGTTCCCGCCCGCACCTCAGAATGTGTATGGTTTGTCGAAGAGGGGCGGAGAGCTTGCTATCGAAAAATTTGCTGATAAGTGGATGATTATACGTGTATCATGGCTCTGCGGTAAATATGGAAATAACTTCATTAAAACGATGCTTCGCCTGGCAAAAGAGAAAAATACACTGCGTGTTGTTGACGATCAGACAGGCTCACCCACATTTTGTTTTGATGTGGTAAAAAAGACGATGAAGCTGGTGGAAATGGATCGGACAGGTTATTATCATATCAGTTCAAAAGGAGCGACCACCTGGTATGGCGTAACACGGGAATTAATTCGATTAACGGGAAGCAAAACGCATCTGGAAGCCGTATCTTCGTCTGAGTTTGAAATGAAAGCTGAACGTCCGGCCTACTCACTTCTCAATACGCAGAAAATTGAAGAGCTGGGACTGGAACCCATAGAGTGGAAGAAAGGTATGAACGTGATGTTGAGTCAACTTAATGAATTGAAGGCATGATTATTCAAAAAACCGACCTTGAACCGGTACTACTGATAAAACCGGAACCGCATCGCGATAAGCGGGGCGAATTTGTGGAGGTCTTCAGGGAGCACGTGTTCCACGAGGCAGGTATTGATGTGTCATTTGTACAGGATAACATTTCAAAATCGAAAAAAAATGCAGTACGTGGTTTGCATTATCAGCTTCCTCCCTCATCACAAGTTAAGCTTGTAATGGTTCCTGTGGGATCTGTTCTTGATGTGGTGGTGGATATGCGTCAGAATTCACCGACTTTTAAAAAACATTATGCAACAGTTTTGAGCGATGAGAACCGGCATATGCTTTATGTGCCAACAGGATTTGCGCACGGGTTTTCCGTTTTGTCTGATGAGGCCACTGTTTACTATAAGTGCAACGACTACTACAATAAAGATCTGGAGAGGGGCGTACGCTGGGATGATCCGGAGCTGCATATAGACTGGAACATTTCTGATCCTGTACTGTCTGAAAAAGACAGCCAGCTGCCGTTTCTGAAAGATATAGAAGACAAGAACCTGTTTTAAAGATTACATGCCATGCGATTAATTGTGACCGGCGGGGCCGGATTTATAGGCTCCAATTTGATTCTGTATCTCCATAAACACTACCCGGAAGTGGAAATCTTCAATATTGATAAACTGACCTATGCGTCGGATATATCGTATCTCGACTCGCTGAAGCACGACCGGCGCTACCATTTCAAAAAAATGGACCTGGTGGATCGAAAAGACGTGCAAAAAGTGGTTCAGAACTGGAAGCCGGAGGGTGTGTTTCACCTGGCAGCTGAATCGCACGTGGATAACTCTATCAAAGGCCCGGAGCCTTTTGTACTTTCGAATGTGATCGGCACATTTAACCTTATTGAGGAGTGCCGCCAGCTTTGGTTTGATGAGCGGGAACCCATGGAAAATCACCGGTTTTTACACGTGTCTACCGATGAGGTGTATGGCACGCTGGGCGATACCGGGTCGTTTACGGAGCAGACACCCTATGCACCGAATTCACCTTACTCGGCAACAAAAGCCGGAAGCGATATGCTGGTTCGGTCTTATTTTCACACCTACGGGCTGAACACCGTTATCACAAACTGTTCCAATAATTACGGACGGCATCAGCATGATGAAAAACTGATTCCCACGGTTATACGAAAAGCACTGGCTCAAGAGCCAATCCCTGTATACGGAAAAGGAGATAACATTCGCGACTGGCTCCATGTGGATGACCATTGCCGGGCATTGTCTACCGTTTTTTATAGCGGTGAGGCTGGTGAGCAATACAACATCGGCGGTGATAACGAGTGGAAAAACATCGAGCTGGTTCAAAATATTTGCGATATCCTGAACAAAGAAGTTGGCAAAGGCCCCCATGGCGATTACAAAAATCTTATTTCATTTGTAACTGATCGTCCCGGCCACGATTTCCGCTACTCCGTGGATGCATCAAAAATTAAATCTGAACTGGACTGGAGCCCAACGCAGGATTTTGAGTCGCTTTTGACTCAAACGGTTGTGTGGTACATAAACAGGTATTTGTCAAAACGGAAGGGCCGGTAACATACCTACTGCTTCACCAGAACAGTTACTTCGGTATGGAACTCCCCGTTTTCTCCCATTTTGTCGACCTCTTCAGGAAGTGAGTTTGTAAACCGGCGATTGAATTCTGATCCGGGCTGAATCTGGTCGCTGAACTCATCCATCACGGCTGAAATGCGGATCGACACGTTATCGTGCTCAAGGCGGCCGAGCAACTCGCCGTATGGTTTCTGCCAGATGGGGAAGTGCAGATCATATCCCATCGCCCCAAACTGCTCTTCACGCCACTCCCTGATATCCTGCAGATGCAGATCACCAAATACGAGACGGCGTACACCAAATGGAAATTGGTCGAGATGGTTCGCAAGTGTGTTAAGATACTCTTTGTTTGATGCCGGATATGAAAGCGGTATGGTGTATAATATCAGTCCGAGATCCAGGGCCTGCCGGCGTATGGTTTCGATAGGTATGTTTTGATGGGGCACACGGCCACTCTCATCGTCGAATGTAGTAAGCAACACAGGATCGCCATCTGATTCATCCTGAAGATAGCGTAGAGCGAGAAGGGAGTCTTTCCCGCCGCTCCAGAACAAAATATCCCGCATGAGTTTTTGGTTTGATGGTGTCATAGTCTGTACCTTTTGCGGAATGATGATAAATGGAGCACTGTTTGAGGGCATTCTATAAATACATTAAATTCAAATATATGAACCTGAATTTTTAAGTCATAAATGTTAAAGTCCCCTTTCCGAAGGATGACTGCAGCGATAAATGAGGAATTATAGGAAGGAGTGTTCATCCGCCGGTGAGATGCTTAATACAGGGTAAATGATAAGTAATATGAATTGAACTCAGGATTAAAACAGAAAAAAATAATCACCGCGTCCCGGCGCCTCCGCGGTAGAATAAAAAAGTAGAATAAAAAAATAATCACTTTATGAGTAAACGACAATACTGGCTGATGAAATCTGAACCGTATGCCTACAGCATCGACGACCTTAAACGTGACGGACAAATCAGATGGAGCGGCATCCGTAACTATGAAGCACGCAACACCATGCGCGACGACATGAACATTGGTGACCGCGCCCTTTTCTATCACTCTAACGTAAAACCACCGTGTATTGTCGGGGTGATGGAAGTCTGCTCAGAACCATATCCCGATCCGCTTCAGTTCGATCCCGATAGCAAATATTTCGACGAAAAAAGCAGCGAGAGTGATCCGCGCTGGCAGCTCGTGGATGTGAAGTTTGTTCAGAAGTTTGATAAACCGGTCACACGAGATGAACTAAAGGAGCATGACGATCTTCTGGAGATGCAGCTATTTAAGCGGAATCGGTTGTCAATTACAGAAGTACGGGAATCTGAATTTGAAAAAATTCTGGACTTGGCCGACGCAGATTAGTTATTTGTTAATCGGTTATTAGTTATCGGTATTTCAGAACCTAACTGTAAGAAAAAACTGAGATAAATTGAGCCACGATTATTTATCAAAGCTTACGAAGTGAATTAGTTAATTATGCTCCCGAACTCATTTATTTGCAAATGCCAATGAATTGAGCACTATTTCCCGATACCCGATACCCGATACCCGATACCCGATACCCGATCACCCAATCCCATAATACTCAGCCCGCTTTTTGAAATAAGGAGCGAACATTTTTTTCAACGAATCGTGTTCGCTTTGCTTTAGCTGAGGATCATTTGATATGATTCGCCAGGCATCAGACTTGGCCTGTTCCAGGAGTAGGCGGTCGTCAACAATGTCGGCGTACCTGAACTCCGGGAGCCCGCTCTGTTTTGTGCCGAGAAAATCACCGGGACCGCGTAGTTTTAAATCAGCTTCCGCTATTTCAAATCCGTCGGTTGTCTCTACCATTTTTTTTAGCCTGAACCGGCCCGATTCGCTCAGCTTACTGCCGGGTTTTAAAATACAGTAGCTTTGCCGGGCGCCCCGTCCGATGCGTCCGCGCAGCTGGTGGAGCTGCGAAAGACCAAACCGCTCAGCATGTTCTATAATCATCACACTGGCATTTGGGACATCCACACCCACCTCGATAACTGTTGTTGAAACCAGCATTTTTAACGTGCCCTCGGCAAAAGAACTCATAACAGACTCTTTTTCCTCACTTTTCATCTGCCCGTGCAGCAGGCCAATAGGAATTTCAGGAAACCGGCGCTTCAGTTTTTCAAATCCCATGGTGGCATCTTTGAGGTCCAGCGCTTCTGACTCTTCTATCAGCGGAAAAACGATATAAACCTGTCCACCGTCACGAACTGTTTCTTCAATGAAGTTGTGGATGGTTTCCCGGTCTTTATCAGTTCGCACAGCGGTTTTCACAGGTTTTCGCCCGCCGGGCAGTTCTTTGATGAGCGATATATCAAGATCGCTGTAAACGGTCATGGCAAGAGAGCGGGGGATAGGGGTGGCAGACATCACCAGCAGGTGCGGATGATCTCCCTTTTGAAGCATCTCCGTTCGTTGCTTTACACCGAAACGGTGCTGCTCATCAATAATCGCCAGGCCAAGCTTATGAAACTGAACCTGCTCCTGAATCACAGCGTGGGTTCCAACAACAAGGTCGCAGGTACCGCCGGCTATATCTGAAAGAATATCATCTCTGAGTGATTTTTTCTGGCCGCCGACGAGCAGCCGGAAATTCACGCCCAGCGGTTCCAGGTACTTTTTTATAGTATGATAGTGTTGTTCGGCAAGTATTTCTGTAGGCGCCATCAGGGTTGCCTGGTATCCAGAGTCGATTGCCATCAGTGCAGCCCCGATTGCTACCACCGTTTTACCGGCCCCTACATCTCCCTGCAGCAGACGGTTCATTTGAGTACTGCTTTCAATATCATGCCTGATGTCAGACAGTGCTGAAATTTGTCCCCCGGTCAGATCAAAAGGAAGGACATCCTTAAAAAAAGCAGTGGTGAGCGGACCGGGTTTTAGAATAGGACCTTCTGCTTTGGCGCGCTGCATCATCTTGATTTTAGCCATGCTCAGTTCAAACAGAAAAAGCTCCTCATATTTAAAACGTTCAAGAACGTTAGCGGCTTCCTTCTCAGAATTTGGCCGATGCATAATTTTGAGTGAGACATTTCGCTCCCTGAAATTGTGGTCTTCACGTATATTGACGGGAAGAAATTCAGGTATATCCATTTTTTTCAGGGCCTCCGTTACCCATTCTGCAATCATCTTATGCGTGATGTACGCTTTAGATAGCGGCTTTCCCGATGGATAAATGGGCAAAAGCGTGTTGTACTTTTCAAGTTCATCGCGATTTTCAAGAATCTCTACCTCAGGGTGAGCCATACTTACGTCACGGCCAAACCGTTTCGGTTTACCAAACAGCGATACGAGATCTCCCTCATTCAGCTTGGATATAAAATACTTCCAGCCTCTGAACCAAACTACCTTTAAAGTTCCGGTTTGATCAGATACATACACTTCAAGTCTTCGTTTACCTCCGTATCCCTGTACTTCTTTCGAATCTACAGTTCCCACAACTGAGACGGGATCCGGTGATTCACCAAGCATTCGGATCGGTTTGATATTTGATTTGTCGATGTAGCGCCGGGGAAAGAGATAGAGCAGGTCCATCACCGAATATATTCCAAAGGCATTCAGCGCCTTTTCCCGTTTTGTGCTTAGTTTGCTTAGATCAGTTAGCTCCATCTGATATAATGATATATAACAATTAGTGCATATATGAACCCCGCACAGATAATCGTAGTGCTTTTAACACGTGTAAACGCGGGTGGTTGATTAATCAATAAATAATCTGTCAAAAAAGTTGGTAATAAAATCACAAAAATCCTATCTTAGTTAGCTCTTGATTATACGAAACAACAAATAGTGAATACGTGCCTACAATAAACCAATTAATCCGTAAAGGAAGAAAAAGTAAGAAGAGCAAAACCACAGCGCCAGCTCTTCAGAACTGTCCGCAAAAACGTGGAGTTTGTGTGCGAGTTTACACGACTACTCCCAAAAAGCCTAACTCGGCTCTGCGGAAAGTAGCAAGGGTTCGTTTAACCAATGGAATGGAAGTGTCTGCTTATATTCCCGGAGAAGGCCATAACCTGCAAGAGCACAGTATTGTGCTGATCAGGGGCGGGCGAGTAAAAGATCTCCCTGGTGTGCGATATCACGTTGTAAGGGGTACCTTGGATACGGCCGGTGTGGACGATCGCAAGCAGGGCAGAAGCCATTACGGAACCAAGAAGCCAAAAGGGTAACACTGAGATCTATTAATAGCTGATATTATGCGTAGAAAAACGGCAGAAAAAAGAGAAGTACAACCGGATCCGATATTTCAGGATAAAACGGTAACCAGATTTGTAAATAGCCTGATGCGTGACGGAAAAAAAGGCGTTGCACGTAAGATTTTATATCAGGCATTTGAAATTATTGAAGAAAAAACCGGCGAAGTGCCGATTGACGTATTTAAAAGCGCCCTGTCAAATGCAACTCCGGTTGTTGAAGTGAAGAGCCGGCGGGTAGGCGGGGCAACTTACCAGGTTCCTATAGAAGTGCGGCAGGCACGGGGAACAGCGTTGGGCATGCGCTGGATTATTAAAGCATCCACCCAGCGTAATGATAAATCCATGGCGCTGAGACTTAGCAGAGAGCTTATGGATGCCGCCAAGAATGAGGGCGGTGCGGTTCGAAAGAAAGATGAAACCCACCGAATGGCTGAAGCAAACAAAGCCTTCGCTCATTTCCGATTCTAAAAAATTTTTAAATAAAGAAGACAATGTCAGAAGCGACGACAAAAGCAGACCCGAAAATTATAGACCGTATTCGCAGAACGCGAAACATCGGTATTATGGCCCACATTGATGCGGGCAAAACGACAGTAACGGAACGTATCCTCTTTTATACAGGGAGAAGCCACCGTATGGGTGAGGTTCATGATGGCGCAGCCACTATGGACTGGATGGAGCAGGAGCAGGAGCGAGGAATTACAATTCAGTCCGCTGCCACTCATTGTATATGGAATGACCACAGGATTAACATTATCGATACACCCGGCCACGTTGATTTTACCGTTGAGGTAGAACGCTCATTGCGTGTGCTTGATGGTGCTATTGGCGTTTTCTGTTCAGTAGGCGCTGTACAGCCTCAGTCCGAAACTGTTTGGCGTCAGGCCAACAAGTATAAAGTGCCCCGTATGGCATTTGTGAATAAGATGGACCGTACCGGTGCTGACTTTTACAATGTTGTCGATCAAATGCGTGAGAAGCTCAGTGCTAATCCAATTCCTATCCAGATTCCTATCGGAGCTGAAGAGAATTTTCAGGGCGTTGTTGATCTCATTAACATGAATGGCATTATTTGGGATGATGAGTCTCTTGGTGCTAAATATGAAGTTGTTGAGATTCCGGAAGACCTTAAAGAAAAAGCCCAGGAATATCGCAAGCTCATGCTTGAGAACATCGCTGATCATGATGATGAGCTGATGGAAAAATACCTGATGGAAGAAGAGATCTCTGAAGAAGAGATCAATAATGCTATTCGTATGGCTACACTGGCACGCGACATTACGCCTGTACTATGCGGAACTGCATTGAAAAATAAGGGTGTACAGATACTCCTCGATAAAGTGATCGAATATCTGCCAAGTCCGCTTGAAGTAGAAGCCGTAAACGGCGTCGATCCTAAGGATGAGACCACAAAAATGAAGCGTAGTCCGGATGTTAATGAGCCGTTTTCTGCTCTCGCATTTAAGATTATGACTGACCCTTATGTAGGTAAGCTTACATTTTTCCGGGTATACTCAGGGACTCTTGAAAAAGGCTCGTACATCCTGAACTCCACTACAGGTGAGAAGGAGCGCATCGGTCGTATTCTTGAGATGCATGCCAACGACAAAAAAGATATTGACATTGTTCGTGCCGGTGATATTGCCGCAGCAGTGGGTGTTAAGAAAGTTAACACCGGGGATACTTTCTGTGATCTTGAAAGCCCGATTCTCCTAGAGAAAATTACGTTTCCGGAACCTGTAATTAAACTTGCGGTTGAGCCGAAATCAAAAGCAGATGCTGAGAAACTGACAACCGGACTTATTAAGCTGGCTGAGGAAGATCCTACATTCCAGGTAAAAACGGACGAAGAAACAGGGCAAACAACTATTGCCGGTATGGGTGAGCTTCACCTTGAAATTATTGTTGACCGCCTTAAGCGTGAGTTTAAAGTAGAGGCTAATGTTGGTCAGCCGCAGGTATCGTATCGTGAAACGATTTCAAAACCTGTCGATCACCGCGAAATCTATAAGAAGCAAACAGGTGGTCGTGGTAAATTTGCGGATATGGAATTTGAGATTGGTCCTATTGAGCATTTCGAAGAATATGCTGATGATGATAAGAAAGTGACGATCAGTGAAGGATTCAAATTTGTAAATGAAATTGTTGGTGGTAATATCCCGCGGGAATATATCCCATCAGTTGAGAAAGGATTCCGCGAGGCAATGAAAGGCGGTATCCAGGCAAATTATCCTGTCCAGAATATTGGAGTTAGACTTTTTGACGGTTCTTATCACGATGTCGATTCCGATGCTTTTAGCTTTGAATTATGTGCTAAAATTGCATTCCGGCAGTCAGCCCGAAAAGCTAAGCCTAAAATTCTTGAGCCTGTGATGAAGGTTGAAGTCATTACTCCTGAAGAACACATGGGTGATGTTATCGGAGACCTGAACGGACGACGAGGAATTATATCTAAAATGGATAATCAAAATGACGGAGCTGTAGTACGTGCAAACGTACCATTGTCCGAAATGTTTGGGTATTCTACAGAACTGCGGTCTCTTACGCAGGGTCGTGCTTCTTACTCAATGGAGTTCAGCGAGTATGTTGAAGTACCTGAGACAAAAGCGAAAGAGATCATTGAAGAACAAGGGTAATAACAAATTTTTAATACTTAATAATAGATAGTCATGGCAAAGGAGACATTTCAACGTACCAAGCCGCACGTGAATATCGGTACGATCGGTCACGTGGATCATGGGAAGACAACCTTA
>Ga0209949_1000581_pt1 | contig 19229 bp, 20 predicted proteins | sample SalPonC_black_MG_FD_185711 | JGI IMG/M metagenome (GOLD analysis project Ga0209949, IMG submission 185711) | Salt pond soil microbial communities from South San Francisco under conditions of wetland restoration - Salt Pond MetaG... | ecosystem: Environmental > Aquatic > Marine > Intertidal zone... | reverse complement strand
TATATCGGTGTCAGAAAGCTTTCCTTCCGGCAGAACAATGTGCAGCCAAATGAATGATCCAACGAAGCGTATCACACCATAAATTACGAGACCGTACACAGCAATTTCCAACCCGTAACCTAAGGCGAGCGGCAGCACAGTACAGCCAAAAGACAACAAGCTGGTCATCATTTCATACCAGGCAGAATCCTTTTGACGGTCAAGTGCCAAAAGAACATTTGTCACAGGCCAGGTGGGTATTTCCAGCAATGCAAGTAGCCCCATCCAGGGTAATAAATCCTGCACCTTTTGCACATTTAACGGATCCCATTCTGATAGCAGCTGGGGCGCAAAGTAGGTTATAATCAAAACAAAAAATGCAGCAACAAAACCGGTTGCCAGTAGAATTGAAGTAGTCTGAGCAGTAAACCCACGCTTTGCACTGCCACTTACTCGTTCAAAGAAATAAAAGACGCTTTCCGGAAAACCGAGTGTGGCAAGGTTTCTGGCTATTTCATGTACCATCAGAAGATAGCCGATAATAGCCATATCGGTTTTGGAGAGAATCTGAAGCAGGGCTATCGCAATCGCGAGATCAATCACCGTGGTGATAATCCTCGCAAATACGACCACACCCGCTTTTTCTGTAAGATTATCTTTCTTCTTATCGCTCATCGCCGATCAAAGTATCCATTATTTGAGCAAGTTTTCGGGTATTGTTTTTTGCAGAATACGATCTGATGACGTCTGGTTTTCGGTCAACATTTAGTATCGCCTCTCCTTTCTCTTTATTCTCTATCGCACGTTTCAGCGTATCGGCGATTTCCATTGTTTGATTGTTATGAAAATGCACCCCTGCTCCGGTCTCGTCCAGGATCTTTTCAATTTCCGGGTTTGGAGTAATGGAAAGCACAGGTTTATCGGAATTTAAATATTCCCAGAGTTTTGCGGGGATAATTGATTCACGGTCTTTACTGGTGCTTACGAGCAACACATCAGCTTGTTGAAAGACAGCGGATGCTTGTTGAGGCACAACTTTTTCGTGGGTTGCGAACAAATCAGAAATTCCAAGATTCTGCAGGGTTTTTCTGTCTTCTTGCTGAAGCTTACCAAACGAGTGGATCTTAATACGATGTTGATAGCTATCGGGTAATAGTGCAACGGCTTCAGCTATCGGGGTGATGGGGCTCAGACGCCTGAATGAACCGAAAAATATCAGGTTTAAATCTGATCTGTCTATATCTGACGGCCATCCAGATTCATCACTGCCAGACTTCATATTTGCCGCTGTATCACTGTATGAGTTATAGATAGTATCTGTTTTGCCTGGCGAGAGTGAATAGTGATTTACGTAGAGATCTTCAGTCGATCGTGCTGTAAAAATGAGCTTATCTGCTGCGTTAATAAATTTCTTTTCCAGTCTTCGATCCGCCCTGTCTGACAGTAATGACCTCTCTCGAAGACTAAGCCCTGAGAGAGTCCATGGATCGCGAAAGTCGGCTATCCAGGGTACCTCAAGATCTTTCGACAGTTTATGCCCGAGCCAGTGACCCGACCACGGATCTCCTGTGCTCCAGATAAGGTCGGGGGCTATATTGTCAGCTTGTTTCAAGATTTTAGAATAGGCGCCCCAAAACAGAAATACCCAGGTATCCATAGGCACCTGACGGTCAAACCACTCAGCGACCGAGTCAGACCAATCAGCCCAAACCTTGTGATCGGCTTTGACATCATCATTTGGCTTCCCCTGTTTTTTCTCGGTTGTACGGTCAAAGGGCGGATTAATTTCCCAGACTTTAACGCCATCCAGTGATTTTTTCTCATACTGAGTAAGTTGTTCGCCGGATGTCCCGATCGTAAATACAACGGGCTTCCACCCGAAGGAAGATAAATGACTCGCAAAGTTATAGGGCCGCAATGAACCTACCCGACGGCGGGGAACAAAATAAGGCGCAATCATCAATACCGTTTTCATAGACAGAAGGTAGTCAACTGATATCAGAACTTAAATGCTGAAAAGATTTTGATACCAGTCATCTTACCTGTGTAGCCACAGATTCCCTTGCTCGGTACATATGACTCACGTTTCATTTTTTTAAAGTGGTCAGGATAGCTTTTCGTTTGCCTTACGTTGAGGCTCGAGACGCCCGTCTTTCAAGGCTGTCAAAAAGTGCATCAAACCCGCGCTGCCTGATGATATTCTGAAACTGTGTGTTATATGATTCAGCCGTCGAAACACCATCAATTGAAAAGTCGGTAACGACCCACTCACCGTTGCGTTTCTCCATTTCATATCCAACGGGAGTACGTACATTCTCAAGCTGTGCAACAGTCTGTACGGTTGCCTCGTCCCCATTAACCTCAATCTCGTTGTACTGAACGTCTGCCCGGTAAATTTCCAGACGGTTTAACGACTGATCTCTAACAACCGTGGCAAAGAGCTCAACAAAGCGGTCCCTTCGTTCTTCCGAAATGTCATCAAACGTATCACCGAGTGCATAAGCTGCCATCGAACGAAAATCGATCACTCCGTTGATAATCTCTTTAAGTTCAGCTCTCTGGTCATCAGTATAGGAAGTTCCTTCGGGGCCAAGAAGTTCTTTTATCTCCTCGTCTCTTTCATTGAGCATTTCACGAATTTCCTGTTCCCCATTCTGTGCCAACACAGAACCCGATATAAACAGGAAAATTAAAAGTGAACCAAGAGTTTTTAAATACATAATCGTTGCGTTTTAATTAATACTTATCTGTTGCACGGGAATTCCGGCCGCTTTATAAAGCTCTGCTACCCTCTTATTCAATTCAAAGGTATTTTGTTTCAACTCAACCCGTGTTTCTAACTCTTTTTGAACTGAATCAAGCAGGTCTTTGACGTCTCCAAACCCAAAATCATAATCGAGCTGTTCTTGCCTTACCCAGTTCTTTGAAATAGATAGAACCTCTTCAAGTTGAATTACACGCTTTTCAGCAACCGCGGCTTTACGGTACGTCTCATTTAATTCAAGAACAATCCCATCTGTAAGTGCACTTTTGAGATTTTGAACCCTTTTACGCTGAATTTGTGCACGGTCAACTTTTGTTTGCGTCGTCAGAAAATTCAGATTCTGGCGAAAACTCAGACCGAATGCGAGTGAAGCATAATTTGTGCTGTTGACAATAAACGGATTTGACTGACGCGGCCGATTTGGAGTGTTTGCGTAACTGGCAGATAACCCAAGAAAAAGCGACGGGTAATACTGCGACTTCACGGCATCAATCTGGCTTTTAGCTGCGCTGATACCGGCCTCTGCGCCTCTTAACTCTGGTCGTTCACTCATCGCTACAGACTCGTAATAATTGTAGGACTCAAGCTCAAAAGGTACAGCTTCCAAAAATAAACTTTCAGGCTGATAAACCTTGCTTTGAGACGGATCAAGCACGTAGGCCCAAACCCTTCGGACATTATCAAGGCTTTGCCGGACCTCTTCCCGCTGAACCTCAAATTCGGCCTTGAAAATATCAAATTTGAACACATCAGACTGATCAAGGTCAGGATCGCCCTCCTCCTTCATATCATTTAGCTGACGTTCGACCTGACGAAGCTGATCGTCTGCCTCATTAAGTATGCGTTCCATTTCAAGAGCAAGCTGATAGCTGTAATAAAGGTCGAAGAGTTGCATCTCTATTTCAGATTTTTCCGCTTCAAACCTGAATTTAGCCGCATTTGCGGCAGATTCTGTAGCCTTAATAGCATTTGTTATTGCTCCCCACGTATAGATTGGCTGTGCAGCGCTGACCTCTGCACGTGTAAAAATCGCCCAGTTTTCCCAATCGTTAGAGAGATTTGGATCAAGATAAAATTCATTCGAAGGTAAATTCGTATTACTTACAACCCCAGGTACAAGACCATGTTGCGTACTCAAATTAATTCGGGGCAGTATTCGCTGATCCCTTGCCTGTTTCACGTTATTTTCAGCTAGATCAACAGCATTTGACAAATAATCTGCCTGTCCTGACCGTTCGAGTCCTCTTTCAATAAATTCCTGTAGTGAAATACTTAGTGTGTCCTGCGCTGATGTATTTGAGAATAGTAATAAGGACAACGTAATAATAAAAGTTACTATAATAAGATCTGACTTCATTCTACTATTTGGGGTTATTAGAAGGACTACCGCACCGAACGTAAGAAGATGCGTAATATTTAAAAAAAAAGCCCCAAAGATCATTTGGGGCTTAAATATAAAAAATAATGCGGAGGGAGAGGGATTCTTCCTAAGGAATCCCAGCGGGGGAACCCGCCGGAGACGTGCGCCTCATTGGTCACTAACTTAGATGATGCCTTTCTCTTTCAAATACCTGTAGCCATCGATACTTTTAAAAAACAACTCACGCTGCCTGGCTTCACTTCTTGTTTCAAACTCCTCGAAATAATGAAGAACCCAGGGACGCCGTCCTTTTGTGTATCGCTGTCGCCCGGAATTATGCATAACTAAACGAGCTTCAATGTCATCGGTACTTCCATAGTAGTACGTACCATGCGACTTGCTTTTCAATATGTAAGCATAAAAAATAATGCGGAGGGAGAGGGATTCTTCCAAAGGAATCCCTGCGGGGGAACCCGCCGGAGACGTGCGCCTCATTGATCACTAACTTAGATGATGCCTTTCTCTTTCAAATACCTGTAGCCATCGATACTTTTGAAAAACAACTCACGCTGCCTGGCTTCACTTCTTGTTTCAAACTCCTCGAAATAATGAAGAACCCAAGGACGCCGACCTTTCGTGTATCGCTGTCGCCCGGAATTATGCGTAACTAAACGAGCTTCAATGTTATCGGTACTTCCATAGTAGTACGTACCGTGCGACTTGCTTTTCAATATGTAAGCATAAAAAATAATGCGGAGGGAGAGGGATTCGAACCCCCGGAGACTTGCGCCTCAACGGTTTTCAAGACCGCCGCATTCGACCACTCTGCCATCCCTCCGTTTTGAAAAGGATATTTGATTACAGTTTCACATACTGTGTAAAACTGAAACCGGTCTGCACTAATTTGAAGATCTATGATTCTTCGAGCGCCTGTGCACCAGAAACAATTTCTGAAATCTCAGTTGTAATTGCACTTTGACGCGCCTGATTATATTTGAGCGTTAATTCTTCCTCAAGCTCTTTGGCATTTTCAGTTGCATTATCCATTGCTGCCATTCTTGCTCCTTGCTCGGAAGCATTCGATTCAAGAACTGCCCGCCATAGCTGCATGATTACATATACGGGTAATATATCATCAAGAATCGATTTCGAATCAGGCTCGTAAAGATAATCGCTTGTTGTCAAAGAATCATCCTCATTTTCATCTTTTTTCAAAGACTCGGGGTCAACAGGCAGAACCTGGGATATTCGCCTGTTTTGAGCAATTACTGTTTTAAATTCATTAAAGCTTATCAGCACTTTATCGTAATACTCAGATCGGTACTTTTCAATAACATGTTCCATAATATCAGCGGTGACATCATAGTTTAAATCATCAAAAAAGCCCGGAAACTCTTGAACAATATTGTAATCTCGTTTTTTAAAATACTGCGTTGATTTTCTTCCAATTGTGATTAGTTCAAGCGTATCGTTACTTCTGTGTTCCTGATACTCATTTGAGATATTCCGCTCAACAACTTTAAACAAATTATTGTTAAAACCACCGCAAAGGCCTTTATCAGATCCAACAACAATCATAAGAACCCGTTTTATTTCGTCTGGCTTTCTTAATAAGGCGTTGCTGCCATCTGAGGAAGAGCCAAGACGCGATACAACTTCTTTGAGCTTCGAAGCATACGGGCGCATGGATGTCATGCGGTTTTGAGCTTTACGAAGCTTTGCAGCAGCAACCATTTTCATGGCTTTTGTAATCTGCTGCGTGTTGTTGACCGATGATATCCGGTTGCGAATGTCCCGTAGGTTAGCCATTTACTCTACCTCTTCTGCTGCCAGTATTTGATCAACTACAGTTTGAGCTGCCTCAACGAGTTCATCTCCAAATTCATCACTCAGCTTACCAGACTTAGACAATTCTTCCATCTTCTTGCTGTACTTGGCCCCGATCATATCCAGATATGTATCCTCAAATTCCCGGATTTTATCAACCGGAAGTTTATCTAACAGACCTGAATTGTTGATTTTCAGCAAAGCAATCTGCTGTTCAACGGGAAGCGGGTTGTATTCACCCTGTTTCATCAATTCAACAGTTCGTTCACCACGCTTAAGCTGACGCTGTGTTGAAGCGTCAAGGTCAGATCCAAACTTGGCAAATGCTTCAAGTTCGCGATACTGAGCCAAATCAAGCTTGAGGGTACCAGAGAGTTTCTTCATCGACTTTACCTGGGCCGATCCACCAACACGCGATACAGAAATACCAACGTCGATAGCCGGACGAATACCGGAGTTAAACAGATCCGTATCCAGGAAAATTTGTCCGTCAGTAATAGAAATTACGTTTGTAGGAATATATGCAGATACATCACCAGCCTGGGTCTCAATAATAGGCAGTGCGGTAAGTGAGCCGCCACCTTTTACCATTGGCTTGAGTTCTTCAGGCACATTATTCATCATTTTCGCTACATCATCACTATCGATAATTTTTGCAGCTCGTTCCAATAACCGGCTATGCAGATAGAAAACGTCACCGGGATAAGCTTCACGGCCCGGAGGTCGTTTCAGCAAAAGAGAGAGTTCGCGATAAGCGACGGCCTGTTTTGAGAGATCATCATAAATTACCAAAGCGTGTCGTCCGGTATCACGGAAGTATTCGCCAATAGCTGCTCCCGCAAATGGGGCAACATATCGCATTGGTGCCGATGAACTTGCAGGTGCAGATACAACGCATGTGTAATCAATTGCATCGTACTCATTCAGCGTTTTTACAATATTGGCTACTGTAGATCCCTTCTGCCCCACAGCCACATAAATACAGACAATTGGTTTGTCCGACTTCTGTGTGTACTTCTGGTTTATAATCGTGTCGACCGCAACAGCAGTTTTACCGGTTTGTCTGTCACCAATAATAAGCTCACGCTGTCCCCGTCCGATCGGTATAAGTGAGTCAATAGCCTTGATACCTGTTTGAACAGGTTCATCTACAGGCTGACGGTAGATTACCCCAGGTGCTTTTCGTTCTAGAGGTACATTTATAAGATCACCGGATAAGGCTCCTTTTCCATCCAGCGGCCGGCCAAGCGGATCAATAACCCGCCCGAGAATACCATCGCCAACAGGTAGTGAAGCAATATTCTTAGTTCGTTTTACAGTATGACCTTCTGCTACAGATGTCGAATTACCAAACAGAACAATACCTGCATTATCTTCCTCAAGGTTAAGAACCATACCACGAATGGCATTTCCGTCCTCACCAATAGAGTCAGGCAGCTCAACAAGCTCACCTGCCTGAACCTTTGACAACCCGTATACGCGGGCAATACCGTCTCCTACTTCAAGTACGGTACCCACATCATACGTCTCAGCTTCATTGTCGAAACCGCCGAGTTGTTTTCTTAAAATTTCTGAAACTTCGTCAGGTCTTACTTGACTCATATACGTACCTAAATTTTATACTGCAGTACCTACTGCAAACTGATTTTTAAGCTTTCTAATTTTGTGTTTAACAGATCCGTCGATAACAGTGTCATCTATTCGAACAATAACTCCGCCTATGATGTCGGTATCAACGGTAACTTCCATTTCTACCTTCTTTCCTGTTGATGAGACAAGCACTTTGTGAAGATCTTTACGTTGAGAATCATTCATTTCGTAAGCTGTTGTAACAGCAACCTGAATGATTCCCTTATGTTGATTGAATAGTTCAATAAAGCCTTTACAAATATCACCAAGCATGTTCTCCCTGTTTTTTTCAGAGAGCAGACGCAGCAAACTATTTGTCTCGCCTGAAATATGTTCATCAAATATTTTGGAGAGCACTTGCTGCTTATCCTCTTTTTTGATGATAGGGCTTTTCAAAAAGACGCTAAGTTTTCTTGAATCTTTTAGAGTATTCAAGATAAGCTGCATGTCTTTTTCAACGTCGTCGAGTATGTCTTGCTCAATTGCTGATTGCAAAAGAGCTTTCGCATATCGCCGGGCTGCTTTAGAAATCATTCGGTTCCTTTAATTTTTTGACAGATCGCCAATAAAGTTATTGACAAGCTTTTGGTTTTTTTTCTGGTCGAGCTCAGCTTCAATAATCATTGAGGCGGATCTGACAGCCAGGTCTGCCACCTCTTCCCTGAGTTCAGTCAGTGCTTGCTTTTTCTCCTGCTCAATCGTCTTTCTGGCGTCTTCAAGAAGCTTGGAAGCATCTTTTTTTGCTTTTTCGATCTTTTCAGCCCGAAGCATTTCGGCCTCTTCAATCGCTTCCTTTCTGATTTTTTGCGCCTTTAATTCTGCTTCTTTCAGCGCTTTTTTATTATCCTCAGAAATACGCTCAGCTTTAGCGATCGCTTTTTCGGCGGACTCAAGGGAGTTTTTAATACTTTCTTCTCTTTCATCAAGAGACTTAAGAATTAAAGGCACCACGTATTTACTCATTACAAACAGGAATATCACTAATGTGATAATAACCCAGATAGCAAATCCGCTATTAAAATTGAGGATGCCTCCCCCACCATTACTTGCTGCAAATATCAGCGACATGACAATTGAGATTTAAAAATTAACTGAAAAATACGAGCAGAATACAAACAATAGCCGCAATAAGGGCAACACCCTCAATCAAAGCTGCTGTCAAAATCATAGCTCCCCGAATATCACCAGAAGCTTCCGGCTGACGGGCAATGCTTTCTACTGCGCTTTTACCAATCATACCGATACCGATACCAGCACCTACTGCCGCGATTCCTGCTCCAATTCCTGCTGCTAATAAACCCATAATATACCTTCGTTTAGTTTTTGTATTGTTTAAAGTAAGATGTTGTAATTTGATTACCTCTTAGGCATGAGCTTCAACGCCTTCGATGTGGTCGTGTTCTTCAGCTGCCATTCCAATGAAAACCGCCGAGAGAAGTGTAAATATGTATGCCTGCAATATGCCAACAAACGCTTTGAGCACATAGAGAGCTACAGTTAGCGGTACGACAAGAAAACTAGACCCTATACCAAACAGAGCCCCAAAAAACTCTGAGAAAATAAAGATAAGGCCCAATATACATATGATCATAATTTTACCTGACAGCATATTCGCAAAAAGACGAATCGCAAGTGCAAGCGGCTTTGTAAAGAGCCCCAGAATTTCAATGGGCGTTAAAATCACACGCATTAGTGGCGGTACATCGGGAAACCAAAACACATGCTCCCAGTGATCCTTTGATCCATTCCATTGCGTAAGTATAAATGTAAATCCAGCGAGAATGGCAGTCACCGTTATGTCCGCGGTGGCAGTAACTCCCCATGGCAGAAGCCCAAAAAGATTCATAAAACTAATTGAAACAAAAACGGCAAACAGATAAGGAACAAACTTCTTGTATTTCTTTTCGGGAATATTAGTTTTGGCAATATCGTCCCGTATAAACAAAAATGTGAGTTCAAATAAGTTCTGAAACCATCCTTTTGGTTCAGTTTCCCTGCCAGCGCCCTTTTTATATTTTCCAGCCATCGCAATACTGATCCAAATTGTCAGAAATATCGCAAGCCAAAAATAAACCAGGTGTGATGTAATCGACATATCCAATACAATAGCATTGCCGGTGCTGGACTCAAGAGCGTACCCGGGCAGCTCATTGAATTCACCCGATGATACTGCTGCAGAGGTGGAAGAATACACCTTTGGAACCAAGCTTCCTTCAACAAAAATTATTCTTGGGAGCGGAATATCAAACCCGGCAACTGTAAGATAGTTATGATCCTGAACCTTACCCATAACATCGATAACCGGTTCATCACTACTATCATCCTGTGCTTCGGCAGATATTACTGCAGGATTGAAGGAAAAAAATAAGATTAGTAAAAAAATAATTCCGCGTAGTGCTTGTGCCATTAGCCAGTTTTTCTTCAACCTATCTGGTTTGTTGAGTCGTCTTTAATCAGATAAATATCTATCACAGAATTGTAAATATAAGAAATTAAAAAACTAACAGTAAAGCTAAATTGATCAATTTTTTCCGATAAAATAAAACCGATAAATAAAAGCAAAATTACTGCGATTCTGACCAAACTAAGCTGACCATATAGCGAAAAAAACCGGGCATTTCCAAGTTTGGAAAAGTAGGCGGCCTGTAGATAATGCAATGCAGCAGCAAATAGCCCCATCATATAACCGGCAACATACCCTGTAGCATTCTCTGCATCTACAAAAAGTAGAAATATCAGAAAAAAGGCCATACCCAGTGCAATGGGAACCGCCCCTCGTTTTAGAAAACCACTGCTTGCGCTATTTTTCATTCTTGTTATTTAAATCACTCGACAGGCGTATTAACATATAAATCATAGTAGTGATGCCTATGGTAATTCCAAGAAGTGTAAACCAGGGAGAAGAATTTGCATACTCATCGATCCAATAACCGGCAATTATTGGCGCACTTAACCCGACAGCGATTTCAGTGCCAAGCGATAAGTATTTCAGATTATTTTCTCCGCCGGAAGCTGTCAATATCAGGCTTTAATATATTTCCCGTTCTGATTCGTCTTTTTTACCTGCTCGTCTGAAGCGCTGGTCAGACTGCCATCTTTATTAACGCTTTTTGATTCAGCTGACTTCTCAGACTGTTTTGGAGCTTTTGCCACTGTTGGGGCTTTTGCGGCTTCTGCTCCCATTCTGCAGGCACCAACCATTTCAGCACCTTCTTCAACAATAAGTGTTTTCGTATAGATATCACCTTCAACGACCGCAGACTGTCGCAGCGTCAGCTTATTGCTTACACGAAGTTCTCCGTCAATTTTGCCGGCTATATCGGCATCTTTTACGTTGATATTGCCTTCCACAACACCGGTGGATGTTACAATAAGCTTGCCTTTTGTATTCAGCTCACCGTCTGTTTTACCCGCAATGCGGATATCATTTTCGGTATTTATCGTTCCAATTATGCTGGTGCCTTCACTGATCATGGTGAGTGAAGGTGTTTGATTTTTTGATGCAGTCACGGTGGTATTTTCCTCTTTTTTAAACATTTCTTAGTTATTTAAATACATTACGGGGTTTTGGGGAATTCCATTCTTCCAAATTTCAAGATGTAAATGCGATCCGCTGCTCAATACTCCTGTATCCGCCACGGTTCCGAGCACATCTCCTTTCAGAACATAATCACCCTGTTGTTTCGTTAAGCTTGATCCATGCTTATATACCGACGTAATACCGTTGCTATGCTGCAAGTGAATAACATATCCATAATTGATCGTCCATTCTGAATAAGCAACAACACCATCGGCAATCGATGTAAAGCTTGTGTTGGTAGGTGTTGCAATATCTATACCAAAATGTCCGTTTTCTGCGTCAAACATTTGACTAAGTGAACCACTGACCGGAAGATTTGCCGGAAAATCAGGAGCTCGCTCCAACGATTCTGAAAAAATAATCTGCTCTTCAGAGAGCATTTCATAGGCGTTGATAAATGGAAAGTCATTTTCAAACCCGGAATCACCGCGGCCGGCACTGTTTCCCGATGAACTTACATTGAATGTTGTATCGGGCACTGTTTGAAGAACCTCTTTTAAATCATTAAGCTGTCTGTCTCTCGCCTGCAGCGAATCCTGTAATGTCATGAGCCGCTCACTGATAGCAATAGCCTCATTTCGAAGAGACTGATCCTGTTGCTGCTGATAAAGCGACCCGAGCGGTGTCGCAAAAAAAATGATCGTAGTAATTAATACGGACAGAATTATAACAAACAATGTCAGCTTTACGATATCCTGGGCAGCGAGATTAAAGGAACTTGAGCCATCCGGATTTTGATCATCCAGCACAACGACTGTCACATCGCCTTCACGCTCCGAAAATATTTTTTTTAAAAAATCCCACATACGAGCTTAAAATAAAGATTTTACCTTGTTATAGAATAATTGTCCAATAGTGCCTTATCCGCTACTTATCGGCTTCCGGCTAGATCTCTTCAGTCACACGATCCAACACCCCTGAAAGTTGTTCGGTAAGGTTCAATCGGTCAAATGACTGAATAAACTCAAAGCTCCCGGTCGGCAGATTGTTGGTTTTCCATTGCTCGTAGAGCTTTAGAATTGCATCAGCTCCAGCATCTACATCTGTAATGCCCACACAGCTCGCAGCTCCGTACTTATTTAATAGAGAATGGGTGACTCCTGTTGGTATATACGCAAGAATCGGCTTTAGACTACCCATATACTCAAATACTTTTCCGGGTGTTACGGCTTCAATATGCTTTCTGTCACCAAGCGTCAGAAACAGTACGTCAGCCTTCATAACGTTAGCAACGGCATTATGGTGTTCAAGGTAGCCAAAATCGGTTACACACCCCCTCAGACCAAGGTCATTGATTGTTTTCCAGTGAGACTGATTGAGACCACCCTGAAACCAAAGCTGAACATGCTTACTAAAGTCATCATGTTTTTCAATCACTTTTTTGACTGATTTCAAGAACCAATCGGGCTTTCGGCTTCCGTAAAACAATCCGCTGTATAGGATTACAAATTCGTTGTCTTTTCCCGCTGAATTATGAGAAGCAAAGGTTTCCCGGTCGAAACCGTTTGGAATAACTGTTATAGCAGGACTATTCTTCCCCAGCCTGTCTTTAATTTTAGACTTATAATAGCTGTTTACCACAGTGATGTGGTCCGAGTTTTTGAGTGTATCCGATTCTAACCGTTTCATTTTGTTGTAGTGCCAGCGGGTGGGGTAGCTAATCAGATGACTATCAAGCCAGTCATCGCGCAGATCCATGATCACGGGCAGGCCGGTTTTGGCTTTAACCCTTTGAGCAACAATTAGATTACTATAGGGCGGAGCTGTCGCAAAAAGTGCAGAGATCGATTCCGATTCTGTCAGCTGCACGCACTTCTTAACTGCATCGTTGATCCACCCTTTCTTGTTATCAGGCAGAAAAAACCACGATGTAATCCATTTCAACAGAGCCGCCTTCCATGGTTTAGAGTGGGATGGATTAATACTTTTTTTACCGGCTTTAAGCAGGGCACTATTTTGTACTCTTTCTACCCGAACATTGGCATCAGCCAATTCTTTGTTGAGTGATTCATCAAATGTATGATAGATTCCCGGGTCGGGCGCAACTACGATCGGCTCCCAACCATAACGCTGTAAATATTTTGCAAATTTTACAGGACGCTGCACACCGCTTCCTCCCATAGGAGGAAAATAATACGCGATGATCAGAACTTTTTTCCGCAAGGCTACGAGACTGAGTAGTTGGGAGCTTCTTTAGTAATCTGTACGGAGTGGGGGTGGCTCTCCCTGTAGCTGGCAGCTGAAATTTGAACAAATTCAGCTTTCTGAAGATCTTCTATCGTTGGAGCTCCCACATATCCCATAGCTGCCCGGATACCGCCGTTCATTTGATGGACAACTTCACCCAAGAATCCTTTGTAAGGTACACGCCCTTCGATTCCTTCGGGAACCAGTTTTCTCAGATCGTCTTCCACGTCCTGGAAGTAACGGTCTTTCGACCCCTGCCCCATTGCGCTGAGGCTTCCCATTCCACGGTATGATTTGTATTTCCTTGATTCATAGATAATTGTTTCACCGGGACTCTCATCTACACCGGCAAACATAGACCCCATCATCACAGCCTGCGCACCGCCTGCAATTGCCTTGGGGATATCACCGGTTTGTTTGATTCCGCCATCTGCAATCAGACCTATATTATGCTTGTTTGTATACTCTGCAACTTCCATCACAGCAGATAACTGAGGAACGCCAACGCCGGTTACCACACGCGTGGTACAGATCGACCCCGGCCCAACGCCAACTTTTACAACATCGGCGCCGGCATCAACAAGGGCTTCGGCTGCTGAGCGTGTTGCAATGTTACCGCCTACAATATTTAAGTCTTTATACTCAGATTTGATGCGGCTGATCATCTTAAGAACACCTGCAGAGTGGCCGTGAGCGGTATCTACCGTGATAATATCTACTCCGGAATCCACAAGTGCCGATACCCTGTCCAGCGTGTCAGGCGTTACGCCGACAGCTGCACCCACCCTCAGCCGGCCCATCGAGTCTTTACAGGCGTTGGGAAAATTCATCTTTTTCTCAATATCCTTGAAAGTGATAAGCCCTACCAGAATGTCGCTGGAATCCACAATAGGAAGTTTTTCGACCTTATATTCCTGCAAAATCTTCTCTGCCTGTTTCAGGTCTGTCCCCTGCTTAGCCGTCACAAGGTTCTCTTTTGTCATAATTTCGCTGAGCTTTTTGTCAACGTAATGCTCAAAACGAAGATCTCTGTTTGTTACAATTCCAATTAATCTATTGCTGCTCTCCACTATTGGAATCCCGCCAATCTTATGTTTCTTCATGAGTGCGCGGGCATCTTTTACCGTTGCGTCAGGCGGAAGCGTCACGGGATCAACGATCATTCCGCTTTCGCTACGTTTCACAAGACGCACGTGCTCAGCCTGGTCCTCAATCGACATATTTTTATGGAGCATGGCAATACCGCCCTCACGCGCGAGAGCTATTGCCATCCGGTATTCTGAGACCGTATCCATCGCCGCACTGATGATAGGTGTTTTAAGTTCTAGCGTTGGTGTCAGCTGAACGGATAAGTCGACGTCCCTGGGGAGTACAGATGAATGATTTGGTACTAGTAAAACATCATCATATGTCAGTCCCTGTCGGGTAATCTTATCGAATGGGGAGTGGGAGCTCATGGAGTTAATTCTTTTCGTTTACATTTTGGTAAAGATAAGAAATCAAATCCAACTTGTTTAATCATTCACTCCCGTTTTTTCTATAGCCGGGTAGTCTTCAGAGCCTCCAGCGCGGTATCCAGGGAACATAAATCATCCTTATAGCTGTTGACCCAAAAATCAACGCTTTCTCTTCTGCGCTGTACCAGCGGGCAATTCGTAGAATAGTCGCCATTCAGCTCATCAATGTAACCTTTCACATCTTCCTTAATCGTAAACTTAAGCTCCTCCGGAAGGTCTCCCCATCCAAGAAGGTTGAACATTTGGATGATGGACCGATGCTCCAGCTCAGCTTCCCTGAAAATGGATCGGAGTACGGGTTCTGCCTGAAAATTGTGGGAGAGTTTTAGTGCTGCATTCATAATATTGAGTGGTTTATTTAATGTTCACTCGTATAATACAGCAGCGGTGTGACAACTTAATGTCACCCCTTTTTAAAACTCCTGAATTATATTTAAGTTTAAGTCGTACATAAATTTTATTACAACATTATGAGCAAAAAAGAGGTTAACGTAAATGAAGTCAGAGAACAGATTGCTGAGTATCTGACAAGAGCCGAACGTGGTGAGGAGACAATCATCAAACGATACTCTGCCAAAATTGCCAAAATTGTCCCTTATGAAGAGAAACCGCGCGAGCGTCTTCCGGATCTTTCGGATTTCAGGAAATCACTCGGCGTAACGTCGGAAAAGCCGTCTGGCGAACTTTTAAGAAAGATGAGAAATAGTGATCGATAGCACAAATGTATATAGACACAAGCTGCTTAGGATCTTACTACATTGATGAGGTTCATTCCCAAAAGGTGCAGTCTATTCTTTTATCTGATGAATTCCCTGTCATAAGTTCACTTACCGAAGTTGAGTTTCACTCGATGCTGAATAAAAAACTCAGAATGAACCAGATTAACGGAAATCAGCAAAAAAGGATTATTAAAACATTTAATGACCACTTGCGCTCACAGCTTTTCGACTTGTCCCCGCTAACTGAGACTGTTTATCATACAGCCCGGTGGATTTTGTCTAAAACTAATTACCCCATTCGTACACTCGACAGCCTTCATCTTGCATTTTCCATTACAAACCGGCTGACTCTCTTTTCAACTGACCTGGTTTTGCTTGATGCAGCCAAGGACTTGAAAGTTGATGTTGTTTCCGGAATTTGAACAAATAATCCCGGTCTCAGGCAATCTAAATCCCAACACGTTCAAAAATCTCATCAACCCGCTGGGTGTGATGATTTAGATCAAACGCACGTTCAATCTCATCGGATGTGAGATTTTCCTTTATTGTTTCATCAGCTTCAACAAGCGGACGAAACGGCTTATGGTTCTCCCACGCTTCCATCGCCAGCGGCTGAACGGTATCATAGGCAAGTTCGCGAGATATCCCTTTGTCGATCAGCATCAGCAAGAGCCGCTGAGAGAACACCAGTCCGTGCGTCTTATCCATGTTGGCTTTCATATTTTCAGGATAAACCATCAGTTTTTCGATGACGCCTGAAAACCGATTCAGCATATAATCCAGCAGAATCGTCGCATCAGGAAGGATGATACGCTCAACCGAAGAGTGCGAAATATCGCGCTCGTGCCAAAGCGGAATATTTTCATAGGCCGACACCATGTATCCGCGAAGAACACGTGAGCAGCCCGTTATGTTTTCCGAACTGATGGGGTTGCGTTTATGCGGCATGGCCGATGATCCCTTTTGTCCCTTTCGAAAGAACTCCTCAGCCTCGCGAAGTTCCGTCCGTTGCAGATGTCGGATTTCCACCGCGATTTTCTCCATCGTGCTGCCAATGACTGCCAGCGTTGCCATATAATAGGCGTGACGGTCGCGCTGGAGCGTTTGGGTTGATATTGGCGCTGCCGATATACCAAGCTTCTGACATGTATATTTTTCAACCTCAGTGGGAATATTTGCAAACGTTCCTACGGCGCCGGACAGTTTACCAAACTCTACATCCTTTGCAGCGGCTTCAAACCGGTCCATATTCCGTTTCATTTCGGCGTACCAAAGGGCACATTTCAGTCCAAAGGTGGTGGGTTCAGCGTGTACACCGTGCGTACGCCCCATCATCACGGTAAACTTATGCTCTATTGCTTTTTCGCGAAGGGCCTCTAAAAATCGCTTCAGGCCGGTTCTCAATATAATGTTGGCTTGCTTGAGCCGGTAGCCGTTGGCTGTGTCAACAACATCGGTGGAGGTGAGCCCGTAATGAACCCATTTTTTCTCATCTCCAAGGCTTTCAGAAACTGACCGTGTAAAGGCTACCACATCATGACGTGTTTTCTTTTCGATTTCGTGAATACGGTCCACATCAAAGGAGGCATTCTGATAAAGTTTCTCTACATCTTCAGCAGGTATCTTTCCGATTTGACTCCACGCCCAGCAGGCCGCAAGCTCAACCTCCAGCCACGCCTGAAACTGGTTTTCTTCTGACCATATTGCCGACATCTCTTCCCTGGCGTAACGTTCAATCATAATGTGTTAGAATCGTGTTTATTAATTTTTGAGTTTACTTTATTTAGCAGACCAGTTTTATGTCAATTCTCATTTGTCGGATGAAGACCTGACATCATTCCCGGTTCTTATCCGTCCCGATGCTTCAGGACTGTCAGCGTCGAAAGTCCACGCTGTCAGATCCAATGGGTGCTGACAGGTTGCCTCCGACATTTCAGGTTTGACTAATCATAAGGCTTCTACTACTGAACAGGAATTTTTAAAAACCGGCCTGATTCAATCATGCTATCGAGCTGAACCTGGTTGATAATAGCAACATCTTCCGCGGTGATATCCATAGGCAGTTCTCCAGGCAAAAAACTGCTAAATGCACCTGATCGGTCTGTACGGAGAAGCTGAATCCTTACAGGCTGAATATTCAGAATATTCTCATTTGTAAGCCTGTCAAATTCAGCCGGCACTCCGGACAAAATCTGCCGGTAATCAGCAAACTTAGCCTCCGACGTATAGTTTATAAACCGAAATAACTGATCGCCAAACTCAACAGCATACACGATAGCCCTGAGATTTCCTTCTTGCTGGGATATTGTAACATCAGCACTGTAAGCCTGAAACTCCCCGCTGCTTTCGGTTTCCGACTGGCTGTTGACGGTAATACCTTCCTGAGAGAGAACTTCCTGAACAGATGCCTGCGCATTATCTGATTCGCTGTCGATTCTGAAAATTACTACTGCATCTTCTCCGGGGCTTACAAGCACAACCTGCTGCTGCTGGTTAATCGCCTGCCAGCCGTCGGGCACAGGAAACTGAAATTCCAGGTCCGGGTGCACAAAAAGCCCGTCTTCAACAAATCCGTTTCGCGGATTTTCACCAAAAACCATCCCGTCGAGCATCTGCATGTAGCGGTCTTTATTTATGATGATCTGTTCATAGCCGCGCTCCTTCCACTGTTCTGCAAGCTCAGGTATTCTCTCTTCACGCTCCCCCGGATCTGGGTGTGTGGAGAGCATCGTAGGAATGCTCTGTCCGGATTGTTCAGATATTCGTTTCAAACTCGTAAAAAACTCAGCCCCTTCTGCCGCAGTAAACCCTGTCATTGCTGAATATTCAACCCCGAGCTTGTCCGACTCACGCTCTGCATCACGGCTGTAGCTTAAAAAAAGTAGCTCTGTAGCCTGGCTGCTCAAGTTGAGAATATTGCCTCCCGGCAAGCCAAGTAATTCCTGTCCTAACACTGCACTGCCAATCACGGCAAATTGACCCAGCTGTTGTCGCATTGCCCGTTGCGAAGCGTGGCGGGCTGCAACGTGACCGATCTCGTGGCCAATCACCACAGACAGCTGAGCCTCATTATTTAAATGGGCCATTAATCCCCGTGTGAAATAGACGTATCCCCCGGGCAGAGCAAAAGCATTAACGACAGGGCTGTCAAGCACTTTGAAATAAAACTCAGTTTCGCGGAATTCACGATCGGTATCCTCGCGGCGCATATGGCTGTTCAAAAGAACATCATTGCTCAGGCTGTCGACGTATGCTGCAATGTTGGGCTCATTGTAGACACCGTACTGTGCAACAATTTCTTTATCAACGCTTCGGCCAATTTCCACCTCTTCTTCCCATGTGTAGGCCATCAGACGCTTATTGCCTGATACAGGATTCTTCTGAACCGAGCATGCACTTGCAAAAATAATGAGTGACAGATAAAAAACCGTGTATCGAAGGTAGTAGTTCATAAGGCTCTTTCAATTTGTGGTGATTTCAAAAGATAAGGTATAGCATCGACTATTATTAGTTGTTTCATCCTTCAATTACCAAGTCACCGCCGGAACTGTTCATCTCATTCAGATTCATAATATGGCGGTAGATAAGATAGACGCCAAGCGAATCCATTGAGCAATAACGTTTCATGAGTACCGGCACAAGTTTCTGCTGGGTTTTGCTTAGTTCC
>Ga0209949_1000577_pt1 | contig 19254 bp, 20 predicted proteins | sample SalPonC_black_MG_FD_185711 | JGI IMG/M metagenome (GOLD analysis project Ga0209949, IMG submission 185711) | Salt pond soil microbial communities from South San Francisco under conditions of wetland restoration - Salt Pond MetaG... | ecosystem: Environmental > Aquatic > Marine > Intertidal zone... | reverse complement strand
CCCCACATGAATGTATTTGACAATATCGCCTTTGGATTAAAGCTCAAAAAAATCCCGGGCCGCCGGATCCGGGACCGGGTCCGGGAAAGCCTGGCACTGGTAAAACTGGAAGGGATGGACAACCGGCCCATCCATCAGCTGTCCGGGGGTCAGCAGCAGCGGGTGGCCATAGCCAGGGCCATTGTAAACCAGCCGCTGATCCTTCTTCTGGATGAACCCTTAAGCGCCCTGGACTACAAACTGCGCAAGCAGATGCGCCTGGATCTGCGCCATCTGCACCGGAAACTGGGCATCACCTTTGTTTTTGTCACCCATGACCAGGAAGAAGCCCTCACCCTTTCAGACCGGGTGGTGGTGATGCACAACGGGTGCATCCAGCAGACAGGCACCCCCAAAGAAATTTATGAAACCCCGGTGAACCTGTTTGTGGCCGATTTTGTAGGGGAAAGCAATATTTTTGATGCCAGGGTGACCAGCACCATGGGCACGGACATGGAGATCCGGATCCAGGGCATTGCAAAGACTGTCCAGAACCGGCGCAATTTTAAAAACAACCAGAAAATCAAGGTGCTGCTGCGGCCCGAGGACATGACTGTGGAACGTACCACAGGTCAGTGTCCCGAAGATTTTTTTTTCGGTCAGGTAAAAGAGATGATTTACAAGGGAACCACCGTGGACCTGATCATCCGGCTTACCAGCGGACAGGATGTTTTTGTCACCCAGTTTTTCAATGAAGATGACCAGGACATTTTTTATGATGTCAACGAGCAGGTCTGTATTTCCTGGATAAAAGGCTGGGAGGTGACCCTGCCCCATGAATGAGAAACAGGGATTCAAATTTTTTGCCGTTTTTCTGAACATGACCTGGTTTGCCCTGTTTGTTCTGGCACCGGGACTCATGGTGGTGGGCATCAGCTTTATGACCCGGGACATCAGCACCTTTTTCACCTGGCCCCTTACCCTGGACCATTACCGGGAACTTGTGGATCCGGTGTATGCAAAGGTTCTGAAAAATTCTCTGGTATATTCCTTCAACACCACCGTGCTGTGCCTGGGTATCGGATATCCCTTTGCCTGGTTTCTGTCCCGGGCTGCCGCACACAGGCGGCCCCTGCTGCTCATGATGGTGATCATCCCCTTCTGGACATCCTCGTTGATCAGAACCTATGCCCTGGTGATCCTGATGAAAGCCAACGGCCTCATCAACACTGTTCTTCTGGCAGCCGGCCTGGTGACAGAGCCGGTTTCCATGCTGTACACAGATGCTGCCGTGTATGTGGGACTGGTGTATTCTCTTTTGCCTTTCATGATCCTGCCTTTGTATGCAGTGCTGGAAAAAATGGACATCCGGCTCATGGAGGCAGCCCGGGACCTGGGGGCCGGCAGTTTCCAGGTGTTTGTGCATGTGGTGCTGCCCCTGTCTTTACCCGGAATCATGGCCGGCTGCATCATGGTGTTTTTACCGGCCATGGGATTGTTTTACATTCCCGATCTTCTGGGGGGCGCCAAAACCATGCTGGTGGGAAACTTCATTAAAAACCAGTTTCTCACTGCCGGCAACTGGCCTTTTGGATCTGCTGCCAGTGTATTTCTGCTGCTGCTCATGGTGCTGATGCTGGGCATCTATTTTTTCATATCCACCCGGTTCAACCGGAGCCGGGCATCATGAAACGCTGGATCGGCATATCCTGGGTATCCTGCGTATTTGCCTTTCTGTACGGCCCGCTGCTGGTGCTGATGGTCTTTTCCTTTAACCAGGCCAGGCATACCACTGCCTGGCAGGGATTTTCCCTTACCTGGTATGCCAGTCTTCTGGAAAATCAGTACCTTCTGGATGCGGTTGTCAATTCTTTGACCGTGGCCTTTGTTTCCAGCCTGGCAGCAACCGCCATGGGCACCCTGGGGGCCTTTGCCATTGCCTGGTACCGGTTTGCCGGCAAAAAACTTTTTTTCGGTCTGGTGTACTCCGTAATGATGAGCCCGGACATTGTCATGGGCATCAGCCTGCTCATGCTCTTTGTGACCGCAGGTATTCATCCGGGTTTTTTTACGCTGCTGGTGGCCCATATCACCTTTTGTCTGCCTTTTGTCATTGTGCTGGTGCATGCCAGGATCGCAGGGTTCGACCCTTGTGTCGTGGATGCGGCAAGGGATCTGGGAGCCGGAGAACATGAAGTGTTTTGTAAAATCATTTTCCCCATGCTTCTGCCGGCGGTACTGGCAGGCTGGCTGCTGAGCTTTACCTTGTCCCTGGATGATGTGATCATCAGTTTCTTTGTCACAGGTCCCGGGTTTGAAATCCTTCCCTTGAAGATCTATTCCATGGTAAAACTGGGGGTAACCCCGGAAGTCAATGCCCTGTGCACCATTTTGTTTGTATTAACCCTGGCAGCTGTCCTGGTTGCCCATTTTTTGATAAAGGAGAAAAAAAAATGAAAAAATGGACTGTTCTTTTATGCCTGCTCCTGCTGCCTGCCCTGGCTTTTGCCGGAGACCGCACCCTTTTTGTGTACAACTGGACCGAATATATGCCTGACGAAGTTTTGACCGCTTTTCAGGAAAAAACCGGCATCAAGGTTGTGTATGCCACCTATGACAGCAATGAATCCATGTATGCCAAGGTAAAGCTCACCCGGGGAAAAGGATATGATGTGGTGTTTCCCTCCACCTACTTTGTTCACAAAATGCGCAAGGAAGGCCTGCTCAGCCCCATTGACCACGCACGCCTTGCCAATTTCAAGCACCTGGATCCTGTACTTTTAGACAAACCCTATGACCCCGGCAACACCTATTCCATACCCTATGTGTGGGGTTCCACCGCCCTGGCCTTTAACAAAGACCAGGTGGCCCCTGAAAAGATGACATCCTGGAAAGATCTGTGGCGGCCTGAATTCAAAAACCGTCTGGTAATGAATGATGATGTACGGGAGGTGCTGGGGGTCGGCCTGATCCTCAACGGATTTTCTGTGAACGAAACAGATCCCGACCATATCAAAACAGCATATGAATCCATCCGGTCGCTCATGCCCAATATCCGGGTGTTTTCAGGCGACTCCCCCAAACAGCCGCTGCTCAATCTGGAAGCCTGGGCAGGGATGATCTGGAACGGGGAAGCCTATATGGCGGCCCAGGCCTATCCGGCCATCCAGTATGCCTATCCTGAAGAAGGGGCTATTTTCTGGATGGATTCCATGGTAATTCCCAAAGAGGCCCGGAACAAAAAAGAAGCCCTGGCATTTATCGATTTTATTCTGGAACCTGAAACCGCCCTGCTGGTGTGTGAGTATATCGGATATGCCCCTGCCAACCGCACCGCTGTCAGCATGATGCCGGAAGATCTCAAAAACAACCCCACCATTTTTCCGAACCCTGAAGATGTGGAAAAAGGAGAATTCCAGACCGACGTGGGAGATGCCATTCTAATATATGAACGCTACTGGGAAAGGCTCAAAACAGGGCTGTAAATGTTATGGCATCAGCTGCGCCTGATACTGATCAGCTGCGATCAGCTGCGCTTGAAGGTCAAGGTGTGGGGAACCAGCAGTTTTTCCGGCTCATAGGACATTTTGGCCTGGCGCAGTCCTTTGATTCCCAGATCCTGCTCCCGGTTGATGTATTGGCATTTGTCCTGTAAAAACAAGGCGGTCTGCTGGTTGATCACCTGGGCCGCCCCTTTGAAATCAAAGTCGGATTTTTCAAACTGCACATTGTAGGTGGAAGGGTTCAAAGGGCTGAAAATGGAAAAAGCCGCCATCTGGTTGTCCACCATGAGCGCCAGCCCTTCGAGTTCCAGGTCTTCAAAATGGTCAAAGGCTTTTTCCATGGCCATGAATTCCGCCTCAAGGGTCGGAGACAATCCCCCCTGCCTGTAGAGCAGATCCCGTGAAAAGGCCCGGGCAGTCTCCTGGTATTTCTTTGAAAGCCCCTGGATCTCATATGCGGGGTACAGGCGTTCAAACTGTGAAATCAGATTTTTTTTCTTGTGAAGCTTGACACTGTTCAACTGGCTTAAACTGTCGACAGAATAAATATATTCAGCATAATCGCGCGCTTCGCTCACCGAAAAATACCGGCCGCACCCGGGATACTGGTCCAGATAGCTCTCTGTCACCAGGCCTATACAGGGTTCCAGTCCGGTGAGCAGCAGTTCCCTGCACAAGCCTGCGAGTTCATCCGGAGACAGGGGTTCTCCCAGGGGCATGAACGCGCACTGGTTCACGCCGTCGTATATCACCAGCCGTCCCTTGTACAGCCGCCAGGAATACTGGTATGCCTCCTGCCAGCAGAAAAGATTGGCAAAATTATATTCACAGGACATGGGCGTATATTTATCAATATAGATCTGTACCATCTGCCGGTCGAACAGTTCAAACATGCCTGCCGTAGGAAAGCTGATGGTCTGGTTAAGGTCCAGAGAATAATTCTCACACCTGGTATACATATATAGTTAATCCTTTAATCTGTACGGGATATGGCCTGTCAGTTCCTGAAATCCCAGGTTCTCATAAAAACTTCTGGTATCAGGTTCTGCAATCAGGCCGATCCAGTCCACACCATGGTCCTTGAGACCGGTGATCAGTTTTTCAATAATTTTTTTGCCGATACCTTTTGTCCTGTATTCCTGTAAAACAGTAACATCCTGAATATAAGCATCACTTACCAGATCCGAAAGGGCCCTTCCCATGCCGATCATCTTTTTTTCCCGGAATGCGCCCACAAACAAAGCAGAATTTTCCACCACTTGGTGTAAAAACTGGGGATGATTTTCACAGGTTTCATCCCACCACCCGGCATCCTTGTACAATGCTGTCAGTTCTTTTGTTTCAGCAGTCTTGATAAAAGACAGGGTAACAGAAAATTGCGGGTCATCACCCATATTAGAATGCTTCCATCATAGACATGAACCGCTGTTTTTCCGTGTGGCAGGGAAAATTGCGCTGCTCGAGTTTTTTGATGATGGCCGGTGCATTGAACCGCAGAAAAGGGTTGACCAGCAGTTCATCTTTCAGGGTGGACACCACCAGGGCAGGATCATATTTTTTTCGGTACTGACTGATATCCGGATTGTCAGGATCAATGGCTTCGGCTATTTCCAAAGATTCTGTCACATAATCATGGCCGGCAAAAATCTGTGTATCACCGGCAAATGCCGTCAGTTTTTTCAAGGAATAGTAAAACGCCTCCAGATCTCCGGAAAAACAATTGCCCACCGTACCGTTGAACAGGGTATCACCGGTTACCAGAAAACCATCTGCGGCAAAACACACCGCGTCACTGGTATGTCCCGGGGTAAGCAGAATTTTCAAAGACGCATTTCCCAGCTGTATCTGCTGATCTGCTGCAAACTCCCGGCAGTCCAGAAAAGCGGCCCCGGTTTTTTCCAGCAGCTGCGCATTGCCGCTGGTATGGTCATGGTGCAGATGGGTATTGGTCACATACGCTATGGTGATATGGTGTTTCCGGGCGAACCCTGTCATGTCTGCTGGAGCCCCGCCGTCAACAGCAACACCCGTGTTTTCTGAAAAAACCAGGTATCCCAGGTTGTCTGGGCCGTATCTAAACTGCTGAATCTGCATCATCATCCTCCGGGTCATCATCAAAAGGCCCCAAATCCACCCTGTCCTGTTTTATGCCTGCATCAAATTTGTCCACATAGATATCATCCAGCTCATCTTCATCCACGGCTGTATCCAGAAAGTCGTCTTCCGGCAGATCGCCCAGGTCGTATTCTTCAAAAATCACGCCCACGGCATCCCGCAGATTCCGCTCGAAACTTTCAGCATAATCCCCGTCCTGGTCTGCAAAAAATGCATATTCTTCATCATGTTCTTCCAGCAGATCCAGCAGTTCCGATGCAACTGAGCTTTGATCATCCATATCCTCGCTGTAGGAATCAACGATTTCTGTGAACAGATCATACAGCCCGAACGCATCTACGGCATCAGTTATTGTCATCCATTTTGCCATAATACCCCCCCCATAAAATGCGCTTCACATTAGAGATGTGAATATTGTATTAATCATAACAATAAAACGTTTTGTGTCAAACATCAGATGGTTTTTGTGTCACATATCTGATGTTTTTTTGGGGATGGCAATGGTGAATTCAGTAAATTCTTTTGGGATGGAATCAATGTGGATAATCCCCTGATGCTGCTTGACAGACCGCTGGGCCACAAAAAGGCCAAGGCCTGTTCCCTTGGTTCCCTTGTCGGAATAAAACAAAGAAAACACCTCTTTGTGGTATTTTCTGTCCAGGCCTGTGCCGTTGTCCCTGATTTTAAACAGGGTCTGGTTCCCGGTAAAATCAACCTGTATGCGGATTTTCAAATCTTTTTTCCTGTCTTTCACACTGACACATGCATCCACGGCATTTTCCAGGATTGCCAGACAGGCGGCAAACATGACGGTTCTGTCCATCATAACCAGGACATCACTGCTGGGCTGGGGGATATCCAGTTCCAGGTCAATATTCTGCTTTTTCATCCGGGGATCCATGGTGGTGACCAGTTCCTGGATAAAATCAAACACAGACACCGGCTGCATGTCCAGGGGCCGGTCCTTGGAATGAAACAAAATGTCCAGAACCATATGCCGGATACTGGAAATTTTTTCCTTTACAATATCCCACCCATCGGAAATCAGGGCAAAGTCCTGTTTTTCCAGACCGGATCTGATGAGGTAGTCGCCGCCGTCCAGCCCGGTGAGCATGCCTTTGATGCCGTGGGAAATGGAAGAAATGTGCAGTCCCAGGGCTGCCAGATGGTCCTGGAGCTGGTGGATCACCGTGACATCGGTGGACATTTCCATGACATGGCTGATATGGCCGTTGTCATCCAGGATGGCGGAAGACTGGATAAAAAAATTGCGGGTGGAGCCGTCTTTGATGGTCACCTCCATTTCAGCGGTATGGGGCCTGCCGTCTGCAAAGGTCTTTTTTACCGGACAGCTTTCGCAGGGACTGCTGCGCTGCCTGTACACCTGAAAGCAGCACATGTCAGGGCCGTCTCCGAACTGTTCCTTGAAACGGTTGTTGGATTCGACAATGTGAAAATTTTTGTCCTGGATGGTGATAAAAGAAGGAGATTCATTAAACAGCTGGACATAGCGTTTTTCCGATGCAGCCAGTTTCCTGGTTTTTTCCGCCACCAGCCCTTCCAGGTTCCGGGTGTACTGTTCCAGCTGCCTGCGGGTGGCGATCCTGTCATTGGCCCGTTTTAAAGCGATTTCAAGGATATCATTGTTGACCGGCTTGGTGATGAAATCCACAGCATCCATTTTCAGGCTTTCAATGGCCAGCTTCAGGTCTCCGTGGCCGGTGATCATGATCACCTCGATATCTTTGTATGCCTGTTTAATGGATTTGAGCAGCGCAATGCCGTCCATGCCCGGCATCCGGATGTCCGTGAGCACAATATCGGGCATGAGTTCGTCTACAAGGGCCCGGCCGGCCCTGCCGTCTGCCGCGGTGTGAACTTCATACCCTGCATCTTCAAGGGTGATGCCCAGAACCTTTCTGATCCCTGCCTCATCATCAACCAGCAGGATTTTTGCTGCCATGAATCACCGTCCACCATCTACAATTAACAGATACACCTGGTTATCACCTCCTTTAAATAGTCTGGATCAGCAGATTTTTCAACATAGTATTTTGGTTCAGGGATATTAAAGTCAGGATCTGTGTTGAGCATTTTCACATAATGGGAAAACGCCTCCCGGTTCACACCGGAAAAAACAATCAGGGGAATGTCTTTGTAACCGCTGTGCATTTTCAATTCTTTGTACACCAGTCCACCGCCTTTTTCCGGCATCATCACATCCAGGATGATCAGGTCCACACGTTCTTTTGACAGGACATCCAGGCCCTGTATCCCGTTTTTGGCCAGCACCGGTTCAAACCCCAGGGACGTGACCATGGTCATCAGATAAAACCGCATGTCCATCTCATCTTCCATGATCAGGACCCGCCTGGATGTATTTTCTGTGTGCTGTGCCATTTTTTTATACGTGCGTCCGTCTGGCTGGTTTACAGCCTGTCTTGCCGGCCATATAGCCTGTCTGGCTGGTCATATTACAGCCGTCTGGTGGTTACAGTGTGTCTGGCTGATTACACAATTTGTCCGGCCGGCTATAATTTGTCCGGCCGGTTCACACTGGCCACAGGACAGGCTGAGCGCAGCACCACCTGTTCCACTGTGGAGCCGAACAGGGCCTCATCCGGGTCCAGCTCCCGGGTGTGGTGGGCCATGACAATCAGGTCCCCGCTGACCTCTCTGGCATATTTGAGCAGTTCCACATAGGGAACCCCCTCCCACACCGTAATCTCATAGTTATCAAAATTGTCCATCAAATTCACATAGTGTTCCTGGATTTTGTCTCTGGCCTCTGCAATACGGGTTTCAATGGATTTTTGCCCCGGCGGAATCCCGGCCTGGGACACCTGGATATCCAGGGCGTGGAACAAATGCAGTTTGCACCCGATATGGCTGGCCATTTTATAGGCAAACTGAAATGCTGCCAGAGAAGCCTTGGAAAAATCAGTACCGAATATGATCTGGTTAAAATACCAGAAACAGGTTTCACAGGGACGGGAGATGATAAGCACCGGACATTTGGCCCGCTGGGCCACCTTCTGCATGGTGGTGCCCACAATGCCCCGGAACCGTTCAGCCGCGGTATCATCCTGTCTGGCATGGGCCCCCATGATGATGCAGTCTGCATCCATATCCCTGGCCAGGCGCAGGATTTCCGTGGAAGGGATGCCGGCTTTGGCCGCATACACCGGTGTGATGTATTTGGCAGCCAGATCGTCATAGGTATCTGCCATTTCCTGTTTGACCCAGTCAACATAATCAGGCCCCAGTTCCGCCTCCTCGCCTGTGGTATAGGATTTCACCCGCTGGCTGGCGCCCCGGGAGGGTTCTCCGAACACATGAAACAAGGTGAGTTCAGCATCATATTTCTGTGCCAGTTCAAAGGCGATTTTTGCTGCAGCATCACAGGCAGGGGATGCATTTGTGGCAAAGAGTATTTTTTTAAACATAACTTACCTCCTTAAGGTACATTGAATCGGGTTAAAACAAAATGACAGGTCCCAGGCAATCCCTTCCACCAGTTCAAACAATGTATAACAGGTATCATAAGTGAACATGTCCTGGCCATCCCCAAAAATCACATGTTCCAGTTTTCCCAGGGTCAGTTCATGGTGCACCAGGCTTTCCACCTGGAAAAACTTGAGCAGAATCTTTTTTTCATCCTGGATGCCTTTCAAGCTGTTGTAGATCTCCACTCTGGGGGTTCCGGGAAAGCCTTTCATGGCAATGGTTTTATAAAACACAAGCTTCTGGATATCTTCGGATGCACCGCTGTGGGACCCGGCTGCAGCCGCAATTTCAAGCAGCGGCGCCAGATAATCGGACAACCTGACAAGATCCGGGTATTGGCCGGCCATTTTAAAAAATGATCCCAATGTAACCCCTTTTTTCAGACAGATGGTGCTGGACAAAAGCGGCAGTATGTCTGCTGCCACTTTTTTGTCCTTTTTGTAAATCCAGCCGTCCGGCATCAGGGTAATGGCTTCCATCAACATCTCCTTTGGCAGCTTTTTCAGGATAAAGGGATCTGGATCCAGAACTTGGAGCCTTTGCCCTCCCGGGTGGTAAAACCGATGCTGCCCTGGTGCTCTTCAACGATTTTTTTGGTGGTCATGAGCCCGAATCCGGTGCCCCGGGTACCTTTGGTGGTGATAAAATCCGTGAAAACCGCCTGTTGAACGGTTTTGTTCATACCCATGCCGTTGTCCTGGACCTGGTACACAACCGCATCATCCTTCTGCTGTACAAATACATGCACCTGCCTGGGGTGTTCCGCTGCCGCTTGTGTATCAAAGGCATCCAGGGCATTGGTGGTCAGATTGAACACACAGGTATGCATGGCGCCAGGATCCATCATCACCCGGATATCTTGTTTTCCCAGAAAGGACACCTTCAGGTCAATGCCCCTTTGTTTTGCCTGAAGGTCCAGAAGGGCCTTTATTTCTTTCACCGGCTGATCCGGATGGGTGGGGACAAGGTCCAGGCGGCTGGTTTTGGCATAGTTGAGCAGGTCTAAAGACAGGTTGGTAATCTTGTCGATGTTTTTTTTCATCATTTCCCAGCCCTTGACCAGATATTCCCTGTTTTCGTTTTCAATGCCCTGTTCCAGGATAAAAGACGAGCCTTTGAGGCCGCCGGCAATATTTTTTATCACATGGGACATGCCGGCGATGGTCTGGCCGATGGTGCTCAGGGTTTTTGATTCATCAATGGCCCGGTCCTTTTCCTTGATCATATGTTCCAGGTCGATCATATAACTGCGGATGCTTTTGTTGATGGAAATACGGTCCACCGCTTTTTTCACAGCAGTTTCTATTTCCGCAGCATCAATGGGCTTGGTGATGAAATCAGCTGCCTCATGCTGCAGGCTTTTTACGGCCAGATCCATATCCCCGTGTCCGGTGATCATGATCACTTCTGTTTCAGGGGCAGCATCCTTGATCTGTTTGAGCAGTTCTATGCCGTCAATGCCCGGCATCTTGATATCTGTAATCACAATATCCGGGTGTTTTTCAAAAAACAATTGCAGCCCGGCATCTCCGTTTGAGGCCGGCCATACGGTGAAACCCGCATGGGTAAGGGTAATGGTCAGCACACTGCGGATGCCGGGCTCATCATCCACCAGCAGAATAGTATAGGTATGGGTATCCTGGTTCATTGGTTGTTTTTTTCCCTGATATTGAACAGGATGACAAAGGTAGCGCCCCCGTCCCTGTTGTTGTGGACACTGATGTCGCCCCCTGATTCCTGAATAATGCTGTAGGAGATGGACAACCCCAGGCCGGTGCCCTCTCCTGCTTCCTTGGTGGTAAAAAACGGTTCAAATATCCTGGCAATATTGGCAGAGGCAATGCCGGTGCCGGTATCACTGATCTTCACCTGGATTCTATGGTTTACCACAGCTGTTGCAATACTGATCTTCCGCAGAATCTGCTGGTCATCTTCTGTATTTTCCGACCTGGCCACAATGGCATCCCTGGCATTGATGAGCAGGTTGATAAACACCTGTTCCAGGCGCACCGGATCTGCATGAAACGCCGGCAGATCATCTGCCAGATTCCAGACGACTGTGATCTCCCTGAGTTTGAGCTGCTGGCTGAAAATGTCAAATGCCCGTTTGAGCACCTCATTGATGTGCACTTTTTCTTTTTTAAACACGGTTTTTCTGCCGAACAGCCGCATATGGCCGGTGATTTTTGCAGCCCTGTCCACATGGGATTCAATTTCTTCGGACAGGGTTTTAAGAATGGACCGGTCGATCTGTTCATCAGAAGTGATTTTTCTGGCGATAAACCCGGAGGCTGTCTTGATCACCGACAACGGCTGGTTGAGTTCATGGGCCACCCCTGTGGCCATTTCCCCTAAAGTGGCCATTTTGCCGGCCTGGACAAGCTGCTGTTCGGTTTCAACAGATCTGGTAATGTCCACTGTGGTGACAATGAGCACGTTGCGGCCGGCAAATTCCGCCGGCCGGATCCAGATATTCACATAAAGATAGTCATCATCGTTTTTCACATGCACACACCGCTCATGAAAGGGGATGTGGATATGGGTTTTCACCTGGTCGTATTCCCGGGGAGAGGCAAACAAAATATCAAATGCCCTGCCTGTAAGAGCGGTTTTCGCATACCCGTAAACGCTCTGGGCCGCATCATTGAGATCCAGGATACACAGGTCTTTGCGGTCCAGAATAAATACAGGATTGGGAATGTTTTTGAAAATGGCCTGGTATTTTTTTTCTGAAATCTGCACCTCTTCTTCCAGGCGCTTTCTGCGGCTGATGTCCAGACTCATTTCCATGGCTGCCACCACATTGCCTTTTTCATCTTTAAGGGGTGCTGTCTTTACAAACCAGTGGGCGGTGGTGCCGTCTTTGTTGATGCCTGATTCTTCGCTGAAATGGGATTTTCCGTCCTGGAAGGTTTTTTCCACCGGGCAGTTGGTGCACTTGGCGGTAAGCCCCTTGTATGCGGCGTAGCAGTGGTCCCCGTAGCTGGGATTGAACCGCCGCACAAATTCCTGGTTGAATTCCACCAGTTCATAGTTTGTGTTCTGGACGGTAATGGTACAGGGCACCTGCTCAAACAGGTGCTGGTACATGTCTTTCTGCCGGTTCAGGGCCTTTTGTTTTTCATGAATTTTTTCTCCCATTTCATTGATGGCAAAGGAAAGCTGGGCGATTTCATCTGCCCAGAGTCTGTGGGGTTCAGCTTCACTGAAATCGCCGTCAGCAATCTGTCTGGTGTTTTCCACCAGATGGGTGATGGGCCGGGTCACCAGAAACAAGACAACCACACAAATGGTCACAGCCAGCGTGAGAAACAGAAAAACAGCGCTCCAGGCAGACATTTTCTTGGCAGATGCAATCTTTTCCCGAATATTTTCCAGGGACACGATCACATCCAGAGACCCCAGTTTGACCGCATCAGAAGGATGGTAATGACAGTCAGAGGTGGCGCAGGAGGCAGCATTTTTCACCGGATTGATCAATCCCAGCAGCAGTTCACCGGTGTCAGACTCAAAAATGCGCACCCGGTCCTGGATACGGGTTTTCATCACCGGCGGGTCAGTATGGTGGCAGGTACGGCAGGCCACATGGTCTTTGGTTCTTTTCTGGCCAAGCTCTTCAGGGTTGTTGGAAAAACGGACCTGTCCTTCGCAGTTGAATACCCGTATTTCCTTGATATCATTGTATTCCGCCATGGAATGGAGGATATCCTGCATCCCTTCGGTGGGGTTGTGCAGCATGGCAAACCAGGTGAGTTTCAATACAGAGTTGCAGAATTTGTCCACCTGGGATACGGCGGTATCAAGAAGCTGTTTTTCCCGGTATCTGCTGGTGTAATGGGTCCAGATAAAAATGGATGAAAAAAGAACGATACCCACCGGAATAAGCAGCTTAAATGCCAGTCCCCTGTTATGTATTTTTCTTTTTTCCATGCAGTGCCTTTATTTTCAGATTCACCGGCTTAACACCTGCCTGACCTTTTCCAGGACTTCATCTGCATCAAAGGGTTTGGCAAAAAACCCTTCTGCTTTGGGTATGGAATGCTTCCGTCCGGACAGACCGGATATAACGATCACCGGGGTGGTATACCCTTTTTTGGATATTTTCCGGAAAAACCGTGGTCCCCATTCCTCGGGCATTTCCAGGTCCAGGGTGATGAGATCCGGTTCCTGGTCCAAAAAAACATCCATGGCCTGTCTGCCGTCATCGGCAATACAGGTCTCATACCCGTTGTCTGTAAACAACGCCTCCAGATATCTGGTAATGGCAGGATCATCATCCACGATCATGATTTTTTTTGTCATGGTCCCTCCTTATTCTTTTATGTGGCATTCCCCACACAGAACAGGGCCCTTGTCCCGTTCAAAGTGGCAGTCCCTGCACAGGTTGTGATAGGCGGCTTCCAGGGGCATCTGGTTATCAGGTGCAGGTTCCAGACCGTGGCAGTCGGAACAGTAATAATCCTCGCTGCTTTCACCGGGCAGAAGTTCACCGTCTTCATACACATGGTGACAGATGCTGCAGTCATCATCCAGGTCCATGATGTGGTCATCATGGCTGAACACCGCCCCCGGCCTTCTGGGAGATTCAAATGCCCATGGATCCAGCCGTTCCACATACTGGTCCTCCTGGGCAGAAACAACCACCCACCCTGCGGCAGACATCAGCACCAGGGCAATTGTGAATATGGTCCATTTTTTCATTTTATTTCCCCGGTGTATAAATTTTCTTTTCCATGGTTTCATAAATCAGATCTCCCAGGAATTTAATCTCCATTTTAAGGTCATAGTGGTGGATAATGTCCTCCAGCCCGCTGTGGCAGTTGTGGCAGGGGGCGATGAGCACGTCCGCCCCTGTGGCGGCCAGCTGCTCCGCCTTGTTTCTGTTGTTCACCATGCGCTCGCCTTTGTAGGGAGGGCCGCAGTTGATGACCCCGCCCCCGGCACCGCAGCAGAAATTGTGCTCCCGGTTGGGCACCATGTCCACAAAATCCTCACACACCATGTTCACCACCTGCCTTGCCTTGTCATGCAGGCCCCTGCCCCTGGCCACATTGCAGGGATCGTGCAGGGTGACTTTTTTCTTGTATTTTTCCTTGATGGTGATTCTGCCTTCCGTGAGCAGTTCATGGTAGAAGGCCAGGGCATGGACCACCTCAAAAGGCGGCATGACCCAGGAATTCCAGCGGTTGCCCATGTCATACACCGACCGGAATGCATGACCGCATTCCCCCATGACAATGCGCTTGACCCGCAGCTTTGCTGCGGTTTCAAAAAATGTCCGGGCAATCCTGCCGGAAATTTCATTGTCTCCGGTGTACATGGCCATGTTGCTGTTGTCCCATCCCGGGGTGGAGGGCATGGTCCAGTCCATGCCTGCGGCATGCATCAAAGCGGCAGCCTGGTAAATAAGGCCTGCCTGGAACTTGGGTTCCGGTGCAATCACCGAATACATGATATCCGCCCCCACCTTGTCCAGAGGAATCTGCAGGTCTTCAAACTCCTCTCTGGCATCTTCCTCCTGCCACTGCAGGGTGTCGATCCATTCATCATCTTTGACCCACATCTGGTTCAGGGTAACGGAATGGGAATTCACCGTATCCTGGATATACTGGGGCGTGATTTCCAGTTTGTGGCAGATGCGGCGCACCAGCAGCATCATATAGGCGATGTCAATGCCGAAGGGGCAGTACATGGCGCAGCGTTTGCACACATTGCATTCCAGATGGGATATGTGCACCGCCTCCCGCAAAAAATCTTTGGACACGTTTCCCTTTTTTGCCAGCATCTCCCAGATGGTGTTTTTCACCTTGGCTGCCGGCATAAAATGCGGATCACGGTCATTGGACAAAAAATAGCTGCAGGCATCGGCACACATGCCGCAGCTCATGCAGGTTTCCACATAGGCCTTGAACCGGGGTCCGGTTTCTTTTTCCAGCACCTGGTTGATGGTGTTCCGGATCTGTTCCGGGGTCAGTCTTTCCAGGCCTGCTTCAACAGCAGGATCTGTGGCTTTTTCTTTTTTGGGATCTGCTGCTGTTCTGGATTGTTCTGTCATGGTATTATCCTGTGTCTGCATTGGTTTTTCCTCCTACCAGTCCCGGGCATGTCTGACATGGCCGAATTCCGATCCCATGTAGGCCCGGGTCAACGGTGCTGTGAGCATATGGGAAAGCCGGGAAAACGGAATAATGATCAGCATCAGTTCCCCGGACAAAACATGGGCCACTGCCATCCACCGGTAGGCAAACCACTGGTGGTAGGCCAGAAATCCTGTGATAAAAGGCAGGGCCACTATGGCAATCATCAGATAATCGCTGGCTCTGGTCAGGTATGCCACCTCCGGCACCATCTGTCTGCGCACCGCAAAAAAGACCAAAGCGGCAATCACCACAACGGTCAGCCAGTCTGCCAGCCTGTCGTTCAGTGCGGGCCAGGAAATCTGAAAGGCCTCATTGAACAGAACAATATGGGATGCCAGAAACAATGGAACCACAAACAACAGGATGTGAAACACATAGGAAATCCCGTAATACACCGGCCGCAGCCGTGTGCTTTTGGGAAAAAACGGCACCAGCCAGGCCCCCATGGACCGCAGGCTGTGTTTAAACGTCATATATGAAAAAATATAGGGCTCTTTTTTCCGCACAGACTGAATAATGCCGATGAATTTAAGTAACAGGCCCCCCACAAAGATAATGGCCGATATCCAGACCATGGGCCCCATGATAAAGGCGATAAAACTGTTCATTGCATACTCCTTTGAAAAATTTTTTCCGCTGATGCCAAGGATATGGTTACACACGGAAGATCTGCCGTTTATACACCCCGTTTTCAATGGCCTTGAGCATCACCTGTGATCCGTCCGGACTGATAACCGGGTCTGCTATAAAGCTGAAACCCGAAGCTGTCACCCGGTTGTTGACCACCAGGTGGCAGACGCTGTTTTTTTCCATGATCACCGCCACCACACTGCCGTCTGTGCTGAGGCTGGGAATAAAGACCTTGTCCGCTCCCATCTGCCAGGGGGTCTGGTTGACTGCCAGATCCCATACGCCCTTGTGCTTATATACCGCTGCCAGACAGGACCCGTCCTGTGAAAAATGGATATCAGACACCATGGTATCCCAGGACTGCTGCCACACCCTGTCATTCACTGCCACGGTCCAGCGGCCGAAAGGAGTGGACACAATGGCGGCAATGTCATCACCTGCCGGGGACACCGCCAGATGCCACAGCTGGTCATAGGCAGTGGCCCAGAAAGGGGCATTGTTCTTATACAACTGCCATTTGCCGTTAATGCGCACCGGTGCCACCAGGGTTTTCTCATCAAGGAATACAGGCTTCCATGCTGATTGAAACCGGTTATCCCAGATGGCATCATTCTGGAAAATGGAATAGGCTTCCCTGTCCAGGCGTATGGTACAGGCGATATTCTGCGCCTCTGCATCAAAACTGATATCCCAGGCATTTAAAAATCTTGGACCCTGTGCCTCACCATTGCGGGCAACACAGAAAACCCCTTTTTTAAAGGCATCCACATCGGCCGCAGCCATGGATGCCATCTGGACCACGGCTGCAGATGTCCCGTTGGGCGCCATTGCCGCACCAGTCAAATTTTCATACCGGTTCTCCCAGGGCACATCATTTACAATGACCCCGTATTCCGAATCGGTCTGGAATGCAGCCCCGAGAAAATCACCACCCGGGCTGATCTTCATATCCCAGATAAAATCAGACCAGTTGGACCATTGCGTGCCATTCACATTCACAGTCCATTCTTCATCTTTGGCCACAAATGCGGCAAATGCATTGTCGGAAAAAGGGGTAAGGCACCATACCTTTTCATATTCATCCTCCCAGACCTCCCCGTTCACACAGACATTAAAAGCCATTTCATCCAGGTTCACAATGGCTGCGATACGCTCCCCATCCTGGCTCACCCGGGGGGCCTGTACCCAGTTAAAACGTGATTCCCATTCTTTAACCGGAATTTCTTTTACATCTGTGTGCCAGTCCCATGATGTTTTTTCTTCCATATTTCTCTCCGCATGCTTACATGATTTTGTATGGTTGCGCTGTTTCCCGGTCAGGTGTATTCACGGTGTTTTATAACCGGTCAATTCATCAATAATTGTATCCAGAGAAGCCACGGTCAACGGTTTTTCAATGTACCTGTCAATACCGGCTTTCCGGATTTCACCTATCAGTTCATCACTGATCAGGGTAGCCATGAGAACCCGGACCACGCCGGAATTATGGGTTCCCACCTGGTGCAAAAACTGAATGCCGTCCATATCCGGCAGAAAATAATCACATACCACCACATCTATTTTCTGATATTTAAGGGAATTAAGCCCTTCTTCCCCTGATTTGAATATCAGAAAATGGGTGTGACCATTGTCAAAAAAAAGCTTTAAAGAATCCCTGACAAGCGGATCATTATCCACAAACATGATCTGGGGTGATGAAACCCTGGGTTTTTTCATACGGCCCTTTCAAACCCCGCTGTAAAAAAATTGACACCTGCCCCATATAAGAGCAGAAACCATGCCAGACAAAAGCCAAAAAAAAATGCCTGTAAAAACAGGCACTTGATATATAAGCTGGGACAAAAACCCGGGTGGTTTAAGGATTATTCAAAAAACCGCCTTGAACCATTCCAAAAATTCGCAAATTTTCTAATTCACAGGATGGGACCAGAGGTTTGTGAAGTTTTTTCAGTTTTTTTCCACTTTGCCTGATAATCGGACAATGCCAGATAAAAGCCGCCCACAGCCAGCTCTGCGCAATGTTCATGATCTTCAGGCAGGGTCTTGAGATAGTCCTTCACATGCTCCGGGGTGATTTCCCAGGCCTGGTCAATGGTTTTGTCCCGGGCAAGGGCCGCTACTGTATTGCAGCAGGCAGTGGTGTTCAAACACCCTTTTGTGGTAAATGAAATCCGGGTAAGCCTGCGGTCTGAAACTTTGACAAAAAATTCCACAACATCACCACAGTCACCCACCCGTTTGCCATATCCGTCCGGCTGGTGCAGCACCTCTTTATGCGCAGTTTCAAACGCCATTTCCAGGTATTCCACAGAGTGGCGGTTCCAAAAATCCATATCATTCATTTTATAATTCTCCTCTGATGCACTTCCTGCACATCTTTTTGCTGGAAAGCAAGGAATATGCCATATTTTTTCATATGAAATCTGTCAGTACGCAGTCACCAGCTTCCAGAAAACAATTACAATTTTTTCCCTCCTGGTAACTCCCGCCTAACAGCTAAAAGCTAACAGCTAACAGCTTTTATATAAGCATTACCAAGTCCAGGTCAACCAGGAGGGAAAAAAATAGATGCATTCTTGGACCCGGAAAAAGTGCATTTTTGCAACTGCCGCATCGGCCCGAACTGGATATTTACCATAAGCATGCCGGGTTTTCGATCGCTCTGTGCAGCACCCTTTCCCAAGCCCCGCCCCTGGCAGCCTCCTGTGGCCGGTCCGAGATCTACGGGGGCTTGTTTCCATAAGAACAATATAATGCGGCAACCCGCCCTCTGGTTGAAAACCATCCCGGCATATTTTACCAGCGCCCCCTCAGGCTCTGACGGTCCGTTCACAAAAGACTGCCAGGGGCTCCCCATAGAAGCACACGGTACTATAGCAAAGATTAAGGCCCGACACATGCCTTGATTTTCTGACCTCCTGGTACTATCATGCCCACATTCACACGACACCATTGGTTGTCATTCACGAAGATATCAGGAGATATGATGGGCACCCATTATGACATCACAGTGATCGGCGCCGGCATTGTCGGGGTCTCAACCGCACTGGCCCTCAAACAACGGTTTCCCGATGCCGCCATCCTGCTGCTGGAAAAAGAAAACCGGTTTGCCGCCCACCAGACCGGCCACAACTCCGGGGTAATCCATGCCGGTGTGTATTACCAGCCCGGCAGTCTCAAGGCGGATTTCTGCCGCAGGGGCTCCCGGGCCACCATTGATTTCTGCAAAGAACACAACCTGCCTTTTTCCCGATGCGGCAAGCTGCTGGTTGCCGCAAGTGATGTGGAGATTGAACGCATGCAGGCCCTGGAACAGCGCTGTATTCAGAACAACATCCGGGTACACCGGATTGACCGGCAGGAACTGCGCAGTCTGGAGC